>VOFJ01003049.1_pt1 | contig 27406 bp, 49 predicted proteins | sample 5384081 | NCBI WGS metagenome assembly VOFJ01 (sample SAMN12384729, study PRJNA508395) | human gut metagenome | isolation source: healthy gut I | host: Homo sapiens | reverse complement strand
TTTACGTATTGCTTATGCCTTCTGGCTATTGTCAGCCGTCAAGCGTTACGCCGGTGAACGAGAATACGCCGTCACCGAGATCGGTATACGTCTTGCCAAGGATCGCCGCAAGCACCTGCGGAGAAACGTAAAAACGGTTCTTGTCCTGATCCGTGTAGGTGGAGAAGCCATTGCCGGAGGCACGCTTGCCGTCCACCTTGGTCTTGCCGTCGTCCGCATCCACGGTCGCGGTGGATTCACCGCAGGTGACATTCCATGCGCCCTTGCCATCGTCCTCCGCCTTGCCGCCGAGCGCGGTCATCGCGGCCTTGAGCGGCCCATAGCCTGTCCTGGGGAGGAAGACCATTTCCATCTGGTACACTCACACCGTATTTTGCCAGCATATAGATGCGCTGTACATTCGTTTTATCTTCCAGAGAAACCTCCTGGTTTAATTCTGCAGCAAGATTTCCGTAGACCATATTCAGGCTTTGGATTGGAATTGCAACTGTATAGGTTTCTCCCTCTTCATCCTCCCTCTCCTCATACTCTACAAAACAATCTGCGAATGCCCGATAGTCCCCCTCATCCATCCGAGGGTGATCCTTACCAAAAACAGGGCATAAAAAATCGCTTTTTACCTGGTAGGGGATCTACTTCTTCGGCTTCTGCCATACCATTGATTTCATTTAACACCCCATCCAGTTTTTCAAAACTGTCCTGCATATTTTCGATGTACATCCGATACTCTGCTGGCACCTTTGAGGACAAATACCCTCCATGAAAGGACAGCTGGACAGCAGAAATGTTATGGTCTACAGTCCCAGAAAGCGTGCACATAATCATGGTGGCAATTAAAATAACAGGGGTTTACTAATGCTGCAATAACAGAAAAAACCACAGTCCGCCCATTCCGGTCAGATAGGGGTAAGCGCTACCAGTTTTGCTGTCACAGCGGAGCTGAGACGGCCATAAAATCACTCCTTCCACACTTTTTTATCGAGATATTCATCTGACGCATCAGGATTTATTTCATTCCATCATAGCCCCCCATATGAAACAGGCTCTGCTGATAGAAGTCTCCCTCTCTTTCCTGTTTCTGTACAAGCTGATAAGCATGTTCGATTGCGTCCTCCAGAAACTGGGTTTCAAACCCTGCCGTTTCGTATCCCTTGCCAGATTACATTGGAATAATAGTCAGAGGAATTCCAAATGAATGCCCTGGTGTCATCACATAAACCATGGCCGGAACAATTTTTTCCATCCAGTTCAATCTCCAGCATCTGCTTATCATAGAAATTCGGATACCCTTCATAACAGTCTAACGCCACCTCATCCCGGGCACCGATCTCCCAAAGCACCACCGGAACACTGCTTCCTTCCCGCGGCTCTACCGTCGCAACCGCTCCGTGCCTTGCGCCCCTGAACAGCAGCTCATAATTTTTCAATATCCCCTTCCCTACTACTTCTGCGGTCCGGCACCGGTCAGCCATCTGCTCCAGATTCATGTTGCTCCCGTATGCCATATACAATCTTGTCCTTCTGCCCATTTTTTCTTCTCTCCTCATCCTCTTATCATCATCGTTCCTGTTTCCGTTTCCTCATCAGCTGCCTGCTCCTGCAGCCTGCAGCTTTCTGCCCGTTTTCGCCGCAGCCGCTCCTGCTGTGCGATTGCCTGAGCCGGGTCTCTCCACGCGATACACCCCGGCAGATTTTTCAGCAGATGATACCGTGCTGTTTCAAATTCTTTTCCATTTAATCCCAACCGCAAAAGCCACGTCCGGAAGGTATACTTCTCATTCGTTGTCTCCGTCCTGATTCTGCTCGCACAGGTCTGATTTAATGCCTGCGCCGTAACTGCAAGACAAAACTGGATATATGCCTTGATCTTCCCTGCATGGAGCGTCCCGTTGAACAGCCGGAATTCAACCGTCCCTTTCTGGAAAACCGAATGGAGGTTCAGACAATGATACCTGCTCTGGTCATAATGTTGTCCCCTCCTGCTCCTGCCGTTGTACCAGATTTCCTCTACCGCCTCCATACTGGTCGGACGCCGTCTGTTTAATTCTTCCAGAAAACGTTCCTCCACAGGCCTGCACCATCGATGCTGTCTCTCCACTGACACCCCAAGCGCCTTATAGATCAGGTCCTCCTTTGCCGCCATGATATTTGTAAGGTTTCTCAGTTTCCCTGCGTCAAAGGGAGAAGCATCGATATGCACATGGATGCCGCAGCTCTCATTTACGATCGCACCTTTCTTTTTCAACTCACGGATTAATTCCTGAATTTTTTCAATATCTTCATATCTGCAGATTGGGCTGACCATTTCTGTCCGATATACTGCACCCGCCGCTCTTTTCTCCCCCGTTAACCTTCTTTTTTCCGCCCGGATGCTGCCGTCACTCATGAATTTCCACTGTCGTCCCTCCTGATCCACGGCTGCATATGTCTGGTAATAGGTGCCCACATATTCCGACCTTGTCCCAAAATATGTGGCGGCTACCTTGGCCGCCCCTGCCCTTGTGATCCCTGTCATTTCGATCTCTATCCCAAACCTCTGCTCCCTAAGTTCCATTCTCCCCCTCTATCTCCCGCCGGCATCCCCAAACAACTTTGCCTTGTGCTCCGGCGCATGCACCATCAGGTTATACCGCTCATTTCCACATTTATAAAGGCACACGCCCCTCTGCGGATACCGGATCAGCTGATATTCACATTCTTCCAGCTGCAGGGTATCTGTATAAAATTTTGCATCGATGCTCCCGGCATTGAACAAAAACTGATGGGTCGGGATTGAAAACAACGGCTTTGTATATTCCCGTATGCCGTCCAGATTAAAATCCTCCAGATTCTGGCTCGCAATGATCACGGCCGAATCCTTTTTCCTTACCCTCTTTTGAAAAATTACGCACATATTCCACGGCGGTCAGGTTCGACAGGAACAGATAAAATTCATCCAGACTTGCCGCCGCATTTCCCTGTGTCAGCAGTTCATTGCTCATAAAAGAAAGCACATTAAAAAGCAACGCATCCTTTAAGCTCCTGCTCGCCTGCAAAAGTCCCTTTACCCCAAAGGTAATAAACCCGGAGTCTGTGATATTGGTGTGCCCGTTAAAAAACTTACTTTCTGCCCCCATGCACATGGAATGCAGCCCCAACAGGATTCCCTGCAGCATTTCTGCCGTATAAATCTGTTTGCCATTTTCATCAAACCCTTTATATTCCTCTTCCATAAAATCATACAGGTCTGATAAAACAGGATAATCATAAGAATTCATGCGGTCAAAATGACTTCTGTCACTGATTCCCCACTTGGCATAAAGCTTCTGTACCATGATCTCTATCACATCGAGCTCCCTGTCCGTAAAATCCTTATAGCTCCTAAAAAAATCCTTCAGGAAGCTGATATGCTGTGACAGGCGCGACCGGATGCGGAACGTCTGAGGTGCATCCGCATCCTCTAGCCCGCTGCTGTCATCCCATATTTTAGGCTCCAGCGGATTGATCAAAAACTCGCCGCCCATCAGGTCGATAAAACATCCACCCAAATTTTTCGTAAGCTCTTCATATTCCATTTCAGGGTCAAGGGCGCATATCCGCATGCCCGCCTCCCGTAAATTTGTTAAGATGAGCTTCAGCAGATAACTTTTCCCTTGTCCGCTGTTTCCCAAAATCAGGATGTTTGCATTGGTCTTATCATCCGTGCGTCTGTTAAAATCCACGATCACATTGCTTCCAAACTTATCCTTCCCGACATAAAATCCATTCGGGTCCGTTTTTCCGGAATAATGGAACGGATAAAGGTTTGCCACACTGCTGGCGGGCAATACACGTTCAAACTGATCCCCGAATAGATTCCTCCCTGTCGGCATCACACACCGAAATCCCTGTTGCTGCCGCAAAAGCAGACGGTCCACATTTAACTTCGCACGTATCAGTTCTGTCAGTACCTCTGTCTGTAAAAGCTTAAAACGCTCCAGGTCATGGGCACACAGCTCCAGATAGACCGCCGTATGCAAAAGCGGCTCCCTGTTTCTGTGCATCTGCGCCACAATCGCCGTTACGTCCTGAAGGTTACTTTCTGCCAGCACAGTCTGCTGTAGATCGTTCGTGCTGCTCCGGTCCAACCGGTTTTTATTTACCGCGTTGCTGATGATCCTTTTTTCTTCCATCGCCGTAACATGACGGGTATAGATGTGGAGCGTTACGCCATCCTTTTCCCCGAGATGGGACAGGATTGCCTGCTCATCCGTCGCAGTCGGGTATTCCCTGATCGCCCATACACAGCGATAAGTATTCCCGCATATAAAATGGTCTGTTTCAAACCAGATCACTGACGGCGCAATCATATCCAGAAATTCCCGGATATGAGAATCTTCCCTGTTTTCCTCAAAATCTTTCTGATGTTTTTTCAACTTTCTGCCTCCATGACTGAAAAAATCCCGTCTGCCTTCCGGCATCCGGGATTCGATTTTTTCCTGTTATATAAGTTCCTGCCCTTTTAATCCTCCTGAATGATCCAACGCTCTCCGTCAAAATCTTCAAACTTTTCCGTTGTCACATTTTGCTCATAATATACGGCAAGAAGGCGCTTGATGTCCTCCCTTCCCGCCCTGCTGACAGAAAAGCCCTGTTCTTTCAGGGATTTTTCAATTCGTGACAGATAAGCCAGAGCCTCCCGCTCTTCTTCCTCCTTCAACCGGACGATGATTAAAAATTCCCTCGCTGTTGCCATCTGAACCTGTATCCGGTCAAGATGCTTCTGGTCTTTTTCCAGCAGGCTGCGCACCACAGGGTTTTGTTCCTCCTCCATCCTCCTGCGTAAGAACAGTTTATTCTCTTCAAAGCTCTCCCTGCTGTTTAAGCATAACATCTCAACTTCCGCTACCCCTTTCAGCACCGTCATCAATGCATATATCCGTCTCCCGATGCTCGCTTCTGACAGCACGGATAAATTTGCCGGTTTTATCAGAAAATACACCAGCGTCTCCTGACCGTATGTCACAAGTCCATATTCCGTAAGTGCCTGTACACCGATCAGATGGCGCGTATCTGTCTCCTGCCTCCGCTTTCTTTCCCTTTTCCCTATATATCCGCTCACTCTGAACACCTCCTCCATTCAAAGCTTGCTGACGGATAAAGAAGAACTCACATGCATATCTGATAAAATCCAGAATGCTGGCATCCTCAAAACGGATCGTCAGAAATCCATATACCCCTGTCAGAACACAAGGGAACATAAATCCCGCCTGCGTAGCTGCTAAAATGGAGACCAATCCGCAAATACCAAGAATCCCAATGTCCCGAAGCTGCCATAACCAAAGTGTTGCTTTTGATTTCAAATGGTCCGGATAAATATACAACCGATCACCTCAAATAATAACCGCCGGCATGATGAAGCTCTGCCGGCGGTATGTTCGATCCTTCCTCTTATTCAGTTTCCTCAAGTTCTGCCTTTCCCTCTGTCTCCTGCATCTCTCCAGATACTACATGTTCTTCCTGCGAAAGTACATCTTCAATCAGTCCGATCACAAATTCTTTCTGGCTCTGTCCTGTCTTTTTTGAGGTATTTTTTAACCTCTGAAAAAACTCCTCTGATACCTGAAATGCCAGTGTCCTGGTTCCGTTTGCCATCTCTCTTTCTCCCTTCTCAAAGTGGTCTTTTTTAGAATCCGTTCCATATACTCGTTCAGCTTGATTCCCCATTCTTCCTGTTCTTCCCGCACTTTCTTATGCAGGGATTCCGGAATCATGGCGCATAAATTTTTCTTACGCTCTTCCATTTGACTCTCCTTTCCTCGTTTTTTTTACAAGCCAAGTATATCCATAAAGAGATGAGATAGCTATGACGATACCCAACAAAGATTACCTGAAAACGGAAGCAGAACTACCAATCTTATGGTTCTTTCTCCTCCTTCATCTTCCGCAAAAATAAGCGATACCACGGAGAACAAAATCCACACACGGTATCGCTACGCTATTCCCCTAAGCGCTTTGTAACGGGCACTGTCCGAGGCACCAGGGATATCTGTCCAGTGATCCGGAAAACCCTGTAACCGTTCACACTCCAAAGGCGTCAGCCTCCGGATCAGTCTCCGGTTCTCAACAATACATTTATCTTCGCTGACATATTGATTATTAATCCCCTTATGATCTGTATATCAATGGTTTCCTACCGTATTCTGATACGGCTCACACACCAGATCCGTAGCATCCTTATGCTGTCTGGCGCTCTGAGTCGCTGTTACCCGATTTTGCAGAAATTCATCACTTCTCTGGCGGCTGAACACTGCATGACGGTCTGCACTCGTAAGAGTATAGGAAATATCCGGCTGGCATCCCAGACCATTTCCTCCATTTTGTACTTCCCGATCAATGATATTTCCGGCAATACAATAACTCTCCTCCGGCATATCTGAGACCAGTGGGACATTGTTTCCTCCTGTGCCATACCGGGCTGACATGGTAGGGGCCACCTCATGCGGACCTGTATATCTGGCATCAATCCCGTGATTCTCAAACAGAATCTGCTGATTGTTCCCGCCGGTTTCTGCCTCCTCTGTAAGAGCTGGATCCGGAGTTTCCTCTGTCCCAGCACTCCCCTGCTGGCTGCCCATCACCAGAGGAGGATGACCGCTCATCCCCGCCCGCAGGGTTGCTGTTACATCGACCGAAACATCCATACGCTCTCCTCCTTGGTCATTGAGGCACAGACACTCTTCTTCTTTTTTCTGCACTTTCAAACTTCCTCATCCCCTCTGCCACAAAAGGTCTGCATCTGCATATTGGTCGTTGCCATCAAAGCTCCGGATATTCCGTTGAGGTTGATTGTTTCTTCCCTCTGATTAATATGGAACGCAAAAATATCCACCTGTTTTTCCTCTGCTACTCTACTCCCGCCTGAATCCCGCAGAGCTGTTTCCAGCTGTGGTGGTAACTCTTTTCCCCTTACCTTGGCTCTCCGCAAGATCCCCAAGCAGGCGTTCCTGCTTAAATAATATTTTTGGGGCGGTGAGTCCTCCAAAATCTGCGACAAGGAAGATCCTACGGCGACGCTGGGGACTCCCCAGTATTGAGCGTCCAGCACTCGCCAAGCCACGCTGCATCGTTTTCCCAAAATGGCAGCCCCAGCAGATTCCCAGCGCCCGGTGTCAGGTCGAGGCACATCACAGGAACAGTCTGCGATCCGGATGATTTCCTGCAGGACCGCCCTGAAATCCTCCCCCGCCGCACTGCTGAATGCTCCCGGCACATTTTCCCAGACCATATACCGAGGTCGTCTAAGGTCATCTGATATCCCTCTTGTACCATCTGCATCCCTCATCTCCTTTACGATCCGCACCTGTTCCATAAATAATCCTGACCGTTCTCCCGACAGCCCTTTTCCTTTTTCCCGGCTACGGACAAATCCTGACAGGGCTGCCGCCGCAGATAATATCCACAGGCGGCAATTTTGCTCCATCCAGTTTTGTAATGTCCCCTACATGGATCATATCTGGAAACCGGAGTTTGGTTACCCTCATGGGGAAACGGTTCTATCTCACTGGCCCATACCGGCACACCTCCACAGTGAACTGCCGCCAAAGGGAATCCTCCAATCCCGTCAAACAGGCTCCCCAGTGTCATCATCCGCCCATCTCCATTCCCTTTGTATCGGTGCTTCACATAGTTCCCATCCAATCTCCTGTTCGCTGACCCGTCTAAGCGGAATCTGAAGCTGCCTTGCTGCACGGATTTCCTGCTCCATTCCTGAAGACAGTTCACTTCCACACACCCAGACTTCCTCACACACCTTCAAAATCTGAAGCCCCATATCTGTTCCCAGCTTCCTCTCTTCTGGGACTCCATCATCCAGCATCTGCGGATATAGCAGATGGGAGGCAATTGGCGTAACCCCTGGTTCATGGCCTCCATAACGACAGGCTGCCTTTGCAAATGCTACATTCCGCTCAACATCTCCAGAATACGGAGATGCAATATACACCAGTTTGTTGCGTTCCATCCTTCACCGTCCTCTCTACTTAGAAACCACTTGCACAACCGTCCTTGTTAGGTTCATAGCTCCCTGCGCTGCATAGACTGCTCCCATCACATTTGCTTTGGTTCCTGCTTTCCAACCCAAACTGCCCCGCAATCCGCGGAATCTCACCTGCCGATAACATAAGTCCCAGACCAAGCAGTGCCTGATCCTTAACGACCATCAGACCTGCGATCAGGACCGTCGCCTGTAAAAATGCGGTCAGGCACAGACCGATTACCTGCTTGCACCAGCCAACAAATCCATCAATATATCCCCTTGGCACACTGAATAAATAAAGGCTCCCTACTGCAATCTGAATCAAAGGATCCCGCCCCGTTTTAAGTTCGCAAAGAACACTTTGATTACTGCATAACCCATGAGGATCAAGGAGAAAAATCATAAAAAATCGGGCTGCTGATACTTCCGATTCCACCAAAAACTCCAGATATAGCAGCATCCTGCCAGGTAGCGGCATCCTGAAGAGACTGCACAATCCCAGCCGCAACTGTCCCAATATCTTCTCCCAATCCTGTAATACCAGCTGTAAAACTCCCTGAAGTGAAATACTGAGCTTATAAAGCTCCACTGGAACAGTCGTAAACAGGCTGGCTGCCAGGAAACCTTTTGATTACATTCAGGGGCAGTATCGCGTATGCTTCCCCCTGCCATTCTGATATTCAATTCCGCATTCAAAGGCTGCCACTACAATTCCCGTCACATAAAAAGTGCCCATGCCAGATAATAAAAAAAAGAAGCACAACAGACTGTACCCAGCTCATTTCGAACAGTTCAGCCCCCATGCTTCCCATCTGCATGAAAAAAATCCCCCAGAAATCCAACAATCTGACCATACAGCCAGTCAATGATCTGTCCCAGAACCGTGTCTGCAAACAAAAATCCCAGATAAACAAGTTTTAACCACCTCCCCTTAACACATCTTCTGTCCCATTTGCATAGCTTCCTCCGGTTCCTGAAAACACTTGCAGATAGGTCTTTTATCGCTTCGCTGAGTACTTTATAATCCTCTTTTTCCGGGCTGATATACATACCAGCCGATCTCCTTTCCATAGGACCAGATGTGGGGATTTACCCGTCGCGGAAGTTGGGATTAGTCGTTTTTCAGACCCCACACATCTCCAAATTTCACAACCATGCTGTCGATCATTCCTTCATTCCGATTCAAAAGGGTCACTTTCAATCGGTCATAATGATCCGCAACCATGCCTGTCTGAAAGTTGATTTTGACACGGATCTGATCCGTCAGCCTTCCATAACAACAATTCCCGACAAACCTTGGTTCTGAAAAAGCTCGCTCCCGTTCCAAATAATTTTTTTTAGTTCCCTTTCAAAAAACGTCATGCTTTCCTCCTCCGACCTATGTGGGTTCTCAACGTTCTTCCCCTTCTTTCTTTCCTGCCATTTTTCCCGGTTCCACCTTCTGGCAAACGCTTCCTGTCCATAATGCAACTGTTTCTCCCTCTCTTGTAAGCAGTTCATCCATCCTTCCAATCAGTCTTTCCATATGCGCCTGCCAGTGCTTCCAATCCGTTCCTGAAACCAACCGCCCCACAAAACTCCCGACTTCTCCTGCTCTTTTTTGCACATTTACGGCTGTAAAAAGAGTTTCCGACAGATATTCCCTTACCCACTGAAGGGATTCTTTTTGATGCTGTAAAAAAGAAGACAGGGGTGAAAACTTTTATCCCCCCTGATTCCATCCAGTGCAGAAAAATCCTTCTCCTGGAATTTTACAATTAGTTCTGCCACTGCCATTGGGCTTGTATGAGACACCCCTTCTGACACTTCCGGAGGGGCATTCCAAGAATCTGCCTTCAGCCAGGCAAGCATCTGCCGAAGTTCTACATCCCCTTGTTCCGGAAGATGTTTCCGTATGAGACTGATGGCATCTAGTCCAGCATCGGACTCAAACGCAGTAATTCCCCAACATCCCATGATATACCTCCTAAATTCCAAGAATCTGCCAGATATAAAGCGGTGCAGTCAGTCGTGTAAATACCAGACAGGCAAACAGAATTGCCGGTGCTGCCCATTCAAACTGCCCATGTTTTCCGATAATCAAAAGTATGCCGTTCCCAGTTTTCCAAAAAAGAACACGGCAAGGATCAGATCTATGGCTGGAAATACAACATGATCGACAACTGTTTTTGATCTGTTGGGATGCCGTCTGCCAGGTTCCTCAATTGCCCCAGCCACGTCCCCGGAAACCGCATATGCCGGCATACAGATTAGGCGGTTGCGAAAACTGCGGCTGTACAAACAGATGTTATGATTTTCTTTTGTTTTCATTAAAATGTTCCTCCTATTCCTGTGTAATTTCCTGCAAAAAAACCTCCCCCTACTCTGGGTTCTGCGGTGCGATGTGCCAGTCACTCCATAGGTTTCCGTCAATGGTAATGGAATCGGTCAGATTCATGGAAAGCATCCCAGCCGGTGTCCAGCAATCCAACAACCATGTATATGGCGTATAGCTTCCATCCGGATACCAAATTGGTGTAAAAATGCGTTCTCCTCTCATAGGTACTGTAACCATTTTTTCTTAAACTCATGGGTCATATCATAGCCGCCATTCATCCGTTCCAAAAGCCTCCAAAACCTCTCATACTGAAATTCCGGAAAATAAGTCACCGCATTCTGCGCAGATGTCACTGCAGAAACTCTGATTGGTGCTGACATGAGTTGTTACCTTTTCCTGGAATCCATAACCGGATTTCATCGTCCTTCCCGTAGCGGTAGGGGACTTTTCATCGGTTGTAATTCTCATATCTGCAGTCAGGCTTGCGGAGTATCGGTCCAGGTCAAACTCCCACCAGCCATGGTCACACCAGTACCCGTCATCATCCTCATCCCCGCTGTGCCATACCCAGTATTCCCTCCACCATGGCCTCCACACACCCCAGGATGCAGAGGTTACTTCTGCATTGGAAGGAACCGAAGGTCTTGTAAACCCGTCATTCCGGTCATCCGCATTGGGATCTGGCGGTGGATTTTCATCCAGATCCACAACCTTGATGTGAAGAGTTCCTTTACTTGTTCCTCCTCCGCCCCGCACACGGACGGTCATCGTCATAGTCTGAGGCTGCCCGGTGTTGTCCAGCGGATCCAAGCCAGCTGACTGTCGCCGGACGGATAATATACCTCCCCCACCTCGTAGCTTCTTCCTTCTACGGAAAATGTTACGGATACCGGATGATCCGGATCACTCTGTCCTCCGCTTACCTCTACTGCCGTAATCACTTCCGTGTTAGTCCTATACTCATAATCATAGGTCGTGATCTCCGGTTCCTCTGGTGGCACATCCCGAAACCGTACAATGCCAAGTCCCAGGGAACTTTTTATTTCACTGTTGGAACGGATTCCCCTGATGTCGGACCGCCCCAAGCCGGATATCCCAGATCCGGTGTTTCCAAAAACATAGAAAGCGGCAGATTCTGAAATGCCACTGTTGGAAGGACAGCACGAAGCCCACCACTTAACATCTCATCATAGAGCGCTGCCTCTGTTGCTGTAACCACCAAATCAGGGTTCCCTGAAATTTAAGAAAACTGATCGGCTCCAATAAGAGCCTATACTCCCCTCCCACCAGTGTGTCAAAATCCATTCCAGTCAGTCCGGCAATGCTGCGCACCACCTGTTCATCTGTAAAATAACTTTTAATCTGCTCAATATTTGCCTGCCCCAGACTTTTTCGAGCTGATGATTCTGGGTAGAGACTGTGCCGGATTTACATACTCATATGGATTGGTATCAATCATCAAAGCACTTCCTCTGGTATAAGACATTTTACTGACTTTCCCAAAGGAGTAGGCAATATTCGGATGCTTGTTTGTTAAGTCAATCGGTCTTGTTACCGGATCATGGCTCTCTGCCCGAATGACAGTAACCCGCACCCCTTCATTTCCCGGTGACCAGGAATTCTGACTGGTCCCCTGTCCCATACTTCCGCCGCCCCCATCAAGGTTTCCGTCCCCTACCGCATAAACCTGGATGGAGAGTATCAAAGACAGTAAGATTGAGACTGTAAAAAACACATATTTCTTCTGTTTCAAGTATCCTCCTTTTCCAACCACGGGAAGCCCTGTTTCCTTCCCTGGTTTCTGGGAAAAGAAAAAACACCACATTGATGTGGTGCTTCTTCTTTCTGTCTTAATCCATAATGCCAATCTTATTCCCGTTTTTCATACATATCTTCTGCTGCAGTTCCAGAGCCTCCTCCTCCATGGTTTTCTACCCAGCCGAATCCTGGAACATAGATCTGGTTCCCGGAAGTATCTCCTGCCTGCGGCTGTTCCGGATCTGCTACCGGTTCCGGACGGTTTTCTACCGCTTCATGATCCACGGGAACCGGAGGGGGTATCCTGCTTTTGTACCATCTGGTTTTTGTTTGGATCTGTCAGGATCTCCTTGCTTGGCGGTTCTGGTTTAGTTGGTTTTGGTTGGATACTCTGCGTTGTCTGATCAGTCTGTGGTGACCGGCTGTCCACCGCCTGAGTGTCTGTTTCCCTGATTTTCTCCGATTCCTGGATGAATCACAAGGCTCTCTTCTTCTCTGGATACTACTTTACTTTTCCTCTTCCTTCTTTTCAAAATCTCCAGGATCTACAATCAATTCTGTTTCCGTCTCCCCTGTTCCTGGCAGAACATCTTCACCGGACGGTTTCGAACCAAACTGCATTCCAATGGCAGCGATCAGGCCGATTCCTATGAGCACGCCGCCCAAAATTGCCAGATTCTTTTTTTCATCTTCTCTGTCAGTTTCATGATTCTGCTCCTCCTTTATCCTGTTTTTCTGTTTTGTTATTATGCACAACATACTATACAATCCTCTCAAAGTCCAGGTCATTCCCTAGAACACCTCTGTATATCCAGCCTTGTACCTTCAATGTGATCCACATGGATGGAAGAATCCGGCCGCCAAAACCGAACTGGAACCTCCAGTCTAACAATGGCATCTGCCTCAAACCGCTGCGCATGGGCTGGATCCGATGGGGCCAGAGGTGCATTCCGAAGCGTCACTTGCAGGCTATCTATGGCAAACTCCACTGCAGTTCCAGTATCCGCATACTTTACATGCCTGCCGCCAGACAATTGGGTTCCTATGGTTTCATCCAGATAATCATAAATGTCCCCTTCATTCAGATCTTCTTCCCAGTTTCCCTCTCCAAAGGGAACATAGCTGCCAGAATATCCCTCCCTGACTCCATGATACACACCTGCATAATTATCATTGACTGTGGAAATGACAGCATCCTCCACGGCTTCCCGCACACCTGCCGCAATGACTTGAAGCCGGAAAATACTCACTAATCCCACACATCAGAATAATCAGCGAAAGAACAATCCCGATGGTCATGGGAAATGAGGAGGCTCGCCTGTCTCTCAGTATCTCTTTCATCCGTTTCCGCAATCCCTCCACCTCATTTCCAGTAAACTTCTGATTTTCCAGCTGCCTGTGCGCGAAGCGTAACCGGAAAAGAAGCAAACTCGCCAAACAGACCGATATTTGTATCCATCGTCAGGGTAACGGTAACCTCTTCATTTAACTGGATTCTTCCATGACTGACCATAAAATGTCCGGATGAAGCCCTGTTTTTTCCGACAGCACAGCGGCACGGCGGCTTGTCTCTGCACCTACGCGCCCGCTTACCTCTGCTTCACGCACCAGTTCTGTAGCGAAGGTATCCAGCTGCTGTTTCTGAATAAAAACCGGAAGCACACGCATGGCAAGGGCAAGCACCATGACCGCACACAAAACCAGCACGATCACATCTACATATCCTTCGCCCCGTCTTTTCTGACAGCGCTCTCCATAAACGATGACTCCTCATCCTCTCCTCCTTCCTGTCTAAAAACATTCCTCCAAGGCTCTCCAATGCCACATAGCAGATAATCGCCAAATAAGTCAGCAAAAAACATACCAGCATGACAAAGGAAAAAACACGGATCTTAGGGGATTTTCTGTGCCTGTGCTTTTTAACCTCTGCAGTTCGATCTGCTTAAAATCATGGGACAGCATCTGAAAATACACAGCACTGTCATCCCCGCGCAGCACCCCTATCAGCCCCCTTACCACATCCGACAGCATCGGGGAGTTGATTCTTGATTCAAAACGTGTTAATGCAGCTTCATAGTTAGAGGACCTCATATCCGCTATCAGGATATCCAGCTCACCTGAAAGGCTCTCTCCCGCATTCATGCGAAACCGCTCCAGCATCCCGACCACATTCCTGCCTGATTTTAATTCCTGTTCGATCGTTGCGACCAGCCGCGGAAGCTGCGCTTCAATCTCATCCCGCTTTGCTTTCAACCGTTCGTCGGCCTTTTGCATCTCCTGAAAGTATAGCAGCACCGCCAAAATGACGATTACCGGGGTTAAGAGCGGAACAAAAAGCACACAGGGGATGGTACCCAATAATACTGCCCCTGTCTTTACAAGGGCATACGCCTGATAGACTTCCGGGGAAAGGTTCATTCCCCCTGCCTTTAATATCCGGTCCAGCCTCCCTCTCCGGTATGCTTCCATATGGATATATTTTGACAGATACACTGCCGCTGACATCAGACAGGCTTCTATGGTCTTTACCGTCTTTTTTTCCTGCCGGACCGTCCCCAGCATCGCCCGCGCCGTCCTGAGCGTCGGGAGCCTTAAAAAAGAGCTTGCCAGAAAAAACAGCCCCATCGCCAGAAATACACCAAATAAAAAAAGAAGAACTGTCACTGGTATTACCTCCTGTACTCGATCGGACGGGTCAGTTTCACTACAAAACCCGCTGAAATAAAAATTGCTGCCGCTGTCCCTGCAAGGATGACCTGCCCCAGGACAGTATGCATCAGCACTCCGTACCACTCTTTATTTAACAGATACATCAGCGGGATATTCCCAACCACAAAGATGACCATGATCAGAAACTCCTTTCTCGGCTCTGCGATGAGGTATTCCAGCTCTGCGTTTACATTACGCATATCGGATAATTTTGACACGATCGGTACAAGCGTCGTTTTCAGGCTGCGGTCTCTCTGACAGTCGCTGAGAGCATCACACCATTCCCCGAACACCTCATTATCAATCCTTCCCCGCAAAATCCGAAGGGCGGCCTCAACATCCGGGTTTACCATTTTAATCACCTGCATCAGAAAATCCTGAAACACTTCTGGACACTGGAGGATTTAAATATGCTATATTTTCCTCCACCGCCGTCACGATGTCCTCCGTCCTAAGGTATGCCGTGTCGTTATCACGGACAACGCTGTTTCCAGCTCTGCCGATACATCCCTTTTTATAATGATTGGCAGTCAGTTTCACATACCAGAATGGTAGAAATAAAAAACCCACTGCCATCACCGGAGCCAGGGAAAAAATTCCCCAACAAAATAGCAATGGATCCCCCCGCGCAAAAAACAGTGCCAGAGCAACTGCGCAGATGATGGAAAACCGGTTCCCCCTGCCCGTCATTTGAAGGATGTTCTGTGCTTCCTCCAGTTCCCTGCGCAAAATCCCTGATTTTTTTTTTCCTGATGATTCCCTGATGTCTTCCCTGCAGACTTCGTTTTGGATTCAATAGAAATCCAAACAGGCCCGTAAACTCCACTGGCTTCATTCCCAGCAGTAAAAATACACCCACGATCATTCCCGCACACGCCAATAGCTGAATCGCCGTCATTCATTCTGTCCTCCCCTCTATCCTTTTTTACATTCAAAAGTCCTGCCAGCGTCTCCTGCGGCATCCCATTCTCCATCAGCCGCCTCCTAAGGCTATCCGAAATGGCATTGACCCTCCGGTGGCTGCCCCACAATTACAATAAATTTCCATCCTCCACCCTGTTTTCCGTAATCTGATATTGAAACAGCGGACGGTATCGTCTGGTTCCATCTGCCAGAATCTCGCACTCCATGATCTCCATTAAACGGCTTTCCTTGTTTTCCAGCTGCTTACAAAACGCAACGATCGGATACGCTTCCGTCACAAAACCCATCAACGTTTCATCCCGCATCTCCACTGCACGCTTACACAGGGAAACCATCCGGCGGTATGTCGCATCACAGCTCATGGAATGGATGGTTGTCACAACCGCAACACCGGTTCTGGCAGCCTCCTGTGCCGCATTCGCTTCTGGTCCACGCATTTCTCCTACCACAATAATGTCCGGATTAAAGCGTAGCGCCATATCAAGGAGTGCAATCTGATCTACTCTCTGCCTCTCATTTTCACTGTCACGGGTCAGGGTATGAATCACGGAATTGACTACCCTCCCATCCTTTCTGCGTACCAGCGCCAGCTCCCTTGAACCATTCTCAATACTGTAAATACGCTTACCGTCCGGAATTGTGGTCAGAAGCCAGCCTAACAGTGTGGTTTTTCCGGAGCTTGTGGCTCCCGCCACACACACAGAGATTCCATACCGGATGCACTCCGATAAAAAAATCCAGCATCTGACTGGTTGCCGTTCCTCCCTTTATAAAGTCCTGTTTCTTCATGCTCTGGGGATTCACAATTCCGGATCGAGGCTGCCACCCCGACATCTTCATCAACAAGAGGTGTCTTCCAGTACAGCAATACGGATATTTTTACTTAAATGTCCCAGAACGCTTGACTCGCATCATCCAGCACCATCCCAGACACATGCAACATACGCCGAATGACATTGATGGCATGTTCGAGGCTTTCAAAATGCTCTTTCAATTTTTCTGTCCTCCACCAGAATACTGGACCTCCACATCATCCCAGGCATTTACATCGATCTCCTCGATTCCTTCCCCCGTAGATGTACTTTGTGAGAAAACCGAACTCTGCCATTTCTGAATAAATCGCATCAATCAGCTCATCCGTGGTTTTTCCCGGTACTTGTATACGGTTATCCTGAATATACTTCCCGGCAAATCGGCGGATCTGTGCTTTTATTTCTTCGTTTCCATCTCCGGTTACCAGATTACTGTATTCTTTGGAAAGATATGCCTGTATCTCCTGCAGCACGGACTGAAAGTCACGCCCTTCATCCTCTGATGCAAAAAACAGGTCATGGGTACGGAGAGAACGACCTCCCCGTTTTTGAGTACACAAAGAAGCCTCTATGTCCTCCTCTTCTGACCAGATATCCTCCTTTCCATGCATCTGTCCTTCACAAGCCTGTTCCGACAGGCTATCATTTTGGAAGTTTTCTTCTGTCCCTCCCCTCCATCCAAGCCATCCAAAGAAGCCTCCCGTTTCCATGATCTCCTTCGTAAGATGTCCAGAATCCTGTCGTGTTTCTTCCCGAACAGCTTCGGGAAAACCCGCAGAAAACGCGGCTTTGCTGCGTCTTTCCCCCTAACATCCGAACACCTCCTTTGTGATTGCTTCCATGGTTTTTCTAAACCCCTTACTGTCCTTTAGCACCAGTTCTTTCAGAAGGTTCCCTTCCAGAACCTGTGCCTTTACTTCCTCGGAATGAGGGATCTGGAATGCCACATTGCCGAGCACCCGTTCAATGTGTTCGCTGGCCTCATTGGGATATACATTGCTGGCCACTTTATACTGCTTTTCTGCATCCCACTGACTGTCCTTAAGAAGCGGAAGCTGACTGGAAAGATAACTGATGGATTTCAGATCACAGTTTACCAGCCGCAGCACTGCATCCGCCTCCATCAAGGCAATGGCCGAAAGAATGTCATTGGCAATACAGCTTCCACAATCAACGATGATATAGGGAGCGATCTTTCTCAAACACTGCAGTAATTCCTCTGCCTGTGTCCGCTCGTAAGGTGGATATGTGTATTCATTTTTCCCCTTCCTCATTCCAAGGATCGTTAGATGGCGTATTTTTTATGAGTAATACAGTTATGGCGTACCAACGATTCCGACATGGGTTGCTGCCAGAACACTCCCCCAGAGAATGCTCCTCTTCCAGGTCTCAGGAGGACAGATACAGGGAAGCATCGGTGTATTCATATCACACAGAAGGAGAGCCACATCCTTCTTCTGCATGGCAAGACGCGCCGCCAGCTTCACTGCTGTCGTGGTTTTACCAGATCCAGGACTTCCCCAGACTGCCAGCATTTGATTCTCATTTTCCGGTTCCCAGTCAGGAGAGCTGTCCCCGGCTCCCCTACTGAAAATACTGTTTTTCAGAAAATTCAAGGCTTACTCCACCTCGCTTTCCCTCTGTTTCGCCCTGTTCGGACTCCTCCTGCTCCTCTGCTTTTGGTTTCCTCTGGCTCCTTCAGAATGATCCGGCGCCTCGTTTTCTTCCACTTCTCCTTCCATATCTTCTGGAGGATACAGTTCCTTAATATCTGGTTTTGCGCTTCCCAAAAAACTGCCTGCACTCTTTTCATCCCCTGCTTTGGTTTTCCTCTGCCTCCGATTCAAGCCAAAACCATTGACTGTGCAGTGTTACCAAAAGGTAACGATTCCAGGCAGCTCACGATCCGCTCCATCTTCCAGTTCTTCTCCCGTATTTGCGTCATATCCACTGTTTGCAGTCACAGCAATGACACTCCACAGAAGTTCCGCAGGAATTACTGTTTTTTCCCTGCTTTCTACTACAATATATTTATGGTTAATATCCCTTACAGCCAGTAAGGAATTATCCATCTTGTTGCTTAAGCTGTATAATGATGGAGCAATTGGTATATCGGATCCTTTCTTGGACTCCGCGTCCGTAATTAAGACTGATAACCAGCTCCTCATTCGCAGCGTTCGTTTTATGCAGGTTGAATCGCCATAGGTGCATTCGCGTCACACCACAGTAGATTGAATAGGCAATGAGTAAAACTGGTATTTATCCATTGCAATAATCTTAAGGAGTGATAATTTATGAACGCAGTAGGTATCGATATTTCAAAAGGTAAGAGTATGGTTGCTATCATGCGACCTTTCGGTGAAATTGTTTCCGCACCTTTTGAAATCAAACACACAGCCAGTGATATCAATTCACTTGTAGAACTCATCAACTCTGTTGAAGGTGAGTCTCGAATCGTGATGGAGCACACGGGACGTTATTATGAAGTCCTCGCCCATCAGCTTTCAGAGGCAAATCTTTTCGTCAGTGCCATTAACCCAAAACTAATCAAGGATTTTGATAATGATTCCCTTCGTAAAGTCAAATCCGATAAAGCTGATGCTGTTAAGATTGCACGATATGCACTTGACAAGTGGCAAAATCTTAAACAGTATAGTGTTATGGATGAATTACGCAATCAGCTTAAAACCATGAACCGTCAGTTCGGCTTTTACATGAAGCACAAGACGGCTATGAAGAATAATCTTATTGGCATCCTTGACCAAACCTATCCTGGTGTTAATACTTACTTTGACAGTCCTGCGCGCAGTGACGGCAGCCAGAAATGGGTTGATTTTGCATCTACATACTGGCATGTAGACTGTGTCCGTAAAATGTCCCTGAATGCCTTTATCGACCATTATCAAAACTGGTGCAAACGTAAGAAGTACAACTTCAGTCAGTCAAAAGCTGAAGAAATCTATGGAAAAGCAAAGGAACTTGTTCCTGTACTTTCAAAGGATGCCATTACAAAGCTTATTATTAAGCAGGCTGTAGACCAGCTTAATAGTGCCTCTACAACTGTTGAGTCACTACGCACTCTCATGAATGAAACTGCATCCAAACTCCCGGAATATCCTGTCGTTATGGCTATGAAAGGGGTTGGAACTTCACTCGGACCTCAGTTGATGGCTGAGATCGGAGATGTTTCCCGTTTCACTCACAAAAGTGCTATTACTGCATTTGCCGGTGTAGATCCCGGTGTTAATGAATCCGGAACCTATGAACAAAAAAGTGTTCCTACCTCAAAACGAGGTTCCGCTGATCTAAGAAAGACTTTATTTCAGGTAATGGATGTCCTGATTAAAACGCATCCGCAAGATGATCCTGTTTATCAGTTCTTAGATAAGAAACGTGCTCAAGGCAAGCCTTACTATGTCTATATGACTGCAGGTGCCAACAAGTTTCTAAGAATCTACTACGGACGAGTGAAAGAATATCTCGCATCTCTTCCAGAGTCTTAATTATCCACCAAAATTTTCAGACCAGCACTGGTGTGGTGGTCTAATTTTGATACCCAATTTTCAACCTGTATAAAATTTTCAATGTTCTTTCAATTTAGCCTTGACTTTTTTTTATTTGCAGGCTATAATCTGGCTATGACTACACAATATCGCCGCTCTTTAGCCAACAAACCATTGGCAAATGCCTTAACCGTAACAGAGATTGCCTGCTTTTTCCCTGTCAGATGATAGAGATAATTTTCTTCTCCGGCTCTGAAATTGGATGTTTAATCTCCCATGGCGCAAATCACAGATGCAAATGCCCCAACCACAGTATCCGAATGTTTTACTACATCATCTGGCGGGTTATAACTGCCAACCTCTATGGTCTTTACCATGTCAGAAGTAATTTCTTCTCCCACTGAAATTGGTTTTACTACACGGACAATTTCCGTCTTTTCACTCATAGCCTTATTAAACAATGGTGTAACTGCAAAGCAGATGATCAAAGACAGCACGATGCAAAGCACACCAAGTACAGTCCTGTTTTTCAAAAATCGCATTTCATCTCCTCCAACTCTTTTCCTTATTCTGGTTCCTTTTTAACCAGTGTTCCACTGACTGCTGTCTCACCTATTTTCTGTTGTGGTATATGATGGCCGCAATCATTGTAGCGGCACTGCAACACAAACCATGATCCATAATTTCTTCTTCATATCATCCATCCTCCTAATCTCATACAATAAACAGCTGCCGCTCTCTCCTGCCAGAAACGGTCCCACAGGAATGCTTCTTTATCTCGTTTTCCCTTGAACCGATTCCACAGGCAGACCATACAACCATACATCACAAATCCTGTCAGTCCTAAACAGGAAGCAGTCAGGCTTGCAGGAAGTCCCAGTACCAAGCCGGTTGCTCCTGCCAGCTTGATATCACCGCCGCCAATTCCACCTTCCCTCTTGCAAAATAATGCAACTATGAGGGTATGGCACTGCCCCTAAAGCTCCAAACAGCTGTCTGGGTGCAAAGTTCAGAAAGGAAAGCAGGGGGCAATCCTGCCTGAATCGGTCCGAATAATCCGGTACCGAAGATCCCAGGCAGAAACCGCCATAAGCAGCGAGGAAAAACACTGCCTGTACTGCCTGAAGCAGCGATATCCTGATCTCCATATCAACCGCTATAGTCAAACATTTCCTGCACCCTGCGTACCAGTGTAGGAAGTACGGTATCATTAAACAGTGCATAAAGACCTGCCAGAAGCAGTGCTCCCAGCACAACTGCGATCAGGATCTTAATGGCTGTGTCCACATATCCCTCACCAGATGTATCCTGAAGCTTGTTTTTTTACGTTCCACATATGCATAACCATTGCATTTCGATAATTTACCAGCTGTCTTTTTAATATTCTTCATTTGATCTCCTCCATTGATTTTCTGTTTTTTTGTTCTCTGTACCCCTTAAATCAGACCATGTTCTGCCCTGGATTTTGAGGGGGGTGCTGTCTGTAAGGTAGATGCCTGTGCCATAGACAGTGCCTCTCCATACGCTCCCAATACCGCTTGTTTCAGCTCGTTGCGGAATTCCTCCGTCACAGGAAAACAGATATCCTTGTATCCATCCTGTGTTTTCCGGCTGGGCATAGACATAAAAGCCCATCCTTACCTCCCTCGACGATTTTGATTCCCCGGACGGCAAAACATCCGGCGATTGTGGCGGATGCATAGGCTCTGATCCCGCCCTGTACTCCTGGTGGATACATAGATGTAATCCGAACGTCTAAATCTGGCATACTGATTCTTCCTCCTTTGTTTTTTTTCTGCTCATAAACCGTTCCTTTCTGGATCTATTTCAGTCAAGCAGACAGACAAAACTGCCTGCTAAAACTGCATGCCGTGTGTATGAATTCCTCCGCCGGTTGCGACTCTGTAAAATCAATTCTCTTAAAGTCATAGCGATCCACATAAAAAAAAGGAACTCCCTGTTTCATCATAGAGTTCCAGCACATCACTAATGGATAGCCCATGACCTGTATAACCGGACGGCGGATGATACCGGAATTTATCATAGAGTTCTTCCAGGTCATTGGTGTCAGATGCCCCTTCATAGACTTTGATATAAAAATCCGGCTTGGGGGAGCCATATTGCTGCTCCATCTGGGAAAGTGCAAGGAACTTCATATGCACATCCACATCTCCTCTCAGTTGCCAGATGCGTACATCTTTTAACCCCTTTGCCGATTCCATATCTTCCTGACTATTTGCCAACCGGTCGTAGATCCCGTCCTGCCACTGAATTTTTTTTTGGATATTCCTCTGCTTACGCAGGAAGCTTTCTAATGCTTCATTCTGAAACATGGGATCCACTACTGCACATCCTTCCGTCACACGACCTACCCGGTTCCCATAATACCGGATCACTCCATTTTCAATCTGAATCTGCTTCATTTCCCTTCCCTCATTTCTAAATCATCTCCATCCCCCCCGTCCTTCTGTGCCTGTTGAAACTGTTCCAGACTCTGCACATCGGGAAAGATCATCCTTCCCTCTAACATTTCCAGTACGGCAAAATCATCCCTGTCGCAGATCAAAATCCGATACTGGTAGTCCTTCTGCATCATTACATAGCTCCATACTTCCTCTGGATTTGCCAGCCATACCCCTGACGCATAGCGTCCATCCGGCAGAAAACTGTATCCAGAATATTCTGGGGAATGTCCATGTAAATCCAGCGCCCCAAATGGACGGATCTGGGAGAGCTGGAGCCGTTCCTTTTCCCCCAACAGTTCTGGTCGCAGCACACCAACCACATCCCTGTTCCAGCAGTGCCATGCCTCCCCAGTAGATAAAAAAGGAAACCAGATGGGCAATGGAATGTCTGGGATTTTCTGTTTTCTGGATATTCGTACAGAAAAAAAAGCTGCCCCGTGTAATGCTCTGGTAATACCTTTGAGGGAAGAACCACCACCCGGTTCTGGATAGATGCCTCCTTTTCTGTCTGCATACAATCCTTTTCTGTGAATTCCTGCATGATCTTACCCCTCCTTTTTCTGCAGCAGTCTGCTCAGTTCTCCGATCAGATCCAGTCGGAGGCTATCCGGCATAAACTGAAATGCAGTACGGACATATGCCTCCACTGCCTCCGGAGACTGATCTCCCCACCTCGATAACCTCTACCTTCCGGACTGTAATTTTTCCACCCGCCATTCCCAGACAAACAATATCCCCATACTCCAGCTTTGCCGCTTCCCTCATAGATTTTGGAATCAGGACACGTCCCTTTCCATCCACTAAACGATACATCGGTTTACTCATCTGGTCCTTTTCTCCTTTCCCATCAATGCCTCCACTTCATTGGGTTCAATCCCCAGCTCATCGAACACCTTCAGATAGGGTTTGCAAAAACCGTCTGTACCGGAGCCTCAATACCAATCAGAATCACTCCGGGGACTGTTTCTATCATCAAATCACAATCAAGCGGAATCCCAGCCGTCAATAACAGTTCACTAGGCACAGAAAGGACACCGTTTTCCTTTTTTTGCACCATTGTTTTTCTCTTGTTTTTCTGTTCTCATAGCACCTCTCTTTCCGGACAGATTTCTTCCCGGATTTCGTAATGATCCGTTTCTCCATCTCCCACATTCCAAATAGATCCAGCTGTCTTGGTTTTTGACCGCTCCCTCTCACCAGGATCATAATTGGTAATAATGACCTCTGGAAACTCACAACCGCCCTCATACCTCTGAGCCAGGTTATTGATGCGGGTAACGGCTGTAATAAAATATCCTGCATACAGTTCCCGGATGAAATCGCAGTCATTGTAGCTGACCATCCACTTCCCCTGCTCCCTGTCAGAGTGTCTCTCGAAGCCGTTTGTGATCCTCTTTTTCGGAATACCACTGCATAATGACCTTCCGTCTCATAATAGGGCGGATCGCAATAAAAAAGGCACTATCCCGGTCATACTGCCGAATCAGTGCCTCAAAGTCTTTATTTTCTATTACGGTATCTGCCAGCCTGCGGATGCCTGCCAAATGGTGTCAAAGCAGTTCCGCACATCAAACGGACGGCAACTATAGGATGTACAACCACTTCCATAGCTGTACCGGATCAATTTAAAAAATGCAGCCGCCTGTTTTACATCAGTTACCTCTGCATTTTCCAGCAGGATTTTTTTCACTTCCTCATAATCCGGCGGCAGCAAATACTTCTCTGCAAGTTCCAACTCCTCAATTAAAAATCGGGTATCCGGTTCCTGCTTTTCAATAAATTTACGGATTACTGTAAATTCATCCCTACTGTTTAACGGAAGAAAACCGAGATTTCCTTAAGGAATGCCCCCGTGCGGTTCTTAACACAATAAAACAGGTTTGCCAGATTTGAGTTATAGTCATTATAAACCTCCATACACCGGTCATCTGGTGGTTTTCCAAACAGTACCCAACCACCTCCGCCAAACACTTCAATGTAACGATCAAAGTTTGCCGGAAACATTGTGTAAATCAGGCTGCGGAGTGCTTTCTTTCCGCCAACCCATGAAATAAAACTGTTGATTCTGCATCCCTCCTAACATCCACAATACTCATGAAACATATAACTGAGTCCTACGCAAATACCGGTGACATCCCAGGTTCAAAATCCAGCTCCTCTGCCTGTTCTACTGCTTTTCCAGTCTTTGGGCCTCCCTATCAAATCGGTAAACAAAATTCCCCAGCCTTTCCTGTGGATTCACGGCTTCCGCATTTACTGCCTCTACCATCGCATTCAATTCTCTTACGCTCATATTCTCTGTTTCTTTTAGAATAATCGTTTCATGAATCGATGACGGAATCACGATTAAATCTGATCCCAGCTTTTCTGCAATAAGAGACATTACTTCTTCATCACACATATAAACCGCCCCATTGACCTGATTTGAATTCGTCAGAACATACATCATTGCATTGGGATCCACATCCTCTAAATGTTCCAAACTACCGGCCTTGACATCTCCCGGTTCGTCACAATACATTTTTGCCAGCATATCCTGTAAATCCAAAAACAAGGAGGATTGCTCTGCTTCATGTTTTCCCAGGCATCCTGCTTTAATTGCTCCTCGCTGACTCCCCCAGCCACTTCAGCCTGTCATAATTGATAATGGCACTTCCGTCCTTTTCTCCGTCCACCAACACATGAAATCCATAAACCAGTGCCAGATCCTCACGTATTTCATGAGGACAATCTGCAAGAAAATCAACATTTTCCTGTGCATTTCGGACATAGACGGTCAACCCCTTCTTTATGGTTTCATAATCCCATTCTTTACTGGAAATGCCATCTATGGTTATTGCCGTTTCCTGACACTTCTGATAATCCCGAGCGATGTTCTGCCACACATCTTCAAGCTTCTTTCCGTTCTCAAGCTCCTGATAATAGGATTCCAAAATATAAAAGTGGAACGGATGTGTAGCTTGGGCTACCTGACAGATATACTCCCTGTAATTTGATGTTGTTATTTTTTAAAACCTCTCTGATTTCCACTTTTCTCTCCTGAAAAAGATTCCGGAAAAATCGTTTTAAATTCTTTTCTGTTAACTGTAAAACTCCTCATAGGTCATTTTCTATTCTCCTCTACACCTTATTCATACCGTTTTTCCATCTTATAAACAGTCAGACAGTATCTTCCTTCATACTATTCAAAAAAATACAGCTCTCCTTCCATGTTACTAAACTATCGAAAGATATAAAATTTCTCTATCATAATGCTTCAAAAAAATCCCTCCTTTCTGAATGTCGGGTTCCTGCTCTTCTCCTTTCAATCCTTCCTCTGTGGTCAGAAAGAATTCATCTCCACTGTTCCAAAAAAGCTAACATACAGTTCCCCTTCTGGAATTTTGATTCCCCGCTGTTCAAAAGCCCTCTCCCCCACCCATCACTTTCCTGGCCTTCCCAGTACTCCTTTACTGCTTCAATCTCCCTTTCAGAAAGCTGGTTATGACTTTCTACTTCCAGAACTCCCCATAGTTCCCCCCGCCAGACTTCCACGGTAGGCTTCATACTGTAAATTTTTTCTTCTAACTTTGGATCATCCAGATAGACCGCCAGCCCCCTATCTCCTTCTTCCAGAAGGCACTCCTTTGCAATCTGTTCCAGAATTTCCGTCTCATAGCTGCACAACTCAGATGAAAATACCTCCTCACTGCATTCCTCCAACTCTCCCCAGTCATCCTTTGCATACATGATAGCTGTCAAAAGGGCTAAAAGCCAGCACAGAACGCTCCGTTGTTTTTTTCACTGCTACTGTCCACTCCTGCTCCTGTCAATCCTTCTTTCCTCCTCTCGTAAAAACTCTGATTCCATGCCTACGAATCACACAGGCCGTCATAATCCATTCAAATATTCGATCACTGACCAGTTCTGGATCTGTAAGTTCTGATAAACGGACATGCCTACTTCCCTGATATAGATCCCTTTGCCATATGAAACAAAACATAGCCATCTAAATCAACGCCATGGATATGGATTTTGGAAAAATGAATTTCCTCCTGGTCAATTGCCGCTAAAGCCTGGCTACAAAAAAAATCGATCTGCGGAAAGAAGATAGACGCCGAACAGGTCGTGTTTCTCCCAATGGTTTCCCCTGCCACATTTCTCCCCATAGCCAAAAAACCGTTCTATGACCATTTTCAAAAAATCGCGAGTTTCCTCTCCTGTCAGACGGCACACGCGGCTTTTGCAGCAGCGCTGGACAGCCACTTCCTCTGCCAACACCTCCAGAAGCTCATAAAACGGGACATAATCGGTAACAAGGCGTTCACATGGGCTTCTCTTGATTTCAAACAACCGTAGAAAGGTGACTGATAACCATTCCGCTCCTTTGGACGAAATCCCGGTATATGCTGCATTTCCAGTTTCCAGTCCAGCATAACGTATCACCTCATAAATCGAATCATTGTCTCCTACCTCCTCAATATCCTTCACCCTAATGTCATTCCTCCGTTGTTCTTTTGATTCTACTTCTCAATGTTTCAACCGCCTCCTCCCCTTTGTACGAAACATTCTCCACGGTGAAACTCGATGATAAAGTCCAGTATGACTTCGTACTCCAAAATACCTCCCGTCATAACTCTCACCGTATATTCGCAGGTGTACTTTTTGTTTTGTTTGTGATCATCACACAGGTATCTCCCTTTATTCCATCCATAAGGAAAGCCCGAATCTTCAGCTTTTTTTCATCCATTTTCTTCACTACCACACCCCCTTGAACTTTATCGCCAAAAGCCAACCATGTTCTAGTAACAAAACATGATTGGCTCCATTCGCTTCTAAACATATATAAATACCAGTTATCCCCTTAAATCTTTTTCTCCTTATGATTTATCCACAAGATTGTCCAGGCTTACCTTTATGCTCACACCTATTCCACAATACGA
>VOFJ01000929.1_pt1 | contig 27436 bp, 45 predicted proteins | sample 5384081 | NCBI WGS metagenome assembly VOFJ01 (sample SAMN12384729, study PRJNA508395) | human gut metagenome | isolation source: healthy gut I | host: Homo sapiens | reverse complement strand
GCACATCAGTAAAAATCGCCTGTACTGTTTCAAGGTCGGCGGGGGGTCTACGGAAAGCGTATATCCGCAGATGGGAAGAAATAGGATCGTTTTCCCCATATTCGAGGAAACGTAGCAAATCCACGCCCTCGATCTGTTCCAGAATGCCCGGTCTGCTCTGGCAGAAGAAATCGAGCGATTCCCGCGTATAAAGCCCGATACTCACAAATTTCTGGGAAGGTTTGTCAAGCGTCCCCTTGCGGAATGGAATTGGCGCACGGGAAATGTAAAGCCCTGTGCCGTCCGGTCGGCAGACCACTTTTTATGTTGGATGGATCGGCTGTCTCGGCATCGTTCGGGATATCTGCCATGGCATTGATGAGAAATGGACGTTGTACATGTTCTTTTTTGAGGTAATAACAGTAAGCGCCTGCTCCATAAAAATTTTGCAGAATCTCTGGTGTCAAAGCGGTTCATCCCCGCCGATCATCGCATAAAAATCAAATTTCCGCGAAGAAGTAGACTTGGAATCTTCCAGAATCGTCACCGCCTCCTGAATGCGGGAGGGTCGGATTCTGATGGGAATGGGAGGCGAAAACCGCCTCAAATCCATATGTCTGGCAAACAGCAGCAATCTCAGGGCTGTCGGTCGCAGCGTAAACGGCATCAAATACACCGCTGTCCCGCGCCGCCGCGAGAACCCGCACAACCATTGGAATCCCATCAATCTGTTTCAATGCCTTTCCCGGAAAGCGAACCGAATTAAGCCGCGCCGGAATCAGCGCGCAGACCTTTTTTTCTGTGCTAATCGATTCATAAGACGTTCCTCTGTATGATAAAAATGCAGTTACATAAAGTAAACTGAACCGTAACGATTCAGGCATACCGATGTGAACCGGATGCCGACCTTTATTATAGAAAAGAAATAGGAAAAACACAAGACAACATAAGAAAAAATGTAAGTTACTGTTCACAGGTAGGCACTTTGGAACCGAAAGTGCCGTAAGAAAACGTGGCGGCAGCAGGAATTTGCCGTATTGAAATGCGAAGCCACGGCAAATTCCGTTACTGGGCACGTATGCGTGAACAGTAACAAAAAGAACGTTTCAGAAGAAGGGAAAAACGCCGTGCTGGCTATGAAAAAGAGAAATATGTGTGATATAATGAGCGCAGAAGAAAAGAATGCGGCTGCGAAGCAGACATATTCTTTTCTTGCGCCATTAACGAACGAACAGCCATGCGAAGCAGGGCGGTGGAGCGCGATAGCGCGGGTTCGTGAGTGGACGGGTGAGAATACGTTCTTATGATGTAGTATGACCACTTGACAAGGTATTCAGGAGGAAATCAAAATGAAACAGAAACTTTCTAATTATATAGCAGAAAAGCTTCTCGCATCCGGCATCACGGATGTGTTTATGATCACGGGCGGCGGCGCAATGCATCTGGATGACGCGCTGGGGCATCAGGAAGGACTTCACTGCCTCTACAATCATCATGAGCAGGCATGTGCGATGGCAGCGGAGGCGTATGCCCGCATCCACAACAAGATTGCGGCAGTGTGCGTGACGACGGGACCTGGCGGCATCAATGCGATGAACGGCGTTGCGGGCGGATTTCTGGATTCAATCCCGATGTTTGTCATTTCCGGACAGGTGCGTTATGACACGACGGCGCGCAGCACGGGACTTCACCTGCGCGCGATGGGCGATCAGGAGTATGATATCACCAAATCGGTTGCCAATATGACAAAATACTGTGAGATGGTGATCGATCCGATGCGTATCCGCTTCTGTGTGGAAAAAGCCCTGTATCTGGCTTACAACGGTCGTCCGGGTCCTACCTGGCTGGATATTCCGCTGAATGTGCAGGCGGCAATGATCGAGACAGACGATCTGATCGGCTTTTGATCCGGAGGATTATGAGGCGGGCGGAACCGGCTGGGCGGCAGAGAGCGCGTCCGAGATCCCGGAGGATACCGCCGGAAAAGGTGAATTTCGTGCAAAACTTCCGGCACGTGTGACGAAGGAGACGGCGCGTGCGATCATCGAGAAAGTCCGCACCTCCAAACGTCCGGTGATCAATGCCGGAAATGGTATCCGTATCGGCGCGGCGCACGATGTTTTCATGCGCGTGGTTGAAAAGCTGGGAATCCCGGTTGTGACCGGCGCGGACAGCATCGACTGTATCTATGACGAACACCCGCTGTACATCGGAAAAGGCGGCAACGTCGGCGATCGCCCGGGCAACTTCGCGATCCAGAACAGCGATCTGGTGCTGTCGCTCGGAAGCCGTCTGAGTTTCCGTCAGGTCGGTTACCGTTTTACTACCTGGGCGCGCGAGGCGTATGTGATTGTGAATGATATTGATGCCGAAGAGCTGAAAAAGCCGACCCTGCATGTGGATATGCCGGTTCACGCGGATGTGAAGGATCTTCTGACCGTGATGGACGAGGTTCTTTCGGAGGAAGGAAAAGCGGACGGCGCGGCTTCGATGACGCAGGAGTACAAGGACGCGCAGGCAGAGTGGCTGCGTATCTGCCAGGGCTGGAAGCATGATTATCCGGTGGTTCTGCCGAAGCACATGAACGGCGGCACGGAGACAGAGGCAAACGTATATATGCATTTGCGTATGAGATGAGCCGCCGTTTAAATGAGAACCAGATCGTGGTTGTGGGGAATGGATCTGCAAATGTTGTGTGTGGACACGCAAATATTGTGAAAAAGGGACAGAGATTTATCTCGAACTCCGGCATCGCTTCGATGGGCTACGGACTTCCGGCATCGATCGGCGCGTGCGTGGCAGATCACAGCCAGGATATTATCCTGATCACCGGAGACGGCAGTATTCAGATGAATTTACAGGAGCTTGAGACAGTTGTCAGCCACCGGATGCCGATCAAGATTTTCATTATCAATAACGGCGGTTACCATTCCATCCGCCAGACCCAGAAGAATTTCTTCGGCGAGCCGCTCATCGGTATCGGCGTGGACAGCGGCGATCTTGGATTCCCGAGCATGGAAAAGCTGGCGTGGGCGTATGGATTCCCATATGTAGCCATTCATGGAAACAAGGAGCTGGGCGAGAAGGTAGAAGAAACGCTGGCGATGGACGGCCCGGTGATCTGCGAGGTATTTGTAACGCTGGATCAGAACTTTGAGCCAAAGTCCGCGGCGAAGAGACTGCCGGACGGAACGCTTGTATCGCCGCCGCTGGAGGATCTGTCCCCATTCCTGCCGGACGAGGAGATGGACCGTATCATGCTGATTCCGCGTATAAAAAATAGTAAAGGAAACGATAGAATGAAGATAGTTGTCACAGGTGCCACCAGCTTTGTAGGTCTGGGGGCGGTGCGCGAGCTGTTACATCGCGGACATCAGGTATACGCCGTACTGCGGGAACATTCGACGAAAGCGGATCTGCTGCGGGAAAATGGAAAAAATTTCCGCAGGGACTCACGATTTTGGAGGAGGATCTGGGGAATCTCTCGAAACTGCCGGAACGGATTCCGGGCGGATGCGATGTGTTTCTCCATATGGGCTGGCGCGGTGCAGGGAGTGATTCACGGAAAAATGAGTCAGTCCAGGAGGAGAGCGTGCAGGACGCGCTGAATGCCGTCCGCGTGGCGAAAGTCCTCGGGTGCCGGCGGTTTCTCTTTACAGGTTCGCAGGCGGAGTATGGCGTCAAGAGCGAGCTGACAGACGAGGAGACGGTCTGCGAGCCGACCTCCCCGTATGGACGCGCGAAACTGGCAGTCCGGCAGCGGGCGGGAAGTGCTCTGCCGGGAACTGGGACTGGATTATGGGCATGCCCGGATTTTCAGCACGTATGGACCAGGCGATCACCCGTGGTCGCTTCTTTCCTCCTGTGTCCGGGTCTTCCGGGCAGGGGGAAAGATGACGATGACCGCCTGCACGCAGCTCTGGAACTTCATGTATATTGACGATGCAGGGCGCGCCCTGGCGGATTCTGGCAGAATATGCGGGAAATCTCACGGATCACGGATGTGTTCACAATCTGGGCGGTCCGATGGATGAGACAGGACCGCTGCGCGGGTTTGTCGAGACGGTCTATGAGCTGTGCGGCAGGCAGGGCAGCATGGAATTTGGCGTCCGCCCGCCGAATGCAGAGGGAATCGTCAATCTGATCCCGGATATCCGCAAGATGGAGCGGGTGGTTGGCTGGAAGCCACAGGTATATTTTTGAAGAAGGAATGAAGAGAATTTTAGCTTTTCAGAAATGATTTTTCTGCCCTCTGTGCAGAGTGACGGGAGAGAATGGTAAATATTTGGACATATTTTATCAGTTTATGCCAAGTAAATAGCGAAGCAGCCAAAAATCGTTAAGAAAATTGTAGGTTGTCAAAAGAGAGAAAGACGTTTAAAATAAAGGCAGTATAGCCGAAGCGGCTTTCTTTTTTTTGTTTCGAAATTTGGTGGAACGAAACAGAAGAGTTCAAACAAAAAAAGCAAATTAATAGGAATCAGAAAAAAGTATGAAAAAAATCAGTATATTAATTCCCTGCTACAACGAGGAAGAGAATGTAGGTCCGATCAGCGAGGGCGGTTGTGGAGACGCTGGAGCGCGATCTGCCGGAATATGACTATGAGCTTGTCTTTATCGACAATGATTCGACGGACCAGACGCGCCCGATTCTTCGCAAGATCTGCAGCGAGAATCCACGGATCAAGGCAATCTTTAATGCTAAAAACTTTGGACAGTTCAATTCCCCCGTATTATGGAATGTTACAGTGTACCGGCGACTGCGATCAGCATGGTGGCGGATTTTCAGGATCCGGTCGATATGATCCCGAAATATGTCCATGAGTGGGAAAATGGCTACAAGATTGTCATCGGCATCAAGACGGGAAGCAAGGAAAACCCGATCATGTATGCGCTGAGGAGCTGCTATTACAAGATGATAAAGAAACTCTCCGATGTCGAGCAGATTGAGCATTTTACCGGTTCGGGTCTGTATGACCGCGATTTTATTGAGATTCTGCGGGAGCTTGACGATCCGACGCCGTTTTTGCGCGGAATCGTGGCGGAGCTTGGTTATAAGCGTAAGGAGATTCCATATATCCAGCCGCAGCGCCGCGCAGGCAAGACACACAACAATTTTTACCGGCTCTACGATGCCGCGATGCTCAGTGTGACCTCCTATACGAAGGTCGGTCTGCGCCTGGCGACGATCTTTGGAAAGTATCTGCGCGGCGATCAGTATGATCGTGGCGATTGTATATCTGGTGATGAAACTGCTTCACTGGTATGATTTTCCGGCTGGTATGGCGCCGGTTCTGATTGAATGTGTTTTTAGGGTCGGTTCAGATCTTTTTTCATCGGTTTGGTGGGGGAGTATATTTTATCGATCAATTCGAGAGTCATGAAGCGTCCGCTGGTAGTGGAGGAAGAGCGGCTGAATTTTGATACACCGGTAAAAAAAAGTTGGGGGCAAACAGCATGAAATGTAATGTCGATGTAGTTCGGATTCGTGAAAATTCGATTCAGCTCAATGGCTGGGCGATCGGAAAGACGCCGGAGACGGAGATCACCTATCAGGTTGAAGATGGGGCACATCAGCCGATCCGGTTTCAGTATGTGGCGACCCGCCGCGACGACGTCAGCCAGATTTATTTTGGGCGAACGGTAGAAAAAAAGAGCTTTTTGGATTTGATATCCAGTTCCCGTATGAGCGCGGAAAAGATTATTATCTGATCGCAAAAGGCGAGGGACGCAAAAATCCGCATTAAATATAATGAAGAACTGATCCGCAAGCGCAGCAGTGCGCACAAGCGGATGCAGAAGATCCGCGATCTGATGAACATGGAGACTGTGCGGGTCTGCCTGGATTTCTGGAAGGAAAACGGTCTGAAAGCCCTGCTGGTAAAATCCAAGCACAAACTGCAGGGAATTGACAATGACTACGATTACGGCGAGTGGTATTCACTGACGAAGCCGACGGCGGAGGAGCTGGAGGAGCAGAGGAAAAAAGGTGTTTGACGCGCCGGTTAAATTCTCGATCGTGATTCCGGCATTTAAGACGCCGGAGCGATTCCTGCGGGAAATGCTGGATTCGATTGCGGAACAGACATACGCAAACTGGGAGGTCTGCGTGGCGGACGGCAGTCCGGCAACAAAAGCTGCGAGCGGGTGCTGGAGCAGTATGCGAAGAAGGACAGCCGCTTTAAATACGTGATTTTAGGGGAAAATAAGGGCATTTCCGGCAATACGAATGCAGCAATGGATATGGCGACCGGCGATTATATCGTGCTGGCAGACCATGACGATAAGCTGACACCGAATGCTCTCTATGAGTGTGCGAAACTGTTACAGGAACATCCGGGATGCGACTGCTTCTATTCGGATGAGGATAAAGCTGGATATGGACGGCGGCGCTTTGTTTGATCCGCATTTTAAGCCGGATTTCAATATCGATCTGCTCTGCAGCGTCAACTATATCTGCCATCTGTTTGTAGTCAGCCACGATCTGGCAGCGCAGGTAGGTGGCTTCCGTCAGGAAATACGACGGAGCACAGGATTATGACTTCATTTTCCGTTGTACGGAGAAGGCGAAGGAGAGATCCGCCATATCCCGAAGGTGCTGTATCATTGGCGCTGCCACAAGGATTCGACAGCGAGCAACCCTGAGAGCAAGCTGTACGCATTTGATGCGGGTGCGCGCGCGATCACGGATCATTATAAACGCGTCGGTATCGAGGCGGAGCGCGTGGAAAAAGTGTGGACTACGGCATTTATCACTCTGTATATAAAATTCAGGGGAACCGCTGGTATCGATCATCATTCCGAACAAGGATCACCATACGGATCTGGATCTATGCCTGCGGGCGATTGAGACGCGGGCAACGTACCGCAATGTTGAGTTTATCATTGTAGAGAACAACAGCACGGAGAAGGAAACCTTTGAATACTATGAAAAGATTCAGAAGGAATTTTCCAATGTCCATGTGGTAACCTGGGAGCGCGAGTTTAATTATTCGGCGATCAACAACTTCGGCGTGACCTTCGCAAAGGGCGAATATCTGCTGTTTTTAAATAATGATACCGAGCTGATTGCGGAGAATTTCATCGAGGAGATGCTGGGACTGTGCCAGCGGGAGGACGTCGGCGCAGTTGGCGCGAGACTGCTCTATCAGGATGATACGATCCAGCATGCGGGCGTCGTGATTGGTTTCGGCGGCATCGCAGGGCATACGTTTATCGGGCTTCATAAGGCGGAAAACAGCTATTTCCACCGTGCGATGAGTACACAGGATTACAGCGCTGTGACGGCGGCGTGCCTGATGACAAAGAAAGCGCTCTTTGATGAGGTCGGCGGCTTTACGGAGAAGCTGGCGGTCGCATTTAACGATATCGATTATTGCATGAAAGTGCGGGCATCAAATCATTTAGTGGTTTACAATCCGTACGCATTGCTGTATCATTATGAGTCGAAGTCAAGAGGACTGGAGGATACGCCGGAGAAGGTGGCACGTTTTAACAGGGAGATCAAGATTTTCTCGGAGCGCTGGCCGGAGATCCTTAAAGATGGAGATCCTTATTACAATCCGAACCTGACGCTGCGGAAGTCCAATTTCGCCCTCAGGGATCTGAAAAAAAGAGAAAATCGGAGAACCGTATCATCTGGAGGTATAACCCGGGATGGAGATTACAACGACAATTATTATTCCCAATTATAATGGGTTAAAGTTTATGGACGAATGCATCCGTTCACTGAATGCACAGACGTATCCGAATTTCCGGACGCTGGTGGTGGACAACGGTTCGACGGACGGAAGCGTGGAGTGGCTGAAGGAACATCAGATCGATACGATTTTCCTGCCGGAAAACACGGGATTTTCCGGCGCAGTCAACGTCGGAATCAAGGCGGCAGACACACCGTATGTGCTGCTTTTAAATAATGACGTCCGGGTGGACGAGTATTTCGTGGCGGAGATGGTGCGTGCGATCGGTCAGTCGGAGCGCATCTTTTCCGTCAGCAGCCGGATGATCCAGATGTACCATCCGACAGGCTGGATGATGCAGGCGATATGTATTCCCCTGCTTGGCTGGGCGTACCAGCGCGGCGTGGGACGGATCTTACGCATTACCGCCGTTCGCCGGTATTCTCGGCGTGCGCGGGCGCAGCGATCTCACAGGAGAGAGGTATTTGAGGAGATAGGTTATTTCGATGAGATGCATTTTGCCTATCTGGAAGATATTGATGTGGGATATAGAGCCCGGATTGCGGGTTATGACAATATATACTGCCCGGCGGCGCTGGTATGGCACGTCGGAAGCGGAACCAGCGGTTCCAAGTACAATTCATTCAAGGTTGCTGGCGGCACGCAACAATGTGTATCTGAATTATAAAAATATGCCGTGCTTACAGCTTATCATAAATGCGATTCCGATCGCAGCGGGGATTTTCGTGAAATATTCATTTTTTCAGGAAACTTCGGGTTTGGAAAAAAGATTATCTGGAAGGTCTGAAAGAAGGCATACGGACGGCAAAGAAGTGTAAAAAGTGGCGTACCGCCCGGAACGGCTTAAAAAATTATCTGGCGATAGAGCTGGAACTTTTAGCCGGGACATTTCTCTGTCTATGAATTTGCTGTGAGACAGATCGAGAAAAAAGCAGCATCTGATAAATCGTGAGGAAAAGGTTAGAGTTGTTACTGGGCGCGTATGTGTGGACAGTAACTTAGAGTTTGCGCGATGTGTGAACGGTCATGGTCTAGCGGATGCAGCACGGAGAAAGAGCTGCTTATCAGACAATGTCTGAGCGGCAGCAAAGCAAGTGAAAGATGAGGTAGCTTATGAATTATGAGGATGATGAGCTGGAGCGCATGAGGGCGCGCCGCGAGGGCAGAAGCAGCCGTGCCAATCAGGCAGGGCATTCTTCGCGCGGCAGTTCTGCTTCCGGCACCAGCCGCAGAAGAGTCAGCAGTACAGTTGAAAATAGCCAGAGAAAAGGTGAGGCGGGCAGCAGTTCAGTACGTTCCGGCTACAGCGGTCCTAAGAGCGCTGGAAGTGGAAAAAAGAGTTCGGGACGCCGCGGCAGCCATTACCGTAAATCGGCGCGTCACAGAAAGCATATGATCATTGCGGCGGAGATTGTCGTGATTATATTGATGATTCTGGGCGGTGCGTTCTGGTATATGTATCACAGAACCTTCGGTTCTATGCAGAAGATTGATTTCAACGAGGACCAGGTTAAGAACGTCAACCTGTCCCAGGAACAGATCGATGATATGAAGGGCTACATGACCGTAGCGTGCTTCGGTGTCGATTCGCGAAGTCAGCACGGGCAGATGAATGTCGGAAAAGGTACGAACGCGGATGTCAACATGATTGCCAATATCAATCTGGAGACGGGTGAGATCCGCCTTGTATCGGTATTCCGGGACAGTTATCTGAATATCAACGATAAAAACTCTTATAATAAGATCAACGCCGCTACGCACAGGGGCGGTCCGGAGCAGGCAGTTAAGGCGCTGAATAAGAACCTGGGTCTTAACATTACCCAGTATGCGACGTTCAACTGGAAAGCGGTTGCGGATGCCATCAACATTCTGGGCGGTGTAGATGTCGAGCTGAGCGATGCAGAGTTCTCCTGGATCAATGCCTTCATCACGGAGACCGTAAAGGAGACTGGTATCGGTTCTCATCAGCTGACCCATGCGGGCAATGTACATCTGGATGGTATCCAGGCAGTTGCATACGGACGTATCCGTTATTCAGATACGGACTATGCGCGTACCGAGCGTCAGAGAATTATTCTTCAGAAAGCCTTTGATAAGGCAAAAATGCAGACTGGGCGACACTCAACTGTCTGATTCAGACGATCATGCCGCAGCTTGCAACCAATGTTGATATTACGGATTTGATTCCGCTGGCACGCAATATCGCGAAGTTCCATATCGGTGAGACCGCCGGATTCCCGGCAGCCAGAGGCGAGCAGGATGTTGGAAAGATCGGCGACTGCGTTATCCCGCAGACACTGGAGTACAACGTAAAAGAGCTTCATAAGTTCCTGTTTGATGAGGAAGATTATCAGGTTCCGTCCAATGTCAAGGAGTATAGCAACCATATCGCGCAGGTAACAGGTCTTACGACGAGTGCGAAGCTGATCGGTCATGTTCCGGTCGATCAGGGGTGTCAGCGCCCAGACGTTTATCAAGAAACGGGCGAGCCGGATTGCCGCGAAGGCAGCGGCGGAAGCATCCGCTAAGAAGTCATCGACGAGTGATTCGGACGAGTCGGATGACGAGAGCGGGGATGAGACCAAGAAGGGCGAGAGCGAGAGCTCGATTGATTGGACGAGATCTTTGATCCGGATGAAGACTGGATTGACTGGGAGCAAGAAGAGTCGAAGAGCAACAGCAGTAAGGGACCAGGAACAACGACGACTCCCGGCAAGAACAATCATACGGATAGGACAACCGAGGCGGATGATTCTTTATCCGGACCAGGCAGCACATCGGAGACGAAGTCTTCCATTGCAAAACCGGGATCTACAACCACAACGGCGGCAGAGACATCGGCATCCAGTGAAAAAGACTTCTCCGGGTGCGTCGGATAATTCCGGTGTGAAAAGTCCGGTCACAGAGATTCAGGAACCGGGGATTCCGGAAACAGCGATGCAGCAGGCCCCGGCGGTCCGGCAGGACCGGGAGCTTAATCCGAATTCAGGTGATATACTATGATAAAAGATAACCAGAAACGGCTGAACCATTTCCACGTAGTGCTGGACGCATGTGTCATCGCATGCGCCTACGCACTTGCGTGGTTTATCGTCAATGGAACGTCGTGGTTTAATGTAACAGGGCATAATAAGAGCGCAATGGCAGTCGTCTATCTGGCGGCTGGCGTTCTTATTGTACCGTTTTATTTGATTTTATACGCATTTTTTTTCATCTTTATACGCCCAAACGGGTTCAGGGAAGACGGGTGGAAGTTAGCCAATATTTTCAAGGCGAACATCATCGGTCTTTTTGGTGATCTCACTGATTCTTTACCTGGGCGGTAAAAATGAGTATTTCCACAACTTCTCCCGTCCGATGGTATTTTTGTTTTTTTGGCATCAATCTCTTTGCTGAGATTCTGATGCGGAATATCCTGCGGATAGCGCTCCGGTCGATGCGGTCGAAGGATATAACCAGAAGCATCTGCTTCTGGTCGGTTACAGCCGGGCAGCGGAAGGATTTATTGACCGTGTGAATGTCAATCCGGAGTGGGGCTATAAAATCCGCGGTATTCTGGATGACCATGAGGAGTGGGGCAAAGAATATAAGGGGAGTGCGCGTGATCGGCAAAATTGACGATCTGGATACGATTCTGGCGCTCAATACGCTGGATGAGATCGCGATCACCCTGAGCATCCAGGAGTATGGAAAACTGGAAAAAATCGTGGCGGGCTGTGAAAAATCGGGTGTGCATACGAAATTTATCCCGGATTATTATAACTTTATCCCGACCCGTCCGTTTATGGAGGATCTGCAGGGACTTCCGGTGATCCACATCCGCCATGTGCCGCTCACGAATCTGCTCAACGCAACGATGAAGCGGACGATGGATCTGGTCGGCGGCATGATGGCGCTCATCCTGTTTTCACCGGTGATGCTGGTGACGGCGATTCTTATAAAGGCGACTTCGCCGGGACCGGTCATTTTCTGTCAGGAGCGGGTGGGACTTCACAATAAGCCGTTTAAGATGTATAAGTTCCGCTCGATGGCGGTACAGTCGGCGGCAAAGGAGAAAAGCCAGTGGACGACGCCGGGAGACCCGCGTGTGACTCCGATTGGAAGATTTATCCGGAAGACGAGCATTGACGAGCTTCCGCAGCTGTTTAATGTTCTGAAGGGCGATATGAGCCTGGTTGGACCGCGCCCGGAACGCCCGTTTTTCGTTGAAAAAATTCAAGGAAGAGATTCCGCGTTATATGATCAAACACCAGGTGCGTCCGGGAATGACCGGATGGGCACAGGTCAATGGTTACCGGGGCGATACCTCGATCACGAAGCGGATTGAGCATGATCTGTATTACATCGAGAACTGGACGCTGGGATTTGATTTTAAAATCATGTTTTTGACGGTTTTTAAGGGCTTTATAAATAAAAACGCGTATTGATGAGGAAAACCATGGGATATGAAGAAGAAAGAGATGAATCAGGACACCGCCGGAGCCGACGGGCAAAACCGTCGGAGATGGAAGACGATGGTCTGACACTGATCACGGATTCATTTACGGAACGCCGGGAGGACGGATCCCACCGGAGCGGAGATAGAAGCCGAAGTGGTCAGAAAGCGGCAAAGAGGGACAGACGCAGCCTGGCAGCAGCCGGGAGAGCCGGAATCAGGAGAAAACCCGGACCATGAACCGGTCGGATATTTACGCCGACCCGGTTAAATTGAAAGCGCGCCGGAAAAAGAAGCGGAAGATATGGTTTATTCTTTTCTGGAGAGCGTGATGCTGATTGGGATTCTCTGCTTTGCGGGATATTCGTATATCAGCAGCCGTCTGGATCTGATGCAGCGGCTTCCTTGGAACCCGGATGAGATCAAAAAACGTCGAGATTTCGGAGGAGAAGCAGGAGCAGATGAGCGGTTACTGGACGATCGCGGTTTTCGGCGTGGATAGCCGTAACTCATCGGTCGGAAAGGGCAACAACTCGGATGTCAATATTCTCTGCAACATCGATCAGGGGAACCGGTGAGATACGTCTGGTTTCGGTGTACCGGGATTCATATTTAAATATCAGCGACAAGAATACCTACAACAAAATCAACGCCGCTTATATGCAGGGCGGACCGGAGCAGGTTGTCAAGGCGCTCAATAGGAACCTGGATATCGATATTGACGATTATGCGACCTTTAACTGGAAAGACGTTGCAGATGCGATCAACATTCTGGGCGGCATTGACGTGGAGATCACGAAATCAGAGTTTTATTATATCAATGCGTTCATTTCTGAGACGGTCAAGGCGACCGGCGTCGCTTCGACCCAGCTTAAATCAGCGGGCATGAACCATCTGGACGGTGTGCAGGCGGTTGCATATGGGCGTCTCCGTCTGATGGATACGGACTATGCCCGTACCGAACGGCAGAGAAAGGTTATTTCCCTCGCGTTTGAGAAGATGAAAAAAAAAAAAAGCAGATTGGGCGACGATCAACAATATTGTGCAGACGGTATTTCCACAGGTGGCGACCAGCATCGAGATCAATGATCTGTTGAAGATAGGACGAAATATTACGCGTTACCATCTGACCGAGACGACCGGTTTCCCGTCGGAGCTGAGGGAAAAGAAGATGGGACGCAAGGGCGCCTGCGTCATCCCACAGACGCTGGAGAGCAATGTCATCGAGCTGCATCATTTCCTGTTTGGCGATGAGGAATACACGCCGACTGAGACGGTCCGGACGATCAGTCAGAAAATTGTATCAGATACAGGCGTTCATGGCACGAAACAGGCAGAAACGAAGGCATTGCCGAAGACGACCGAGGCGACGACAATTTCCATCCTGATCCGACGCAGGAGAGCGGCGCGGACGAAAGCCAGGAAGCCGGGAGCGGCAGCGACGAGTCGGAGAAAGAGACCGGTAATGCTTCGGAAACACAGGAGAATGACGTTTCTGAGCAGGAAAGCCGTCCGGACGGTACGCATGCATCAAAGGAAAATGCGCGGGAGAGCAGTGAGGCAGAGTTGGCGGTTTTTCGCCGGCATTTCCGGGCGGAAATTCTGGCACCGGCGAGACGGAGAATGGCAGAGAAAAACCTTCCGGCAGCGGTTCCCCGAATGGAAGCAGTGCACCGGGAAGTAAGACGAATGCGGGAATCATCATTGAGTGATGAGAGAGTGTGAAACGGAGGAAATGCGTTGAATTTAGATGGTCTGTACCGGATGCAGGGAATGTTATTTTCCCTGATGATTCTGGGGGCATTCTTAAAGAAGAAGGGAATTATCACGGATGAGGGAAAAAAGGGTCATTGCGGATCTGGTTATCTTTGTGACACTTCCCTGCAGTATCATCGAGTCATTTGAAGTAGAACTGAGCATGGATATCTTAAAGAGCAGCGCACAGGCGCTGCTCGTCTCATGTATGGTTCAGGTGGCTTGTTATATCTTAAATATGGTACTGTACCCGGGTGTGGGAGAGGAAAAGAAGAAGGTCCTCAAATACGCGACGATGGCGTCCAATGCCGGGATTCTGGGAAATCCGGTGGCGGAGGGCATCTTCGGCTCGATGGGGCTTTTCTACGCCTCTTTTTTACCTGATTCCGCAGAGAACTGCGATGTGGTCGCTGGGAATGACGTATTTTACGAAGGCGCCGGATCGGAAGACGCTGATTAAAAAAGATATGCACGCATCCGTGTATTGTCTCCGTATTCATCGGCTTTGTGCTGATGCTTTTGCAGATGCAGATTCCAGGATTCCTGGGAGATACGGTACATAGCTTAAACAAGGCAAACACGGCAGTCTCCATGATTTTCGTCGGAACCGTTCTGGCGGAGGCAGATATGAAGACGATGATCACGCCGCTCAGCTGCTACTATGCCGCTGTGCGCCTGATCCTGATCCCGGCGCTTGTGTGGATCGGCTGCCTCCTGTTCCATATTGACACGCTGGTGATGGGGATTTCTGTGGTGCTGGCAGCGATGCCGGCAGCAAAGCACGACGGCGATTCTTGCCGCGAAATATGGCGGGGATGAAGTCTTTGCGACGAAGTGCGTGGTATTTACGACGCTGCTTTCGATGGTGTCGGCACCGGTTTGGTGTATGGTGCTGCAGCGGTAATCCCTTATGAGTTCGTATTTCTATAAAGGGGGTTTCGCTTGCATTGGATGAAAAAAGATATGTTATATTAGGGATAGAAAAAAAGGAAAAGCCAGAGGAGCGGCTTACCTGAATAAATTAAACAACTGTTTTATCAACAGCCGTCATTATTGCAGTAATGGCGGCTATTTTCGTTTTCCCTTGAAAATTGTATAACACAATCCAACAAGGGCGCAAATGAATATTCCAATCTGAATCAAATCAGAGTATGTAACATACATTGGCAATGCCCTCCTTTCTTTCGTCTGGAGGGTTAGATTTGTGCCTCGTTCCAGTCTTTGATAAACAAGCTTTGCTGAAATCTAGCAACCCTCCGATAACAGAGGGTAAGCCGCCTGGCTCTCTGGTTTTTCCCATGTACGAAGTATATCATAATTTATCAGAACAGACAATGATAAAACGAAACAAATCCCCTCGGATTGCTCTGAGAGGATTTGCAGATTCATGATTTATAATAGCAGTTCATATTGCTTGGTTATAGTCTTACAAACATTCTGTGATTTTACTTTTCATCCACAACCTGGAAAATATAAAATTTCAGGTAAACACTTAAAATTCCTTTGATTTTCCAAGGCTTTCTCCTTGTTAAATACGTTTACTACACCACATTTACACCATTTCTGCAATAATAGACATTTCATCCTTCAACGTAGAATCTAATACATGACAATACAAATCCATTGTCATTTGCAGGAATTGTGTCCCAACAGCTTTTGCAAGGTTTTAGGACGCATCCCTTTTGTGATACAGTTCGTTGCAAATGTGTGTCTTAGACAATGTGGCGTAAATACTTCAAATGTTTGTGCGGGATTTTCTGTGTTTATACGATTGACCAGATAGCGTATAGCAGTTCTTATATTGCTTTCATGCAGAGGATGATTGGGTTTTTGCTTGTAAACACCAGATTTTCAAATCCCGGTTGAGCTTTAAATCTGTTGTTTACCTTGTCCCGCCAGTCCTTTTGTTTTGCAGTATTTCCATGACTTGTTTAGACATGGGGAATGTTCCGTTTGCCTGCTTTGCTTTTCGGTGGATGAAATTCATAGATTGCAGTTCCATTGTTGGGAAGATAACATAGCGTTTTTTCTACATGGATGAAACCGGCTTCAAAATCAACACAATCCCATGTAAGCCCAAGAATTTCTCCCATTCGCATACCAGTATTTAACGCAAGAACAAAAAAGGGATAAAGCTGACTGTTTCTCGTTGATTGATAAAGTACCTGAATTTCATCCGGTGTTAATACACGTTTTTCAGGGTTGTTCCGTACCGTCTATTTTGGTATTGACTGATACAGCAACATTTTTATTTACCAAGTCTGATTCAAAGCCCTGTTAAGCATATCAACAAGGAGCGCCTTACAATCCCGTCTGGACTTATCGCTTTTTAAATTATTGAAAGCGTTTTGAATAATGACCAGATTCAGATTTGTCAGTTTACGCCACCCCAGTTCCTCACGAAGCCGATTATACTGGACGGGTAGGTGCGTCTGGTTGTATCTCTGCAATGTTTTTACAGGTGGTCATCCATACGTTATACCATTCGTCCAAGGTCATATTACTGGTAACTACATTTATCTGCTTCTCGTCCTCATATTGTGCGTCCCGCAGCTTTTTGTTATATTGTTGTATGTTTTTGCATAAATCGTCTGTCTTTTTTGCCAAAACGATTGATAAAAGCGTGCCTGATACAGCCCGTCTTTACGTTGGGAAATGCCTTTCCCTAATTCTTTCCCCTTTAATGATTTTACCCATTCTGTACTCCTTTTCTATGGTAAATCAAAAGGGTATTGCAAGATGTACGCATAGTATATCACAGCAATACCCCTGTTTTCAATCTATACAGCCATTTTGTCCAGCCATTTGTCCAGCTTGTTTTTTATCGGCATACCATCGGTTTCCAATCCGTACACCGAATCCGTTCTTACCTCTGACAAGTTCCCTTGCTTTCGTTTCTCCAATTCCCAGATAGGAACATAATTCTTTTTCAGGGACAATAACTTCTTTTCCATAGGCTATTCCTTGAATGGTATAGAACACTGTTCAGCCTTTGTCAGTGGGTGGAAATTGTTATTTCTTTTCGAGATATTCCTTTTACCGAAGAGTAGGTTATAACGTGTTCTGCATCCTGATAGAAAATAACCTGATGTATCCGTCGCAGGAACGCCTCCCATGTTGCCGGGCTTTCTGCCTGTACATTTACATATTGTTGTTCCAGAAGAATATTAGAAATAATATAGACTTCCAGATAGCAGGCTGTTTTGTTATTATACCGGGCAGACAGTTCACAGGGATAGCCGTCCAGATAATTGAGCATATCCTGTATTTTCAGACTGCTTCGGAACTCTTCAAAGATAATAACACTGTGATTTTTATAGCTGTCAAATGGATGTATGTAATCTGTCACACGAAATACATTACTATATCCGTATTTCTCCATGACAGACCGTGTTTTTACCAGTTTCGGTTTTCCCGAAGATATAAGTAACAGTAAGTTCCCGCCATGTATTTTTATATTCATCCTCAATTAAAAGCTGTCTTGCCCGGTCTATTTTGTCCAGATAACGCATAGCCTGTGGAAATGCTTTTAATATTTCTGCTGTGCTTAGTCCGCTTTCTATCATATCGTAGATAAATTGTAGTTCGCCCTTTTTCACTCATAGTTTCTTTGGCGGGCATAATGCCATATTCTTCAAAAGTTCCGGCGATAGAAGTTTCTGTTTTAGAGGTATTTTTCCATTTCCCGGCTTTCAGAATATAATCTTTGTTTTCTGCTGATGAACCATAGGCTGATTCTATGTGTCCCTGTGGAAAACGCTTTTTACCGTAGAGAAGCGGATAGGCGAAGCACTGTACAAATAGATGTGTGTATGTGGTGTCTGCTCTTTCAGCCCGATTTCATCCGCCATACACCAGTAAGATACAGAGCTGAGTTTTCCAATTTCTTCTTTAATTTGCGGATGGGTCATAGGCGGAACCATACTAAGAGGATTATTAAGCGTTATATTATATTTTCGTGCCTGTCGGTCTTTTTTGATTCCTGTATTTTCTTTTCTTCCATAAGATTCTCCTACTTGCTACAAAATGATGTAACAGCCTAAAACACTTGATTTTATTGGATAAATCAGAGGTTGCTACAACCCCTTGTAATACTAAAGGGGGTTGTACCGCCCCAGTTCCCCGCCGTTGGCGGTCACTGGGGCAGAAACTTTTATTCCCCATTGCTTTTAACCTGCCTAATCAAGTGCGTGATTTTTAATATAAGGTGCTACAAATTCCCGTGGTCTGCTGTCAAGCCCGGTTCTCATAATCAAACCAGAGCCGATTTCTCCATAGCGAAGGTTTTTAACATCTGCATATTCAGTTCCGAAAATCATACTGTATTCACTAGCTGACATCTGACCGAGAGCAACTTTTAAACCGATATTTCCACGGATACCACTGTTTCCGAAATATTCTGCTAATCCAGATTGTGAAATCAATCCGGCATAAATATTTTTGCTTCGTCCGCTGACAATAATAGCATTGATTTTACCTAAAGTTTCTTTATACAGCTTGTCTGGAAAGACCAGTTTCATCAGGATAATTTCATCACAGATAACACAGACAGGATTAAAATTAAAATCCGTATTTCCATCAATTCCCTGTTGTTCCATGTTGGTAATATCAACTGTCCTGCTTTGCAATTCTTCTTTTATGAGCGAAATTTCTTCTGCTATCTGTTTTTGGTTCATACGCATAAGTAATTGCAATATTTCCATGACAAAATTGCTCCATTTCAACGTCCCTTTTTTACATCCAGATAAAGGATACGGACACCGCATTTTAACAGACTGGAAATAATAAAGCGTGTAAAAGTTGTTTTTTTGCCTGAACCAGTAGAGCCTACAATCAGAAAGTGCGGGATTTTCCTGTAATTCCATATAAGGGATGGGGGAGAGGTAAACTGTAGTTTCTCCGGAATCCCCCGGAATATCTGTTTTGGATGAAAAATGACAAGAGTTTTCCTGCTCTAACTCAAACAGATATTCTATGTATCCCCTTTTTCATATATGTTCAGGCATACCTTTTCCAGACGGTCAGCTAACCCTGTTTCCAGTCCCCGCAGATTGATTTGGTTTCCAGACAGTCGGAAGCGGATATGCAGCGTATTAGAAGCTGTGTCCATACACCAATCCGTTTGTGGGTAAAATGTGTAAACTTTCTTTCTTCCCCGAAATGCAGTTTCATATAATTGGTTTTCTTCGATATGCTTCTGGATAAGGCGGGAGATTTTTCTCCGCCTTGTAGAAGTTGGTATGTTGTACTACTGTAAAAACATGACCAAGATCAGAAGCATGACAGCCAATGCGATTGCAAAACTTATGTTTCTGGTTTACTACATAAGCTGTCAAAAAGATAACCATGAGAAGCATATACAGGCTACAGCACCATTTTAACCACCAAAAAAAGGAATGGGCGGTTACTCTGTGGTATTTCATGCCTGTGCGTCTCCTTTATTTACCCGCAGTCTGGGTGAATTGACAATCTCAATCTGGTCAGCTACGGCACTGATTTTGATTTCATTGCTTCTAAAATCCTGCCAGAGTTTCGCATCCAGATTGTTAAAGATAACCGGAGTCGGTTTTCCATTAAATTCTACAGACGGAACAGTCTCTTTTACTTTAACCATGAACTTTTCCCACTGTCTTGTAGAAATAACCGGGTAACCGATAGCTTCCAGTTCATTTGTACGTTTTCCATCTGCATAGACATAGACTTCTTTCGGTTCTCCGATTAACATCAGTTCTCAAAAGGTTTCATTAAAATCAAAAACTACTTCACTTAATTTCATGTATGTATCCTCCAAAATTTGAATTTTTAAGCCGCGCAACTTATGAACTGGATTATAGTGGAAAATGAGGCGGTTGGATATTACATGACAAGTAGAAACGGAAAGGCGCATGAAATAAGGGATTTTTTCAAAAACAAATTTCAGAGTAGCGAAAAAACGTGATAAACAGGTGTGATTTTTTACAGAACATGTAAAAAAGATGTGAAAAAGAAAAATGCACGCTGATGATTCAACGTGCATGAAACAGATATTTATGAGTTTTTTTTTACGTTTTGTAACTTTTCTTCTGCAAATAAGTACCAAGCCAGTATTTTTTTGTTCGATACCAAGTTGTCCTAATATCTCGTTACACTGATCTATGCTCCTGTCACGACACTGGGTTAAAAGAAATGTATAAGCATAGTCCCTTTTGTTAAAACGATTGAATCCCAGTCCAAGACTATAAAGCAGGGCTTGTGCCATCATTAAATCAATTTATAGGCAATACAAACTGTAATAAGCGTATTTCTCTGTGGCGGGTCTTTTTCATCAACCTGTTTCTTTAACCGATAAAGCATATTTTCACTTAATCCTGTCTTATCAGCAAAAGATTTATAGGTCTCATTTTCAAGGACATCACTAATCAGTGCGCTAAATGGTTTGTTGTATCTGGTTGAATTTTTCATAATCTTTAAGAAACAGACTTTCCAGACGTACCCATTCTTTGTAATCGTATCCTGCAATCATTTGGTCATTTGTTGTAGACATACTGCATCCCCTTTCATTGGTTTTTAGAAGTATCCCTATCATCTACAAGGCATATTCACACGCCTGAATGACAAAACTGGAAAATGTCACATCCTGATTGACGATTGCTTTATCTATTCTATCAATTAGTTCTACTGGGAAGCGTATAGTCTTATTTTCTGATTCTTTTCGGTTTGGTTTTTAGTTGAAAAGCCATAAGCATTACCTCCTGTCATTACTATCATATTGCTAATCACTATATAAATAAGCATTGCGTATTGCATTGCAAAATATATTGCAAATTAAATTCAGTATGATAGAATTGACAAAAAGGAGGGTTCGTATGGTTTATAGATACGATTATGATGTAAAAAATGAGTTGATTGATTTACTGGAAACAAAGCAAGACTTTTCCGGTGTACTGGAAATGCCCTACTACTTAGAACAGTATCATCAGGAAACAAGCACAGCAAGACAGAATTTGCAAAAGATTCCTGATTTACAAACTGTCATATTATTTGGATGATTCTGATTTAAAACAATTTGATTGCGATGTATGTGAAGAAATGACTACTTCTTATCTGAAAACATATCATTGGCTTGACGGATACCGGAGTGAGCAACAACCATCTACGGCGGTCAAATATGAAGTAACAAACGGAATATAACCTATAGAGGAGATACCATGACCAGTGCATGGATTCCCATAGAAAATTATATTCAGTTAAAAATGTCTAGTCAGATTAAAATGCAAGGGAATATGTTGGAACTTTATTTTCTTAGGAATATGGAAAAAATAAGATTGTCACCGGAAGCCGGACGTTTTTTTTGCAATTAACGCATTCTATTGGTAATTTTATACCTGTTCCGAGAGGATTTAATACTGGACGGAGTGGAGAATATGCTAAATGGGATTCATGGGATTTAACACTGGAACAGATATTCCAATGGTACACGGATAATTCTGATATGACGGATATTTGTAATCATGGAGCATTAGAGTGTTTGTTTACTTATGCAAAAAAAAAAAGAATCGGCTATTCAGTATTGTGAAGCATGGTTACAACTATTTGGAACATGGGAAAATTTTGTGAAAGAAAAATTATTTAGAAGCATTTGTAGATAAAAAAGGAGTGCCGAAGAAATTTTTTTCGGGACATTCCTTAGAGAACCCGCTTCCGAAAACCTTAAAAAGAATATGAGACATTTTTTCAAACGGTAAACAAGTGCATTGACCAGCGAGGAAAACAGATTGCCAATTTTCTTATGAATAGAGAAAATGGGGCAGAATCAATGGGTAAAGGGGCTTCAACATTCAGTTTTTCAGATTTACAAAAATGCGAAAGAGACGTTTCTGAATATGTATACAGTTTTATGTCGATAAGTCCCTGGAAACTTAAACTTCTGGGATTTTTCCTGTTCTGTATTATTTTCAGTCCGATTATGGTAAAAACTTGAAATGTACCCACTTTATCAAATGATTATTTTTGTTGCATTTATAATATTTCTTGCATTTCTTATCATTTATTTTTCTTTAGGGGCTATGTATAAGTGTCCTACTTGTAAGAAACGGTTTGCGTTAAAACGGATAGAAAAAAAGAGCTGGTTAGTTCTGAACGCATTTCTATTTTGCAGGAAGTAAAAACCAGAAATCGTAATGGAAATGTTGTTGGAACGCAGGAGCAATATATTCCGGGAACAAGAAGAACATACGAAATTCATTATGTCTGTAAAAATTGTGGCGAAGATTGCTATAGACAATATGAAAAAGAAACACCCAACGTATAAAGGAGATTTGACAATTTATGAAATTAACCAGAAGATTATGCTTCCTTATGATGATAGGAATACTTTTGCAAGCTGTACTGCCTGTGGTTCTGAAACACCCCCTGTACCTGTGGAAGAGAGTACGCAGGAAGAAACAGATAACATTGTTAGCAGTTCTAAAGAAACACCAGTTTTTGGAAAGTGAAGAAAAATTCTGATACTCAGGAATTAAAATTAGACCACACGTATGTAACGCAATTTGGAACAGTAAACGCAGTATCATATCCCTGTTTTTTGTTTGATTACCCGGAAAATTGGACGATAACCAAAGAAGGGTATCACAGACTGATGAAACAGTAGTACTTACAAACGAAAAGAGGTTCAACCATAACATATACTTATATCGGTGGTGTTGCAGAAGGACAGTTAGGGTCTGGTTCGGCAACTGATATGACAAGTTGAGCTTTCTGCTGTGGCAGATTCCCAGTTTATTCCCGGTTATGTGGATGCAAGAAATTATGAGGATTTAGGGAAATTTGTAGTAGCTGAAACTAAAATCACAGGTACAATGGATATGCTTACAGATTCAGATTTTGTAGATACGGATGGAGCAGTTTCTTTTGCTGTTTTACCGGAAAAACAGAACCGGGACAGAAGAAACAACAGATCTTCCTTTGCGTGTTCAAAATACATTCTGGTACAGTGGCTATGTTTCATTCACAGCACAAGCACCAGACGGACAGTTCACAGAAGCGGAACAGACAGAGGTCATTGCTATATTGTCAAGTTTCAGAGTAGAGGATAATTAAGTATCAAGTTGAATGAAGTGGTATCAGACCAGAGATAAGGAAGAATAATATATAAGGGATATTCCAAGAGCGTGATTTGGGATATCCCTTTTTACATCTGCATACCCTTTGATTTACACCATTTACTACACCATCTGGCTATAAAATTACACCATTTTCCGATAAGTTACGATAGTTTCACATTTTTAACAAATATGCTGTAAACCGTATAAATCAAAGATTTCTGCTATTCTGAAAAATTATTCTCATCAACAACCTGGAAGATGTAGAACTTCAGATAATAGGACGTCTCATCCCCCGCCCACAGAATCGGGTGGTCGGCTGCCTGGGTGCGGTATTCGATCTGGCGCAGGCGGCGGTGGGCGCTGCGGGCTGCCTCCTGAATCGCCTTTTGTGAAGAGCTCCGGCGTCATAAAGTGGGAGCAGGAGCAGGTGGCCAGATAGCCGCCGTCCTTTACCAGACGCAGACCGCGAATATTGATCTCGCGCGGTAGCCCTTGATGGCATTTTTGACCGAGCTGCGGGATTTTGTGAACGCAGGCGGGTCGAGGATCACGACGTCGAATTGCTCACCTCTTGCCTCTAATTCCGGAAGCAGGTCAAAGACATCCGCGCACTGAAAGGTGGTAGTACCGGAAACACCGTTTAACTCTGCATTTTCACGCGCCTGTGCGACGGCAAGTTCGGACGCATCCACGCCGATGACCTCTTTGGCGCCGGAGACGGCTGCATTTAAGGCAAAGGAGCCGGTGTGGGTAAAGCAGTCCAGAACACGTTTTCCTTTACAAAGCCGCTGGATCGCCAGCCGGTTATATTTCTGGTCGAGGAAGAAGCCGGTCTTCTGGCCGTCCTTGACATCTACCAGATAGCGGACACCATTTTCAACGATCTCTACTTTTGTATCAAATGGTTCCCCGATAAAGCCCTTTATAGCGCTCCATGCCCTCCTGTAAGCGGACCTTAGCGTCGCTACGCTCGTAAATACCGCAGGATATGAATGCCGTCTTCCTCAAGCACCTTGACGAGTTTTTCCAGAATCAGCGGTTTCAGACGGTCGATACCGAGCGCCAGGGATTCAACGACCAGCACATCGGAAAATTTGTCGATCACGATGCCCGGAAGGAAATCTGCTTCGCCGAAAATCAGGCGGCAGCTGCTGGTATCAACTGTCTGACGGCGGTATTCCCAGGCATTGCGGACGCGCATTTCGATAAAAGCATCGTCGATGACAGTATCCTTTTTGCGGGAAAGCATCCGCACGGTAAGCTTGGAGCGGGTGTTGATAAAACCACATCCGAGCGGATAACCGTCAAAATCTTCGACACGAAGGATATCGCCATTTTCAAATTCGCCCTCAATTCGTTCAATTTCATTATCATAGATCCACATACCGCCGGCTTTCAGGGAACGAGCCTCGCCTTTGCGGATATGGACAACTGCCTGTGTATTCATCATGGATGTAACAGTCCTTTCATATAAAATGTAAAATTTTGTTTCTTTCATTAAGTATACAAGAGGAGAGAAGGACTGACAAGTGAAAACCGAGAGATGTTTTTAAGCTTCACAGATTTATGATTTTATTTTCACAATTACATCACAAATAACTGATAGACTATCTCATGTAAACAGAGAGAGGGCAGAAAGCCTGAGATAGAATATAAGAGTATGAACAATCCGCTGCGGGAAGGTTCGCAAAATGGACAGTACGCGGCTGTGATTCCTGAGAACAGGAGGTATGAATATATGTATGACGAGAATGAAAGAAATGAGAGACACGATCAGGATGTAGATTATACGGAGGGCGCTTATTCGGACAGCGCGTATGAGGAAAAGAATAACGATACTGCTAAAAAAGAAGAAACTTCCGATTATGGCGGTTATCATGATTCCCGTTACCGGGGCAGTCTCGATGGAGAACCGGAGGCAGCAGCCGGAGCAGATCCGAAAGAGAATGCAGAGAAGCAGCCGGAACGCAGCTATATTCCGGAAGAACGGTGTGGCCGGGGACATGGCTCTAAGAATACTGGTAAGAAAATTGCGGCACTTGTGATGTCGGGCATTTTGTTTGGCTGTGTGGCAGGCGGAACCATGGTCGGCGTGAATGCACTTTCAAACCGACTTCTTCCGGGTGAGACCGCACAGGAAACGATCGGTCAGGTTTCTCAGGAGACACAGGCAGATGCGGGCACTAAAACGCAGACCTCCATTGGCAACGATGTTTCTTCGATTGTAGAGAAAGCGATGCCGTCCGTTGTAGCGATCAACAACAAGATGATTTATACACAGGACAACTGGCTGTTTGGTCAGCAGCAGTACGAGGTGCCGAGCAGCGGTTCCGGAATCATTGCCGGACAGAATGACACGGAACTTCTGATTATTACCAATAACCATGTCGTTGAAGATTCCGAGGAACTTTCGGTTACCTTTATTGATAACCAGAGCGTTAAGGCAGCGGTCAAAGGTACTGATTCCGATTCGGATCTGGCAGTCATTGCCGTACAGCTTTCGGATATACCGGAAGAAACGAGAAAACAGATTAAGGCAGCCGATCTGGGCGATTCTGATTCCATGAAGCTGGGACAGGGTCTTGTGGCAATCGGTAACGCACTGGGACAGGGGCAGTCGGTTACCGTCGGTTATGTCAGCGCTTTAAATAAAAAGCTAACCATCAACGACGTAGAGCGGACACTTCTGCAGGTTGATGCGGCGATCAACCCAGGCAACAGCGGCGGCGCACTTTTAAATATGAACGGTGAAGTTATCGGTATCAATGCGGCGAAGTATTCGGACACCAGTGTTGAGGGCATCGGCTATGCGATCCCGATTTCACAGGCAAAGGATATTATCAGCGACCTGATGACGAAGACGACGAAGGTAGCTGTCGATGAGAATGAGCAGGGCTATCTGGGAATCCAGCTTCAGAATATCGACAGCCAGATGGCGCAGGCGTATGGCATGCCGGAAGGTATCTATGTATACAAGATTGTTGCGGGCGGCGCGGCATCCAGGTCGGATCTGCGGGAGCGCGATATTATCACCAAGTTTGACGGTGAGAAGGTAAAGAATGGTGATGATCTCAAGAAACTGCTGACTTACTATAAGGCAGGTTCCACCGTTACCATGACGGTACAGAGTCTGGAAAATGGCAAATATGTCGAGAGAAACGTACAGATTACACTGGGCTCCAAGAGCGATATGCCGCAGAGCCAGGATAGCCAGAACGAGAGCCGGAGTGAATCACAGGCAAGTCCGCAGAGAAAACTGGGAAGATAGAAAATATCCCGTGAGCGAGGTGGGCTGGAATGGATATTTGCCCGTAACGGTGAAGATACGGAACTGTTGCGAAGCGGAAATGAATAAAATCAGGAAGATATAGAAAAGAAGGCAGGTGAACCGCCGGTAGATCCTCTTGTAATCAGAGAGGGTGGTGATTCATCTGTCTTTTTGTTTCATAGGAAATTTTTTTATTTTTTAAAACGAAATGACGGTTGCTGTTATGATTTTACGTTTTTCACAAGCTATGATAAAAAAATGAAAAAGGTGCTTTCATTTTATCGATTTCACCCAGAACCACGGTGTAGTATCAGAGGAAGATGGATGCGGTGATTCCCTATAAGCCGTGACGAGCAGGCGGGAAGCCGTGGAAAAACCATGGAGTATTTTACCGGACGGGAGAAAGCTGAATTTCTGGAACGCAAAACCGCGTTTCGAAAGACGCTTCTGTTTACGACCTGTGCATAAATAAGCTTCAGGTAAAGAATGTTCTCATTGTGACAAACCGCCCCTGCTATTGCAAATTCTTGGTATCAGGATTATGAAACGTTTTTTTCGGCCCGCAGTCCGGCTACCTGTTTGTCAGCAATGTAGACGGAATCAAAGACAGAAAGTTCGTTATAGCCGTGAGGAATACTTGAAAAGATCGACAAGAATACCAAGGGCTGTATCGAATTTGTGAGTTTACAGGATTTAAAAAAAGGCTCAATCTATTTCGGCGGGCGGTTTGACAAACTCCTCGGAAATCAGCGCCGATAAGGGATTGACATGGGATGTTCTCTCATCGTAGACGAAGCCCATGAAGGCGTGGATACCTATAAGACCGATACTGCATTTAATCATATCCGGCGAAAATGGACGCTGCACCTTCGGCACGTTGTTTAAGGCTCTGGCAAATGACAAGTTCCCGGAGAGCGCACCTACAACTGGACATATGCCGACGAGCAGAAAAAAAAGAAGGGGACTGGGACGCTTCCCGGCGAGATTGAAAAATCCGTATGCCAATCTGCCGAGACTGTCCCTTTCACCTATCAGATGTCCGACATTGTTCGTGACCGTGTGAAAAAGGGCATAGAACTTGCGGATGACGATATCGAAGAATTTGCTTTTTGATCTGAACGAATTTTTCAAGACGAATGAATCCGGCAAGTTTGTGCATGACGCAGCGTGGATAAATTCTAGCAATACGCAACTGAACGCAGAAGTACAAATTGAT
>VOFJ01003076.1_pt1 | contig 27458 bp, 56 predicted proteins | sample 5384081 | NCBI WGS metagenome assembly VOFJ01 (sample SAMN12384729, study PRJNA508395) | human gut metagenome | isolation source: healthy gut I | host: Homo sapiens | reverse complement strand
ATACATGTCCGTCATGTAAACAAAAATCCGCATCCCGAAGGGCAAAGGGAAAATTGAAGTAAGATGTCCGAAGTGCGGCACGACTGTTATAAAGAAAAGTTAAGCTGTGCAGACAACGAAAATATAGAACTGAAAAGTAAGAAATCCCCGTAACAATGAACTGCTCCAAAAAGTCTGACTTTTTGGAAGAGTTCGTTGTTACGGGGATTTTGTTTTCGGTTTCAATAACGATATCTTTACCAGCTAGGGAAGAAACGGTTATTTCCGATGTTGACTCCCGGTCGGTTTGTAGATCCTGCATAGAGGAAATAATAACAGTCTGCCACTGCCGCAAGTCTTGCGCCGTTGATCGCATCTTGCGCAACCTGCATAGATAAAGAGGTCAGACCTTTCTTCAGAACAGCGTCAAGACGACCTGTCCATACCGGTTCAAACTGTCCGCTTGCATAGATAACTCCTCTGATCGTATTCGGAAAACGAGGGACTTTCCACACGGTTTAATATTACAGTTGCGACAGCAAGCAGAGAATCATAGTTCTGATGAGCTTCACACTGCAGGATCGCCGCAAGAAGTGTGACGTCATCCGCAGAAGCGTCGATCTGTCCGCCGTTGTTTGTAATAGTATCGTCGTAGCCGCCGTTTTGCTGGAGCTGCTCCAGTCGCTCTGCCTCAAGGCGGGCAGCCTCTTCAGCCTTTGCTTTTTCTAATTTGGCTTGTACTTCCGTAAGATTTGTTGAAGTCGCCTTTGCTTTTTTCCTGGAGTTCCGTCTGTTTTTCTTAAGTTCATCTTTCAGATCAAAAGTGAATCCTGCTGAGTTTCTAATGTGTTTTCTGATCTTCGATATTTTTATAAATATTTTCAGATCGTCAAGGGCAGTTTTGTCATATTCGCTCAGATTTTCGATAAAATCAGCTTTGTTTATAAAATCTGCCATGTTTTCCGCCGAAAAGAGCATCTCAAAGCAGTGTTGCGTTCCCGTGTTCGTACATATATTTAATACGGGATTTCATATTTTCATACTGCTCATTTTTCGTTTTCTTCAGCTTCGACAAGTGCATCGGAAGTACGGGCAATCTCACCGTTTAAGATCTCAACCTGCATTTCTGTTGCAGAGATCTCTTCGCTCAAAGAGAGAATATCTTTGTTGATACCGTCTAATTCACTTTCGAGTGCAGAAGTCTGTCCTTTTAAATTGTCAATGTTGTCATCTGCAAATGAAGGAAAAACTGAAAGTACAATTCCGAGAGAACTGATCAGGATGATGCCTGATTGTATCCACCGTTTTTTTGTAGAATTTCATAGCTTTAAATTCCTTTCTTGAAGCATTTTTTAAGTGCTGAACAAATCATTATACTACAAATTGCGTTATTTGGCAAACTTTGATATGATAAAGGCTGAGAAGGCCGCTTTTAAAAAAAGCGGCGAAAGACAGAACGGAAAAAAGAAAGAGGTATATCTATGACGCATAAGATAAAAATGATCGGACTTGACCTGGACGGAACATTGCTGACGGATAAAAAAAAGAACTGACTGTGCGGACAAGAGAAGTTCTTGCAAAGGCGATCAGAAGCGGAATCGTCGTACTTGTAGCTACAGGGGCGTCCGTGGATGGGAGTTCGGAAGAATTGAGAGAATTTCCGGGTATGAATTATGCGCTGACGTCTAATGGAGCAAGGATTATCGACACTCGTACGGGAAATGTAATAGAAGAACATCTGTTGTCTGTCAAATCAGCGAAAAAAGGCGTTGGAAATTTGTCGAAAATATGATACTCTACAAAGAGGTATATTTTGATGGACAGGGGATATGCTCCGGCAGAAAAATGGAGTTTGTGGAACGATATCACAAAAATCCGAATATGTGGGAATATATGCGTAAAACCCGTATTCCGGTGGATGATATTTTTGAACTGGTGAACCAGAGAAAACAGGGTCTATGGATAAAACGCAGGCATTGGCCCATTTGCGGATATGTCCGAGAAAAACGTGCGTGGGAAGAACTTGCCGTCATGAGGGATTTGGAACTGGTCGGGATCTCTTCGTTATAATATAGAGAGTGAACGCGGCGGGAGTCAATAAAGGAACAGGACTTGTCAATCTCGGGAAGCAGGCTTGGTATTAAGCGGGAAGAGATCATGGCGTTCGGAGACGGAGATAACGATACCGTGATGCTGAAAGAAGTCGATTTCGGCGTCGCAATGGCAAACGGGAGAGCCGCAGGTGAAAGCTAAAGCCGCAGATTATATCACACTGTCAAAATGAAGAGGACGGCGTTGCAAGCGATTGAAAGATTTGTTCTCGGGAGGAGGATGTTAGAAGCATTAAAAGTTCGGTATTGTGGAGGAATCACGGAATGGCTGCCGATCAGCAGCACGGGGCATCTGATCTTGTTGGAAGAATTACTGCATTTGAAACAAAATCAGGCGGCGTTTCTTGACATGTTTTTATGTTGTGATCCAGCTTGGAGCGATACTGGCGGTTGTCGTTATGTATTTCCATAAGCTGAATCCGTTTCACCGAAGAAAACCCAGAAAGAGAAGATGTTGACGATCCAGTTGTGGGTCAAAGTGATCATAGGTTCGATTCCGGCAATGCTGATCGGGCTTCCGTTCAATGATTTTATAGAAGAAAAAGTTCAACAATTCATATGTTGTTTGCCGCGACATTGATCATCTACGGTATTCTGTTTATCGTAATCGAAAACTATCAGAAAGATAAGCAGCCGAAAGTGGAAAAACTTTCTCAGCTTACGATACAGACGGTTTTGATCATCGGCGTATTTCAGGCATTGGCGCTGATCCCCGAACATCCCGTTCGGGAGCGACGATCGTGGGAGCGCTTCTCATAGGAGTATCAAGAAGCGTTGCGGCCGAATTTACATTTTTCCTTGCAATTCCGGCGATGTTCGGCGCAAGGTTTTTTTGAAACTGATTAAATTCGGATTAAATTTCACGGGTATGCAGGTATTTCTGCTTTTGTTGGGGAACGGTCGTTTCGTTTGCGGTTTCCATCCTTGCGATCAAGTTCCTCATGCAGTATATCAGAAAACATGATTTTAAAGTGTTTGGTTACTACAGAATCGTACTGGGAGTCATTGTGCTTCTTTACTTCGGTATTAAGACGCTGCTTGCATAAGAATTGTTTCGGCGAAAAATGTGTATTTTGCAAAAAACCTGTATAAAGAATGAAGATTTATGCATAAAGTAACATAATATACATAAAAACTGAAAACAGAATGCATAAAATTAAAAAAGAGCTTGATTTTTATGCAGAACGTGTTAGAATGTAGTGCATGGAATGCATGGTTATTCAGCATTGAGCAATGGAATTATAAACGGAGGGTGCGAAAAATGAAAAATACGAAAATGAAAAAGTTTTTTAGCAGTAGTTTTTAAGTGCGGCGCTTGTTGCCGGACTGGCAGCAGGTTGCGGAAGCAAAGAAGACGGTAAAAAGAAGAAGATAAAGGAAGCAGCGCGAAAACGGCGAAAGTGATCGACGTTGATCTTACAAATGAAGAGTATGCGTTCGGTATTGATAAAGATCAGCCGGAACTTGTTGAACAGGTAAACGCATTTATAAAAGAAGTAAAAAGAAGACGGAACGCTGGATGAGATCTGTGACAAGTATTTCGGCGGCGGAGAGCCGGCAGCAGTAGAATCCGCAAAACTTGACGAGTCGAAAGATCAGCTTGTAGTTGCCACAAGTGCAGCGTTTGAGCCGTTTGAGTATACAAAGGCGATAAATATGTCGGAATCGACATGGAACTGGCAGCTCTTCTTGCGGAAAAGCTTGGAAAAAGAACTTGTAATCCAGAATATGGATTTTGATGCGCGTATGTCTTTCTGTGGGACAGCACAAATGTGATATCGCTATCGCAGGACTTACAGTCAATGATGAAAAGAAAACAATATGTGACATTCTCAGATACATATTATCAGGCGTCCAGCGTTTGATCGTTCCGAGCGATGACGATACATTCGACGATCTGAAAGATGCAGATGCAGTTGCGGCAAAACTTGGCGAACTGAAAAGAAGATAAAGATCGGCGTACAGCAGGGAACGACAGCGCAAAGCTACATCGAAGAGACGAAGCTTTCGGATTTGAAGGACTTCCGGCTACATGCCAGCCGTATAAGAGCGGATCACTTGCGGTTCAGATATGCTCAATGGAAACATCACATATGTAATCATCGATGCAGCTCCGGCTACAGCGATCACAGAAGCGATTAATGCAATGCAATAAGTTCTCGGAAGCAGAAATGAGCAATCGGCGCAATACAGAAGAGGATTTCAAAACAGTATGAAATGAAACGGACGATTGAGCGGATGATTTCGGACTGAGAGTTTTGCAAAAAAGAATAGAAAACAGTATTAAATCAGAAAGGAAATACGAGTATGTTCCGAAAACGGAAAATATCGGCGTTTTCCTTTTTTTTGGACGTTTGAGAGAAGAAAGCAAAGAGGAAAGTAATGGGTAATTTTAGTGCAAAGTAGATAAGTTTATAGAAATATTTATCGATCAAAACGGCTATGTAAAAGTGGTGCAAGGTTTGCAGAACACAGTCCTTATTGCGATTGTCGGTCTGGTCATCGGTATTTTGATCGGGACTGTTATCGCGACGGCAAGGGTGCTGCCGAAATATAAAAGTGCTCCCAAGAGTTTTTTGAACGGTATATGCAGCGTTTATGTGGCGATGTTCAGAGGAACGCCGATGGTTGTGCAGCTTCTTGTATTTTTATTATGTACTTCTTCCAATCATCGGATGGAACATAACGGGAGTTCAGGTCGCGATGCTTGTGTTCGGATTGAACAGCGGCGCATATATTTTCGGAAATTATGCGAAGCGGAATCCAATCGGTAGACGCAGGACAGATGGAAGCCGGACGTGCAGTCGGATTAAGTTTGGGCAAGTATGATGAAGATTGTTTCATTCCGCAGGCTGTCAAAAAATATTCTTCCGACTCTTGGAAATGAATTTATTTCTCTTATCAAAGAAACATCGGTTGTAAGTTTTGTAGGCGCGGCGGATCTGTATGTGGCGTTTAACTATATCGGAACAAACAGTTATGAATTCATGGTTCCGTATCTTGTGATGGCGCTTATTTATATTGCACTTGATCCTTGTTGATCACATTACTTGTTAAAATTATTAGAAAGGAGCCTGAAGAAGAGTGATAGACGTAATTAATCTGCAAAAAAGCTTTGGGGATCAAAGAGATTCTGAAGAGGAATCAATGTTACGATCAATAAAGGCGATATCGTTGCGGTGCTCGGACCATCCGGCTCCGGTAAAAGTACATTTTGCGATGCCTGAACTGTATGGAAGACCCGACAGGCGGAAGCATTGTTTTTAAAGGAGTCGATATCGCGGAGATATGAAGGTTGATATTAATCAGCATCGCCGCCATATGGGAATGGTTTTCCAGCATTTCAATCTTTATAATAATAAGACAGTTCTTCAGAATGTCATGATGGCTCCGGCATATTTAAGATGTAAGGACTGAAAAAAGGCAAAAATAAAAACAGAATGATCCGGTTTAAAATATGTTCCGTGAAGCAAAAAGAAGAACTTATTCCAATTACAACGACAAAAAGAACAGATCAAAAGCGAGACGAAAAAAGCAGGCTCTTGAACTGCTCTTTTGAAGAATCGGATTGGAAGATAAAGCGGATGTGTATCCGTCTACATTGTCAGGGGACAGAAACAAAGAGTTGCGATCATTCGTTCTCTTGGCTATGAATCCGGATGTGATCCTTTTTTGACGAGCCGACATCGGCGCTTGATCCGGAGATGGTCGGAGAAGTTCTTGAGTTGATGAAAGAAGCTGGCTCAGGAAGGAATGACAATGGTTGTTGTCACTCATGAGATGGGATTTGCGAAAGAGGTTGCGTCCAGAGTGATCTTCATGGATGACGGGCAGATTGTTGAGGAAGCTGAACCGGAAGAATTTTTCGGCAATCCGAAGAATCCGAGACTGAAAAGAATTTTTTTGTCGAAGATTTTGTAAAAAGAATCTGTAAGTTGAAAAACGTGTACATGTCTGTGCACAGAAGAACATATGAAAAAGCAGGGTGGATGAGAAACTCTGCTTTTTGTTTTTTGAAAAAAAAATGAAAAGTCCGAAGCAGACTTTTTGCTTTTATTTAAAGCGAGGTGGAAAATGAGATACGATCGAATTTATAAGGCGAAGTTTATAGAACGTCCGAACCGGTTTATTGCCTATGCAGAATTAAACGGGAAAAAAGGAAACGGTTCATGTGAAAAATACAGGAAGATGCGCCGAGCTTCTTCGGCCGGGAGCAGATATTTATATTCAGGAAAGCGATAATCCGTCCAGAAAGACAAGGTGGGACTTGATTGCCGTAAAAAGGGCAGTCGAATGATCAATATGGACTCTCAGATTCCGAATAAGGTTGTAAAAAGAATGGATTGAACAGGGAAATCTTTTTTGGAAATGTGACTTTGATCCGGCCTGAAACCGTATAATTGCAAAAATTCTCGTTTTGACCTGTATGTGGAAGCGGAAGATCAAAACGGGGGAATCCGAAAGGTTTTTTATTGAGATCAAAGGTGTGACATTAGAAGAAAAAAAAACGGAGTGTGCCGCTTCCCCGGATGCGCCAAGCGAACGAGCCGTAAACATCTGGAAGAGCTTTCCGATGCAAAGAAGAATGGATATGAGGCATATGTGTTTTTTGTGATCCAGATGAAAGGCGTGCGTTATTTCACGCCGAATACAGAACATCCTCACTTGCCGAAGCGCTTCAAAAGACGGCAAAGGAAGGTGTAAAAGTGCTTGCCTATGACTGTGATGTGACAAAGCGATGCGATCGGAGCTGAGCGATGCGGTAGACGTCGTTCTAGGCAATCCGATCTTAAAAGAATCTGTCCGGCCTCTTGTAGAGTGGTTTCGTGAGAATAAGCGTGATCTTCTTCCGTGGAGAAAGAGGATTAACACGCATACAGAGTGTGGATTTCGGAGATTATGCTTCAGCAGACGAGGGTGGAGAGGCGGTAAAGCCCATATGAGCGCTTTTAAGTGAACTTCCCGATGAGCGCAGCGCACTGCATCTGTCGAGGAAGACAGGTTATTGAAACTGTGGGAAGGATTGGGGTATTATAACCAGCCCGCAATTTAAAAGCTGCGGCGTGTCAGATTATGGAACAATACGGAGGAAGGTTTCCTTCATCATATGAAGAAATACGTTCGCTGAAGGGAATCGGAAATTAGCGGAGCGGATCATTTGTTTATCACATTCCGAAACCCGCAGTAGACGGAAATGTTCTGCGCGTAGTATCGAGGCTTACGGCAGATGAGGGTGATATCAAAACGGCGGCTGTAAGATCAAAAGTAGAAGAATTGATCGAAGAAATCATCCCGAAAGATGCGCCGGGTGATTTTAATCAGGGGTTGATTGAGTTGGGAGCGATCGTCTGTGTTCCGAACGGGAGAGCCGAAATGCGCCGCCTGTCCGCTTTTGAAGCGCTGCAAAGTTAATAAGGAAGGACGGGAAATGGATTTCCCGGTGAAGAAAAAGGCGAAAGCAAGAAGAATAGAAAAGAGGACGGTGTTTATTTTTCGGGATAATGAAAAAGTGGCAATCAGGAAACGGCCTCAAAAGGACTCCTTGCCGGAATGTATGAATTTCGAATGTGGAAGGGGCACCTCAGGACAGAGGAAGTGATCGGGTATGCGCAGACGGCAGGGCTGACTCCGGTACGTGTAAAAACGGATTGGAACGGCAAAACATATTTTTCAGCCATGTAGAATGGCATATGACAGGATATGAACTGCTGGTCGATGAACTGGAAAAAACGTCGGCGCTAAACGTCGGTCAAATGTGTGGGAAAACGGAGCGGATGGATCGGAAAATATATTTGTAAAGATAAAACAATTAGAGGAAGAGTATGCGATGCCGTCTGCATTTGATAAGTTTGTAGAGCACACTCGGTTTTCTTGAAATGTATGAGATACTGTGGTAAACTGTTGCTGTATGTATTGAATGAAGTCAGAACAGACAGGAGTGTGCTTGGATGAAAGAAAAAGAACAGATCTCAAGACAGCAGCAAAAATCCCGGGAGACGAAAGAAAAAAAATATTCAAGGCAGCGAAACGCATTTTGCAGAAGGGCGGATACGAGGAACTGTCTATCAAAAATATATGTGAGGAGGCGGGTGTCTCCAATGGAAGCTTTTACCACCATTTTAAGACAAAAGATGATCTTCTTTCTTACTATATAGAAGATCAGCCTCAGATCGAACCGAATCTTTTGGAACTTCCGGACAGCGTACAAAGCAGTAAAAGACGGTATTATCCAAGTGTATTTGAATTATGTAAAAATACTGCCGTGAACTTGGAGTTGAGTTTATGTCCGGTTACTATGATACGAAAAAACCAGGCGTTGAATGCAGATATCCGTACAGAACGTCCGTATCCGATCGTGACAGTAAGAGCTTATGTCGAAAAAGGCAGTGCAGGCAGGCGTCGCAGTATTGAATGAGCCGATCGAAGAATTTACGACAGATATCAGGATGATCGTAATCGGGAATGTGTTTGAGTGGTGCATTAAGCATGGAAAGGCTGATTTTGAAGGAAATATGAGCCGGTCGCTTAGATGTTATCTCGACGGGGCGCTTCGCGAAGCGGTTCGCTGACGAAAAGACAAACAAAACAGAACATAAAAAGCGGACGGAGCTTATAAAAGGAACAATAGATAAGAGATAATAAAAATGGAAAAAGAATATGATTTATTATAAACCCGAAAGCGCGTTCAGGAATGGGAATGAAAGCATGGCAGAAAATAGAATCAAATTGAAGGCACGACATAAATTACCGTGTATATCTGACAAAAAGAAGAGGTCATGCCGCTAAGACGGCGGCGTTTATCACGGCAGATGATAAACGGCATACGATTGTTGTTTAGGCGGAGACGGCACAGTTAATGAAGTCGTAAACGGGATAAAACGTCCCGGATCTGATAACATTTGGGTATATCCCTATAGGGTCGAGCAATGATTTCGCGCGGGGATTAAAACTTCCCGAGATCCGATGAAAGCACTTCAATCTGTATTATCTCCGAAGAAAGTGATTTCTGCCGATGTGGGACAGATTTCAAGAGAAAAGCCGGAGATTTATTGTAAGCGCAGGGATGGGGTTCGACGCAGGAGTTCTGTCATGAAGTGTGCGTGTCACAATGGAAAAAGCGGCTGAATAAAATAGGGCTGGGTAAACTAAAGTTACGCAGTAGTTGCCCTTGACCGCTGAAAAAAAGACCGGCCGACAAAGTTGACGGTAACGCTGCCTGACGGGAAAAAACAGATGTTTGAAAAAAACTCTTTTTGTGGCTTTTATGAATCTTCCATATGAAGGCGGCGGTTTTCGATTTGCCCCGGAGGCGTCCGTGACGGATGGCTGCATCGATATCGTGATAGCGCACCATATGTCTCCTTTGAAGGCGGTGTGGCTGTTGCCGAGAGCTGCTTTTTTGGGGAAACATACGGAGCAAAAAAGAAATTACGATCATTCGGAGTCCTTCGGTATCGGTTGAGCGCAGCGAAGCCTTCCGATCCATACAGACGGAGAGGCGGCGTTTTCCGATATAAGGCATCGGTGGAGATACTGGAAGAAAAAATTGCATATCATTGCAGGATAACAGCCGGAAAAATTTAATAAATGTTTCCTAAATGTTTTATGAAGAAGGTTGTTGTACATTTTAAATCGTGCTATAATCGTTGCAATCGCAAAGATTAAAAGATTGCATATGAAAAGGGGCAGTCGTGTAATGGGCAAAAAGAAAGTGGTAAAATTCGGAAGCTGGCTGAAAAAAGTATAAACATGCGTGGGTATTTTTGTATATTTTATCTACATGCCGTGGTTTTTGCTTTTGGAAAAGCATGTAACGACAAACTATCATGTGATCCAGACGCAGTTTGATATGTGGGATTCCGTTTGTTGAATATTTTATTATTCCGTATTTGATGTGGTTTGCGTTTATCGCGGCTGCATTTGTGTATTTTTCTTTACGGACGTACCGGGATTTTATAAAATGGCGAAGTTTATGTTTACCGGTATGACAATATTCTTGATCATATCGACGATATTTCCGAATGGGCAGGATCTTCGTCCGGTCGTATTTGAGAGAGATAATGTATTTGTGGATATGGTGCGGATGCTGTATCGTGCGGATACATGTACGAATGTATTCCGAGTCTGCATTATTTGTAATACGCTGAGCGTGTGTATCGCTGTCCATGAGAGTGAAAAACTGAAAAAAACACAAAGCTGTCTGCAATACGGCGTACATATTGGCGGCGCTGATCATTCTTGCAACGATGTTTTTGAAAAACAACATTCTGTTCTGGACGTATTCGAGCGGTGATTATGGCGTATGTACTTTATAAAGTCGTCTATGAGCCGGAAAAGAAGATGATACCTCAGCTCTCAAAACAAAAATTTTCAAAGCAGAAGCGGATTGCCGCTCATAATAAATAAAAAGAGCAGCGGTAAAGATAAACAGGATAAAGATAGATTAATTTAACAGGAACATTTTTCGACAGGAGCGAAAATGGGAAATGAGGGAATGAACATTATGAGAAAAGTTATGCTTACAGGTGACCGTCCGACAGGAAGACTTCATGTGGGACACTATGTAGGATCGTTAAGAAGACGTGTGGAGCTTCAGAATACGGGGAGAGTTCGACGATATTTTTTTTATGATCGCAGATGCTCAGGCGCTGACGGATAATGCGGATAATCCGGAAAAAGGTGCGCAGCAATATTATTGAAGTCGCTTTTGGATTATCTTGCGTGCGGACTTGATCCGGAAAAATCGACGCTTTTTCCAGTCGCAGATTCCGCAGTTATGTGAACTGTCGTTTTATTATATGAATCTTGTGACGGTGTCAAGACTTCAGAGAAACCCTACTGTAAAAAACAGAGATTAAAATGCGTAATTTCGAGGCGAGTATTCCGGTAGGATTTTTTTTCACATATCCGATCAGTCAGGCGGCGGATATTACGGCGTTTAAGGCGACGACTGTTCCGGTCGGCGAAGATCAGATGCCGATGATTGAACAGACAAAGAGATCGTTCATAAGTTTAATTCCGTATATGGGGATACACTTATAGATCCGAAGATCCTTCTCCCTGAAAATCAGGCATGTCTTAAGGCTTCCGGGAATTGACGGAAAAGCGAAAATGAGTAAATCGCTCGGGAACTGTATCTATCTGTCGGAAGAGCCGGAGGAGATTAAGAAGAAAGTGTTCAGTATGTTTACCGATCCGACTCATATCCGGGTGGAAAGATCCGGGAAAACTGGAAGGAAACACAGTATTTACTTATCTTGATGCATTTTGCAGACCGGAATATTTTTTGCAGAGTTTTTTTGCCGGAATATTTCGGATCTGGACGAGCTGAAAGCACATTATCAACGCGGCGGACTCGGAGATATGAAAGTGAAACGTTTTCTGAATAATGTACTTCAGGCCGAACTGGAGCCGATCAAAACCGCAGAAAAAAGAATTCAGTAAAAGATATTCCCGGCGGTTTATGAGATGCTTAAAAGGGAAGCGGAGAAAGGGAAGCGGTTGCGGCACAGACACTTGCAGAAGTAAAAAAGCCGCAATGAAGATCAATTACTTTGACGATACAGAACTGATTAAAAGCGCAGTCAGAAACAGTTTGCAGAATAAAAATGATATCAAAAAAAACTCAGGAGAAAGTTCTTCTGAGTTTTTTTGTCCGGCACCGCCTTTGACGGGAAAATCCGAGCCTGATCTAGAATTATTTTACAATAAAAAAAGATGCTGCATAAGCAACATCTCTTTTTCGTACGTGCGATAGAAGATTCGAACTCCCGACCTTCTGGTCCGTAGCCAGACGCTCTATCCAGCTGAGCTAATCGCACATTTGCTGTTTCGTTCACAGCGAAATTTATTATATTATAGGTTTTGAAATATGTCAACCCTTTTGGAATAAAAATGAATAATTTTAAAGAATGATTTTCAAAGGGGTTCTCAGGCAAACAATCTTGCCATGTCTTCGGGCAGATCGGCGGTAAATGTCATTTGTCTTCCGGTTATCGGATGGAGAAAGCGAAGACAGTGAGAGTGAAGCGCCTGCCGGTCGATCAGTTCCATATCCGGATTGTACAGATAATCTCCGATCAAAGGAAATCCGAGGTGTTTCATATGGACTCGGATCTGATGTGTGCGGCCTGTTTCTAAAATAAGAGAAACGAGTGAAAGCCCGTTTTTTTTTCAAAAACTGTGTGGTAATGGGTAAATTGCATGTTCGCCGTTTTTCAAAAATCGATCTTCCGTTCGATGAGAGAACTTCCGGTTCGTCCGATCGGAGCATTTATCGTTCCTTCAAAAGGGCGACGTGTCCGCGTACAATGGCGAGATATTTCGTTCGATCTGATGCCGGGCGGTCATGGAAGATAAGATATTAGAGCTGACCATATGCTTCGCAACGACAGTCAGACCGGAAGTGTCCCGGTCAAGACGGTTTGTACAGCGGAAAATAAAAGGTTTGTTTTGTTGTTCATAATACCACATCAGCGCGTTTGCAAGAGAGTTTCGATAGTTGTTAAGAGAAGGGTGGATCGGCATTCCGGCAGCTTTGTTTATCACTATGATATCTTCATCCTCATAGACAATATCGATCGGCAGATTGACAGCGGAATATTCGGAGAGGAAGTTTCTTCCTGAATGCGGACAGTCAGAATATCTCCCGCCTGAAGTGTTGTTTGCATATAAGACCATTCTCCGTTTTTTAAAAATGCTTTCGGGCATTTTTTTAAGAAGTGTCAGATTTTGCATGGAATATCCGTGCTTTCGGAGAAAACTGTCAATACGGATGTTTTGTCCGCTGTCGGTTATTTTATATGTGATCGTACGTTCCATAACTTCTCCATTTCGTTTCGGCGCGCAAAACGAGGCGGCAATTTTATATGCCGGGTTTTCGCATGTCTGTTTTGTATTGCGTCAGTTCAGTCATATATTATAACAAAGACAGACAAGACCGGTCAATAATGTAAAGCAGTCGTGTAAAGTTCGCGGAAAAGGTGGAATGGAATGTACGTGTGTGGTAAACTATGTATAATGCTGTTTGTGAATTAATTTAGAGAGAGGATTTTTATAAATGGATATCAATCAAAAACTGACAGAAGAACTTGATGTGAACCGCTGGCAGATTGACGCGGCGGTAACTTTGATTGATGAAGGGAATACGATCCCGTTTATTTCAAGATATAGAAAAGAAGCGACCGGGTCACTCAACGACGAGCAGCCAGGAAGTTTCATGAAAGAACTTCTATCTGAGAAAATCTGGAAGAGAAGAAAGAGCAGGTGTGATCTCGAGCATTGAAGAGCAGGGAAAGATGACAGAAGAACTCAAAGAGAAGATCCTTTTAGCTGAGACGCTCGTGACAGTGGAAGATCTGTAGGCCATATATCGTCCGAAGCGGCGGACGAGGGCAACGATCGCGAAAGAAAAGGATTAGAGCCTTTGGCAGCGTATATGATGCTGCAGCAGGCAAAAAGAACCTTTGGAAGAAACCGCAAAGCAATATATTTCGGAAGAAAAAAGAAGTAAAGACAGAGAAGAAGCAATCGCCGGAGCAAAAAGACATTATTGCGGAAATCATTTCCGATAATGCGGATTATCGTACATGGATCAGAAAACGACGATGAAAAAAGGAAAAGTCGTTTCTACAGCAAAAGATCCGGAGACAGAATCTGTTTACGAGATGTATTACGAATTTGAAGAATCGGTTGAAAAGCTTGCCGGACATCGGATTCTTGCGCTGAACCGCGGTGAGAAAGAAAAATACTGACGGTCAAAGTAGAGGCTCCGGAGGAAGATATTCTGAGATATTTAGAGAAAAAGACGATTGTAAATGATAATCCGTATACGACTTCGGTCTTAAAAAGAAGTTGTCGAGGACAGTTATAAACGTCTGATCGAGCCTGCGATCGAAAGGGAGATAAGAAATGAACTGACGGAGAAAGCGGAAGACGGAGCAATCGACGTATTCGGGAAAAAAAATCTGCATCAGTTCTCATGCAGCCGCCGATCGCGGGGAAAGTAGTGCTGGATGGGATCCGGCGTTTCGTACGGGATGTAAACTGGCAGTTGTCGATCCGACGGGAAAAGGTGATCGGAACTACGGTCATTTATCCGACGGCTCCGACGACTCCGCAGAAGATCAAGGCAAGGGACTTGCTAAAGAAGATCATTCCGAAATATCATATTTCACTTATTTCGCTTGAAACGGAACTGCTTCCCGTGAATCAGAACAGTTTATCGTGGAACTTTTTGAAAGAGATACCTGAGCAGGTTCAGTATGATCGTCAATGAAGCGGGAGCTTGTCTACTCGGCAAGTAAAGCTTTGCAAGTGAGGAATTTCCGAAGTTTGATGTAGGTCAAAGAAGCGCGGCGTCCATCGCGAGAAGACTTCAAGATCCATTGGCCGAACTTGTGAAGATCGATCCGAAGTCGATAGGCGTCGGACAATATCAGCATGATATGAATCAGAAGAAACTGGGAGAAAAGCTTTGGGGGAGTCGTAGAGAACTGCGTTAATAAAGTCGGCGTTGATTTGAATACGGCGCCTGCGCCGCTTTATCGTACATTTCGGGAATCAGTTCGGCGATTTCTAAAAATATTGTAGCCTACAGAGAGGAGCACGGAAAGTTTACGAGCAGAAGAGAACTTCTGAAAGTGCCGAAACTTGGGCCGAAAGCGTTTGAACAATGTGCGGGATTTATGAGAATCCGCGACGGAGAGAATCCGCTTGACGGTACGGGCGTCCATCCTGAATCATATGAAGCGGCAAAAGGCCTTTTGCAAAAAGCAGGGGTATTCACCGGAAGATGTGGCGGCTCATAATCTGGCGGGATTATCTCTTACGATAAAAGACTATAAAGCGACGGCAGAAGAATTAGGAATCGGCGAGATCACCCTGCGCGATATCGTAAAAAGAGTTGGAAAAAAGCCTGCGCGCGACCCGCGTGACGAGATGCCAAAACCGATTCTTAGAACGGACGTACTGGAAATGAAAGATTTAAAAAGAAGGAATGATATTGAAAAGGAACGGTGCGAAACGTCATTGATTTCGGCGTGTTTGTGGATATCGGAGTTCATCAGGACGGTCTCGTACATATTATTTCCCAGATTACAGACCGTTATATCAAACATCCCCTTTGAGGCAGTGAGCGTCGGAGACGTTGTGGATGTAAAGGTGATGAGCGTGGATATGAAAAAAAAAAAAGAAGAGGATACAGCTTACGATGAGAGGAATTTCCTGAAAAAACGAAAAAAGAAAGAAGAAAAAATTTGAGAAGACAGCCCAGGAGGTATAGGAATGGCAAAATACAGACATATTGTCTTTGACGTGGACGGAACACTGATCGATACGAGACTGCATATTATATTCATTGCAGGAGATGCTCATGACGGTAAAAGCGGAGAGCGGCACGAGATAGAAGATCTGAAGTTTGTGCTGGCTAATACATCTATGAAAAATATGCATCTTCTCGGGGTGGAAGAAGAAAAATCCCGGCGCAGCGGAATGGGGTGGCAAATGAAGAGAAGAACATCGATATGATCCGCATTTTGACGGAATAGAAGAACTTCTGGAAAAAAAACTGGAGAAAAAAGGAAGTACGCGATGTCGTAACATCAAAGAACACGCGAGGAACTGGAGCTTGTTCTTTTGATCAGCTTCCGATACGAAAATATTTTTCGATATGCATATGTGCCGATGACACGAAAGAGCATAAACCGTCGGCACAGCCGCTGCTGAAATATATGGAACTGTCAGGAGCGCGGAAAGAAGAAACCGTCTATATCGGAGACAGCGCGCTTCAGATATGGCATGCGCCCTCAATGCGGGAGTGGATTGTGTTCATGCGGTATGGGGCGAACCGGAAACAGAAGCGGATGCGACTTATCGCGCCGGGAAACCGGAACAACTTGAGGAAATATTTTTATAAAAAATTGTTTGACAGAACCGGCTTTCTAAGAGCGTTTTTGTAAATTAGGTTTATTGAATCACAGCGCCGGATTTGTTATGATGATAGAGAAATCAATTTTATTGTAAAGAAGCATGTAAATAAAATAAAGTGGAAAAGAAAAGGAGAAGAATATGAAGATCGTGGAATCGGAAATGACCATTCAGCATTAGAATTAAAGGCGGAAATCATTAGTTTCCCTGAAAAGAAAAAGGACATGAAGTAGTAGATTACGGAACAAATTCAAGCGAGAGCTGTGATTATCCGGTCTACGGGGAAATCGTGGCAAGAGCAGTGGCAGCAGGCGAGGTTGAACAGGGAATCCTGATCTGCGGAACAGGTCTTGGAATTTCTCTTGCGGCAAATAAAGTAAAAGGAATCCGCGCCGCGGTTTGCAGCGAGCCGTTTACGGCAAAGATGGCAAGAGTGCACACAAATAACTGTAATATCCTGGCGTTCGAGCTCGTGTGGTAGGTGGAGCGAGCAAAAGCGAAAATGATCGTAGAGACATGGCTTGACGCTGAGTTTGAAGGAGGACGTCATCAAAGAAGAGTTCGAAGACCTGATTACAGCGATTGAGGAGAAATAAACATGCAGTCATATCATCTGGACACAATGGGTATTGTTCTTTTTCATTTACAGTTTTATCGGCTGGGTATGGGAATGCTGTTTTGTTTCTGTGCGGAAACGCCGCTGGGTAAACCGCGGATTTATGTACGGCCGATGCTGCCGATCTATGGATTCGGAGCGCTTGCGGTCTGATCAGTACGATCAGAGTCAGAGACAGTATTCCGCTTGATCTTTTTATTCGGCATGGTGTTGCAACGCTGTTGGAATACGTTACAGGCGGTTATGGAGAGACTTTTTCAATGTGAAATACTGGGATTACAGCAACCAGCGCTTTAATCTGAACGGGTATATTTTGTCTTACCTCGTCTTTTGGGGTGGGGATTGCTTTTCCGTTTTACTTGTTAAGTTTGTTCATGTACCATTTGATCGAGGGAGCGGTGCCGAAGATTCCGACGATTATTGCGGAGGGTATCGCATTTGTGCTGACTGTTGCGGCGGCGGTCGATGACGCAGTCGTTTAATGATGCGATGGATCTGAAGCGGATTCTTGCACAGCTTGAAGAAAGCAAAAACAGATCAGGAAGATACAGGAGAAATTAAAAGTCGCTTCTGAAGAATTTGTGGAAGATTATCGACAGCGCGCAGGTGAGTTTGTGGAAGATTATCGACAGCGCGCAGGTGAGTTTGTAGAAGATTATCGCAGGCGTGTAGAAGAACATGAGGGATTACCGCGGACGTGCGGAAGAAATGGCGGAAGATTACAAAAACTGGCAGAAGAGCATATGGATAGTTACCGTCAGCGCGCAGAAGAAATGGTAGAGGGATACAAAGAAGAGATCAAAGTTCAAAGAAGAGAACGCCGCGAACAAATCAATTCACGCAAAGAAGAATATCTGGCGCGTGTTCATGCAAGGCGCGAAGAGAGACAGCGTTCTTGCAAGATTGTCGGAGAGGGGCGGAAACTGTTGATGAAGGAAGAATTTACATCAAAGCGTTGACGAATTGATCGGCGAAGATAAACGGGAAGAATATGCGAAGATCAAGAAAAAATATTTCCCGGAGATGACGAAATGCACGACGAACAGACAGCTATATCCGTGCAGCAAGACATTTGAAAGGCAATCCGACGGCTGTGTCAAAAGATTTTCAGAAGCTGCCGAACTGAGAAAACATATGGATGAGAAGTGATAGCGGAGGGATACCAAAGATGACAAAAAGCAGCGTGCGTTACAGGTGATCGAGCGGCTGAAAAAAAGAATATCCGTCCGCCGGCTGTACGCTTGATTATGATCAGGCATGGAAACTGCTTGTCAGTGTACGTCTGGCAGCACAGTGTACAGATGCAAGAGTAAATATGTAGTCGTGGAAGGTCTTTATGAGAAATATCCAACAGTAGAAGCACTGGCAGAAGCTCCGGTGGAAGATATTGAAGAGATTGTACGTCCTTGTGGTCTTGGAAAGAGTAAGGCGCGAGATATCAGTGCCTGTATGCGTATACTCCGTGATGAATATGGTGGAAAAGTTCCGGATGATTTTAATAAATTTGTTGAAACTTCCGGGAGTCGGAAGAAAGAGTGCGAACCTGATCATGGGAGATGTTTTTGGCAAACCGGCAATTGTGACAGATACACACTGTATCCGCCTGACAAACCGGATCGGACTCGTAGATGGGATTAAAGAGCCAAAGAAGGTGGAAATGGCCCTGTGGAAGATCATTCCTCCTCAGGAGGGAAGCGATTTCTGTCACAGGCTTGTCTTCCACGGGCGGGATGTGTACGGCAAGGACAAAGCCGTACTGCGAGAAGTGCTGTCTGGCGGATATTTGCAAGAAAAACGGAGTTTCATAAAAAAAAAAAAAGAGGAGGCAGAAAATGAAAAGTTTGAAAATAAAGAGATGATTTTTTTATTGGACAGGTATTATTGACGATCAACTCAGAGTATTTGATATTATCATGTATACGGAATTCGGTACAACTTATAATTCTTATGTGATGAAGGCGGGGACAAAACAGTTCTTTTCGAGACTGCAAAAGCGAAGTTTTTTGACGAATATTTGGAACATCTTCAAGAAGTGATCGACATTCGGAAAATCGATTATCTTGTTGTAAGTCATACAGAGCCGGATCATGCCGGAAGCGTAGAACGCCTTCTCGATTATAGTCCGCAGATGAAGGTGATCGCTACGGGATGTGCGCTCGGTTTCCTGAAAGAGATCGTAAACCGGGATTTTGTCGGCATTCCGGCAAGGGATAAAGAGAAGATGACGATCGGAAATAAGACAGCTTGAGTTTTTGTTTGTTCGAATCTTCATTGGCCGGATACGATGTACACTTTTATTGAGGAAGAACAGATTCTTGTAACATGTGATTCTTTCGGTTTGCACATTACTGCCTCCCGAAGTCGTATCAAAGTGAGATTAAAAATGAGGCGGATTATCAAAGTGCTTTGAAATATTATTATGACTGCATTATCGAGATAGTTCAAACCTTTTTTATGCTTAAAGCTCTCGACCGTGTTGAAGCAATGGATATTTCCATGATCTGTACAGGGCATGGAATGGGTTCTCGTAGGAGATCCGGATCGACAGGTTATGAAGCAATACAGAGAATGGTCGACAGTGGTCAATCCGAATGAGAAAAAACAGTTATTATCCCGTATGTGAGCGCATATGGCTACGAAGATGCTTGCGGAAAAAATCGCGGAAGGAGTCAAAAGACAGCGGCGATATCGACGTCAGGTCTTATGACATGGTTGAGGCAGACGCAGAGAAAGTGAACGAAGAACTTTTTGTTTGCGGACGGAATATTGCTTGGAACTCCTACGATTGTCGGAGAAGCGCTCAAGCCGATATGGGATCTTACTTGCAATGTTTCCGGCTACTCACGGAGGAAAATATGCCGGCGCATTCGGAAGCTACGGTTGGAGCGGAGAAGGAGTGCCGGAATATTACGCAGCGTCTGAAACAACTGAAAATGAAAGTATCGGAAGGATTCCGCGTTCGGTTTAAACCATCGGAAGCGGATCTTGTGAGCGCTTATGAGTACGGATATCAGTTCGGGTGCATCGTGCAGAACAAAAGAACCTGTAAAGCCGAAGAAAAAAGGCGCCAGAACGCTTGTGAAAATGTCTTGCCTGCGGAGAAATTTTCGATTCTTCGATCGAGATATGTCCGGTGTGCGGAGTCGGAAAAGAGAATTTTATAGAAGTTGAAGCAGAAGAAAGCGCCGTTTTGAATAATACAGAAGAATATTATGTTATCCTCGGAAACGGAACGGCAGGATTTAACGCTGCCAAGGCGATAAAGGGAACGTGATAAAACGGGAGCTGTTACGATCATTTCCGATGAAGAGTATCCGGCATACAACCGTCCGATGCTGACAAAAGTCGATCGTGGCAGGATTGAGCGCGGATCAGATCGCGATCGTAGATCCGTCATGGTATGAAGAAAACAAAGTGTTCCAAATGTTAGGAAAGAAAGTGGCGTCTGTCGATGTAAATGAAAAAAGTGATTCTTGAAAGCGGAGAGAAAGTGCATTTCACGAGACTGATCTATGCACTGGAAAGCGAGTGCTTTATACCTCCGATCGAAGGAAGTTCTTTGCCGGAAGTAGTTGCGATCCGCCGCCTTGCAGATGTGGAAAAACTGGAAAAAATGATGGAACATGCGGCGAAAGCAGTTGTGATCGGAGGCGGTGTGCTTGGTCTGGAAGCTGCCTGGGAACTGAAAAAAGCGGGGTTGATGTACAAGTGTTAGAAGCTGCTCCGATTCTTATGGGACGTCAGCTTGACGAGAAACGCTTCGGACATTTTGAGGATGTTCGCCGAAAAGAGCGGTGTGAAGATCAGTACGGGCGTTTCCGTGGAAGCAGTGGAAGGAGACGGACATGTATCAGGAGTCCGCTTGTCTGACGGTCCAGGTGATTCCTGCGGAAGTTGTCGTTGTATCGGCAGGGAGTGCGTGCAAATACAGCATTGGCTAAGGAGATCGGACTTGATGCGCATGAGTGCCGTTAAAGTGAACGAACGGATGGAAACGAGTGTTCCGAACGTATATGCATGCGAGTGACTGTGCGGAATTTAACGGGGCAAACCATGCTGTTTGGCCGGAGGCTTCGAACAAGGGACGTATCGCGGGCGCAAATGCGGCAGGGGATCAGATTGAGTATGCGGCGACAGCTCCGACATTGACATTCCATGGGATGAACACTTAGCTCTTTTCGCAGCCGGAGATAACAGGGAAAAATCCGAATCTGCTTTATAAGACGGCAGAATTTAAAAGATATGGGAAAAAGGAAGATACAGTAAATATTACTTTTAAACAACCGCCTTGCAGGCGTTATCATGATCGGAGATCTGTCCGATATGGTCAAAATCACGGAGGCATTGGAAAAACATGCCCTGTATAAAGATGTGCTCGGATAGAAAAAAGAACGCATCACATAAAGCGGCGCCTCCCGGGCAGGAGGTGAGTCTCGTATAAAACCGTGTCCGGGGGATTATTTTTTATCGAAGGTGCATCTGAAACTGCGTCTTTGCAAAAAAAAGATGTGCGGGAAAGGAATTCAAAAGAAAATATGGTAAACACAATATATGAACTGGCATGGATCTTTTTATTTATTCATTTATCGGATGGTGCGGCGAGGTCATCGTTGCGGCGGTTAACAGGCACAAGTTTGTCAACAGGGGGATTTATCGCGGAATCGCTCTGCCCGATCTACGGAACGGGAGCAGTGGCGGTGGCGGTGTTTTGCCGGAATTAAAAGAAAATCTGATCTTTCTTTTTATCGGCGGAATGATCGTTACTTCGTTCGTAGAATATATTACGGGAAGGCTGATGGAAAAGATACTGCATAAAAAGTGGGTGGGATTATTCAGATCAGAAATTTCATCTGGACGGTTACATTTGTCTGCGGGTATCTGCTTTATGGGGCGTGTGCAGTGTACTGATGATCTACTTCCTGAATCCGTTTTTTGCGGTCTTGTCAATATGATACCCCGTTTGATCGGAGAAGTGATCTTATGGGTGCTTTTAGGCCTGCTTATTGCGGATGGTCTCGGTTCGGGAATTGCGGTTCTTGAATTGAAAAGAAAGAAAAGGTCGGATCGAGCAGATTACGGAAGAGCTGCAGAAAACGTCTAAATTTCTTGAAAACGCTCTGACAAAACGGATCCAGAAAAAGACTGGTAAAGGCATTTTCCGAATATTGAGACTGAAAAGATGCTGAACAGGAAGAAAAATTTGGTGGAAGGATGCGGATTTTTAAACTGGCGAGTCTGTTTATCATCGGAGCATTTATCGGGGATATAGTAGAGACGATATTCTGCCTTATTACAACCGGGCGTCTTATGAGCCGCAAGCAGTCTTGTGTTTGGTCAGTTCAGTATCGTGTGGGGGAATTGCATGTGCGCTTCTGACATGGATTTTATATAGATACCGTGATAAGAGCAATTGGTTTTATATTCCTTTTCGAACAATACTCGGGGGCGCATATGAATACATATGCAGTGTTTTTACGGAGATTGCCTTTGGAACAGTGTTCTGGGATTATAGTAAGATCCCGTTTAATCTGGGAGGAAGAATTAACCTGTTGTATTGTTTCTTCTGGGGATTTGCCGCCGTTATCTGGATGAAAGCGGTTTACCCGTTTTTGTCAAGACAGATCGAACGATTGCCGAAAAAGGCGGGACGTATCATCTGCTCCCTTGCTGCTTGTTGTTCTGACGGCGGATATGGCGCTGTCATTTGCCGCTTTGGCGCGTTACGGAGAACGTCAGGAAGGAAAAAGAAGGAAACGGGGTTATCGCTGAAAAAGTTAGATGAGTATTTCCCGGATCAGTTTATCGAGAAACGGTATGAAAAATCTGAAAATAGCGAAATAAATAAAACAGATAAAACAAAAAAAAACCGGAATGTGCCTTTTGGCGCTTCCGGTTTTTGCTGATGCATACCCTTCGCCGGGAAATTATGATTTGGAATTCAGAGACTGCAGTTCGCGAAGAAAGTCCAGATCATCTTGCCTCAATTTTATGTTTGTAACATAATTTTTATCGGAAGGCGATGTGACGCTGATTTCGATCACTGTGCCTTCTTCAAAGCGTTATGAGACACCGCGTTCAAAAAAAGAAATTTCGGGTGATTTTTACGAAAAGTTTCCAGATGTTTTTTTAAAGCTTGTAAACGTGCGATTTGTGATAAATTCAAGTAACACAACTCCTTTTTGGTTATTCGGAATATTTTCCTTTATATGATTTCGATTTGTGAAAATCTATTTAATCTTATAACAAAAGATTCAATAAAAAAGCAAATAAAAAATAAAATAAAAAAAGTAAAAAGTTCTTGCAATTATCTTTATCATGTGGTAAGTATACTACTTGTGTCAGAGATGATGCGGGTGTAGTTCAATGGTAGAACACCAGCCTTCCAAGCTAGATACGTGGGTTCGATTCCCATCACCCGCTCTATTTTTTATCGTAACAGTTCAGCCGGTTTCAGCCGTTGTGGTTGGACTGTTTTTTTGTAACGGCGAAGAGCCGAATCCCGGACTTGCCTGGGAACTTGACGGCTGCTTGCGATTCCGGAACGCATCTTTTATCGCTTCCGGTGATTATCGAAAGAAAAAAGATGTGAAAAAGCCTGTGCTATACAGGCTTTTTCTGTGCTATACTGTAGTTTACAATAGAAAAAACGGGAGGCGGATCATGCGGGGTGATGTTACTGACAGCGGTATTATGCGTGTGCTTTCAAAGATTTGCGATATCGTGTGTCTGAATGTTTTTGTGGCTTGTTTGCTCACTGCCGATCATTACGATCGAGACATCGACAACAGCGTTGTATACAGTAATGCTGAAACTTGTAAAAAATGGAAGAAGGTTATATATTTAAAGGGTTTCTTCATGCATTTAAGTTGAATTTTAAGCAAAAAGCACAATCATATGGCTTATATTGCTTTTGTGCGGAGGCGTTTGTTTTGTTGATTACAGAATATCGGAAATGATGCCGGGGACACTGGGAATGGTGTTTAAAAGTGTTTTTTTACTGCTTGCATTTTTTTGATTTCAGTAACGATTTATTCATTTGCGCTGACTGCAAAGATATGAAAATACGATAGGGGCTACGCTGAAAAATGCGCTCCTTTTAACGGTGGCAAAATTACCTTATACAATTTTGATGACAGCGCTGACAGTCGGAGCGGTTGTTTTTGTCGTGGTGGAATACGGGGAATCCTTAATGCTTACGATCCCGGTCTGGATCTTGGCGGGGAACAGGTCTTGCTTTTTTATTAATTCCTGTATATTAAGAAGAGTGTTCCGTGTATTTGATGAAAAGGCGGAAGGCGGCGACGAAGAAGAAAGAACCGATATGGAAGAATAAGATGGAAAAATAATCTGCACAGGCAGGCAGGAAAAACGAGAGGAGCAGAAGATGAATTTTTTAGAAGAACGCATTGTAAAAGACGGGGTTGTGAAAGAAGGAAACGTATTGAAAGTAGACAGCTTCCTGAATCATCAGATGGACATTAAGCTGTTGGATCAGATGGGGGCTGAATTTAAGAGACGTTTTGCGAAAAAGCCGATTAATAAAATTTTAACGATCGAAGCGTCGAGGGATCGGTATTGCCTGCGTGGCGGCACAGCATTTTGATGTTGCCGGTTGTGTTCAAAGAAATCGCAGAGTATCAATCTTGACGGAGAAATGTATGTAGCGGAAGTGGAGTCATTTACACACAAATGCAGAAATCATGTGATCGTATCTCAAAAATTCCTGACGCCGGAAGATCATGTTCTTATTATAGACGATTTTCTTGCGAACGGATGCGCTCTTCAGGGATTGATCCAGATCGTTCAGTCCGCAGGCGCGACAGTAGAAGGAATCGGGATCGCGATTGAAAAAAGGCTTTCAGTCGGGAGGAAGGATCATCCGCAACCTCGGTTTTCAGCTTGGAGTCTCTGGCAATCGTTGACGGAATGGATGCTGCGGCGGAACGGTGACGTTTCGCAGCCAGGAAGAGCAAAAAAGAGGCGGAGCAGCCCGCAGAAAAATGTGAACAGTGCAGGAGTGCGACTCTTGATTAAGAAAAAAACCGGTCTCTGTGAAGGGGCTGCTTTTTTGACATGGACGGACTTCTTCTTGACTCGGAAAAAGTTGTAAAACGGTCTTGGGATTATGCGGGAAAAAAACTTGGATATGAAAACTTCGGAGATCACATCTATAATACAGTCGGTTTAACTTGAAGAGGCGGACAAGAATATTTCAAGACGAACGTTGATTTGGATTTTCCGATGGATCGATTTGCGCAAATGACACGGGAATATTATTATAAGATTGCGGATAAAGAAGGAATAGCGGTGAAAAAAGGCGCTCCGGAATTGCTGAATGCCGCAAAAGTCATGGATGTATGATCGGACTTGCAACGTCTTCGCGGCAGATACACGCAGAGCAGTCTTTGAAAAGAGCGGGATTGTACGATTATTTTGACGGCAAAGTGTTCGGGGATACAGTGAAGGAAGGAAAGCCTTCGCCGGAGATTTATCTGAAAGCGTGTAAAAAGTATCGGGATTGAGCCGGAAGATGCGGTCGCTTTGGAAGACGCGCCTTCAGGAGCAATATCGGCACATGCGGCAGGTATGCGCGTGATCGTTGTTCCCGATCTTGTGCAGCCTCCGGAAGAAGTAAAAAAAACAATTCCTATGGAAACAAGCGGAAGATCTTGAGCGGGTGATAGAGATGATATGGGGATGATTCGTTATATTGCACATAAGCCGGAGAAAAGTTTCTGAAAAATTATGAAAACAAAAGAAATGTTTAAATAATGTACAAAAAATAAAATGATGTGTCGATCATCTTTTAAGTGAACTGAATTTTGTGATAAAATTGCATAATCATGTAAAAGTGTTTTTACAGGCAGACGGAAAAAAGATGGAAGAAGTTTATGGAGGCGGAAAATGAAAAAAGGAAGGCAGGGTCAGTCTTGTTCTTGCATCGGCAATGCTTTGTGGCATCGCCGATGGCGGCAGGAATGACGGAAACAGTTCAGGCAGAGGAACTTACAGTAGATAGTAAAGTTGTTCCAGATTCAGGGAGAGAGCATCATTCCGAGAGCGGATCAAGTTCCCGGAAACGAGGAGTTGTTTGCTCAGTATGGGAACTGACATTTTACGGTGAAGAGCGAAAAGCTATCGTACGCCTGCAGTTTACGGCAATATCAGGCAGAATGTTTTAACCGGAGCGGACAAATATGTATATAATGAACTGAAAAAAAATAGCCGCTAATATCGCGGACGGAAAAGCGGCGGACGGAAGCGAACCGTCAGGACAGTATGTATCTACGAAATTTACGCTTTCCGTTGCGGGGCAGGGATTACATATGAAGGCAGCGCATTTAAAGGATTGGTTAAAGTAAAGTGATTGCGGCGCTTCTTGCCCAGCTGTCCGTATGATTTGTACTGGTATAATAAAACAGCGTCCACATGGTTTAACGGCAAATTTCGGGACAGGAAGTTGTGGAGATTGATATAAATTTCCGGCTGCCCCGGATGTATGCGGAGACCAAAATCGAACAACAATACAAGACAAAAGTGTACAGTTGACGGCAAGAGACGGGGAAGCTTCAGTTCGGCGGCGGAATGCGCGAGAAAATCATGAAGCATAATAGGTCAGAGAGAAAGATGGAGTCTTTATAAAGGAAAGAATCTGTGATGGTCTGACATAAATATGAAATTATGATGCTGTGAAACCCAGCAGGAGATCAACCAGATGATCTATGTTGACGGAGATAGAAAGTACGAATGTTTGTAGCCGAGGATGATGTCGCACCTAAATATTGCTCACGATATGAAGCAATTCTTCGTCAGAGACCATAATTGCTACCGGCGTAACCAGCATGATGAAACGGCTTTGAGAGAATATCGTGACGATCAGGGCGAAGTATCTTATGAATGTGACGAACAACATGATGACGGAGAAGCCGCGGCGGACTATTCATAGCGCGAGACTCAACAAACGGTTAAAACAGTTATATATTCAGCCACTATTTATTATGATGACCTTGAACTGGACGGACGAAGGAACAAGGAGAATAACTGTTTTGAAGATCTGGCTTCATAAACGCGGTATGTATGAAACCAGAAAGGGGACAGCTCAGTTGACTAGAGGTGAAAACAGGGTGAAATTATGCATACAAAGACAAGGGGCTGACTTATGAAATCTTGCATCTAGCGAGCTATGAAAGCAGGGAAAACCTTGGGGGCAATTTCTTTCACGATAATCAAAATAATCAGAAAGAAAGAGCACACGATCGCAGCAGGATCGCAGAGGAAAACGAAAGCAAGCTGCGAAAATAACGATCAATCCTTGTTCCGACCTTCAGAGGATCTCGCATCTGTCTGTGGGACACAGCAGCGTTACAGACAAAGCTGTTAGTGCAAAACAATGAAGACGCGTAATGAGCAAAGAAAACGCAGCGAAGAAGAGAAGACAATTCTTGCAAAGTAAAAACAAAGTGTGAAACACTTCTTGCAAAAAATCGATGAGATGACTCAGCCGCAGGACTATATCAGAGGCGATGTGGATGCCAACAGTAAAGTCGATGTCGGAGACGTCCGCACTGCGTTGAGATATATCTGTAAAAAGACCAATTGACGGAAACACAGATGAAAGCCGGAGATGTGACAGAGACGAAAAAAGTAACGATCGAAAGACTTGAAAAGATCTTAAGATATGTGCAAAGGAAATAAAAATAAAAAAAGCAACGATATAAATAAAAAGTGAGCACATATTCAAAGGCTCAGGAAAGTCAGATCGACTGTCCGGTTTCTCCAAATCTGGTCGTTCATAGCCAGTGCCAGTTTATAAAATTGATTCAAAG
>VOFJ01001908.1_pt1 | contig 27475 bp, 50 predicted proteins | sample 5384081 | NCBI WGS metagenome assembly VOFJ01 (sample SAMN12384729, study PRJNA508395) | human gut metagenome | isolation source: healthy gut I | host: Homo sapiens | reverse complement strand
CCCTGCCGCTGATGCTGGGCAATCTGCTGCAGCAGATGTATAACATTGCGGATACATGGGTGGTAGGCCGCTTTCTCGGCGCAGACGCGCTGGCGGCATTGGGTACTACCTGAAAAAGAAGCGCTAAAAAGCAAATAGCACAAAAACAGAAACCCGGAACCTTCTTGAGCCGCTTGGCTCGGAACAGGTTCCGGGTTTTGTGCAGTATCTTTGCAGAAAGCTGTTTTGCAGCAAAGGGGCAGGGGACAGCAAAATACAGATTACCGCTTGATATCATAATTCATATTCATCAGATTCCGGATGGTGTCCACGTCGTCAGTGATATTGGCGTCGCCACGGATGGTGTGCTTGAGCACGCTGCTGGCCACGGCGAAATTGATCATGTCCATGGGCTTATAATGGTGCATCATGGCGTAAATCAGGCCGCTGGCAAAAGCGTCACCGCCGCCCACACGGTCCAGGATGTTAAAGGTGAACAGCTTGCTCTCAAAGGTGTGGCCGTCGTACCACATAAAGGCTTTCAGGCTGTTCTCGCTGCCGCTGTGGGCATAGCGAACATGACGGGCGATGCACTTCAGGTTGGGATACCGGTCGATGAAGGCCTGGAAGATCTCATCCTGCTGCTCGTAGCTGGGCTGCATGGGCACGCCATCCTTGCAGTCGCCCTTGCTGTGGTCGTTTTCATCCCGCCACAGGTGATAGGGCTCAATGCCCAGAAGGATATTTACATAGGGCAGGCATTCGGTGCAGAAGTCGCGGGCTTCCTCCCCAGCTCCACAGGGTGGAGCGGAAATTGCCATCGAAGCTGACGGTCAGGCCCTTTTTCTTGGCGACCTTGAGCATGTCCAGGATCAGGGTGCGGCAGTTGGGGGCCAGAGCCGGGGTAATGCCGCTCAGGTGCAGCCAGTCGAATCCTTCCAGCAGCTCGCTCAAATCCACATCAGAGAAATCGTATTCGGCCATGGCGCTGTGTTTGCGGTCATAGATGACCTTGCTGGGACGGATGCCGTAGCCCGTTTCCAGGTAATACGTGCCCAGGCGGTTGGACTGTGTCTCGTTCGGCTCGGTAAGGATCATGGGGGTGCAGTGCACATCATTGGAACGCAGCCAGCGCACGGCGCTCTTGCCAAGGCTGTTGTTGGGCACCACGCTGAAGAAGGTGCTGTCCACACCAAGGTTAGCCAGCGCGAGGGCGATGTTGGCCTCGCTGCCGCCGTAGCTGGCCTCAAAGTTGGTGGCCATGCGGAGCTTTTCGTAGTTCGGCGGGGTCAGACGCAGCATCACCTCGCCGCAGGTGATGAATTTCGGTCCGGTCGTCTCGTGGCCCAGAATGGGGTTGAAATGTTCCATAACGGTCCTCCTGATATTTACAGCTCATCAGAGCTCTGTTAACACATCGTTGTATCCATTATAATCCGACACAAGAGGGATTGCAAGCGCTTCCACGGAAATGCGAGAAAAAAAATAATTGCTGATTTTTGGAAGATTTGACGAAAAGTGTGCTGACGGCCAGCCTGCCGGGAACTTTCTCCTCAGACACGAAGCGAGCCATTCCATCGTCTGCCCCACCGGCCCATGTAAATGCCGCTTATCGTTACGTCCCCATGCCGTGAAAATGTGTATGGTGCACTCCAAACGCGAAAAAAATAAATTTTCCACGGATGAAAGCCAGAGCGAAGTGGAGACGATTCTGAATCGTTTTTACACGCCGGTCAGATCGAACGAAGGCGTATACTCTTCCTTTGCGCTGCTCTTCTGCTGCATGTATCCCTGCGCAAGCCCCTTGTCCATGGCGTAGTTCACCACCCGGCGGTACTCGTAGGTGGTGATGCGCCGTCCGATGCCGTGCTCTGCGGCCTTATAGAAAGGGGTATACTGGCTCATGACACTGGGGATGAAGCACCCCGGGTCGGCATCGTTCCACGCGGCCATCTGATCCAGAACAGCAAAGCTGTCATCGATGTGGCCGGGGCAGGGCGAGATGCCGCAGAATGACCCCCTTTGCAGGATGCCCTCTGCATCGAACGCCGGATGCCCGGCCTGTGCCATCATGGCTTCAATGGCGGGCTTTGCCTGTGCAAAGTAGTCCGGCGCAGAGGAAAGCTCTGCCGACAGGGCAGAGGATACATATTTCAGATCGGCCAGCCAGATGTCGATGTACCCGCGCCAGGCTTCTACGCTCTCCACCGTCTCGTAACCGCCGGTATTGCACAGGATAGGCAGGTGCAGACCCTTTGCGCGCGCAATGTCCAACGCGGCGATGATCCAGGGCTGCCACTGCCCCGGCGTGACCAGATTGATGTTGTGGGCGCCCTGAGACTGCAGGTCCAGAAAAATCTCAGCCAGATGTTCAACGGTGATCTCCCTGCCGAGACCTTCGGCGCTGATGGGATAGTTCTGGCAGAAGCAGCATTTGAGGGTGCAGCCGGAGAAAAAACACCGTGCCGCTGCCCCTTGTACCGCTGATGCAGGGCTCTTCCCAGTAGTGCAGGGCCGCACGGGCGGCTTTCAGGGGTGTTGCCTGCACCGCAGAAGCCGGTGCGTCCGGCAGCACGGTCGGCTCCGCAGCGGCGCGGACAGAGCGTGCAGGAAGAGGGAATGGAAACAAGATCGGTTTTCGGCATAATATCCAAAGTCCTTTGCAGAAAGTTTGTCAGCTTCAGTATACCACTTTTCAACCGGACGTGCTATACTATAAGATATGGAAAGAATAATATATATCAAAAGCAACATTTTTGCATAATGCGGCCGAAATGACGGGCTGCGGCAGAGAAATGACCATGATGGAGGAAATCATGCGCACCGAAACCGATGAAATCCGTGATAACCTGAAGTATCTGACCCTGCTTTCCCGGGACTATCCCTCGCAGGCGGCGGCGGCCAGCGAGATCATCAGCACACAGGCGCTGCTCAAGCTGCCCAAGGGCACCGAGCACTTCATGAGCGACCTGCACGGCGAAAATGAGGCCTTTGTGCATATCCTGAACTCGGCCTCCGGTGTGATCCGTGAAAAGGTGGATCAGGTGCTGGGCGATACCGTGCCGGAAAATGCCCGCGCCGAGCTGGCAACATTGATCTACTATCCCAACGAGAAGCTGCCTCAGCTCAAGAACCGCTGCACCGACGAGGATGAGCTGGACCAGTGGTACACCACGACCCTGCTGCGGCTCATTGACATCTGTCGGCTGGTATCGTCCAAACATACGCGGGAGCATGTGCGCAGCTGCCTGCCCGCCAGCTGCGGTTACATTCTGGACGAGCTGCTCCACGCCCATTTTGAGGACCACGACAAAGACCTGTACTATGGGCAGATCGTGGGCAGCATCATCGAGAACGGCCGGGCAGACCGTTTCATCGTGCGCCTGTGCGAGCTGATCAAGCATCTGGCGGTGGACAAGCTGCACATCGTGGGCGACCTGTTTGACCGTGGCCCGCGCCCGACATCATTCTGGACCTGCTCATGCGCCACCACAACGTGGACATCCAGTGGGGCAACCATGATGTGGTGTGGATGGGAGCCGCCGCAGGCAGCCCCATCTGCATCTGCACGGTGCTCAAGACCACGCTGGCCTATCATAATCACGGAATGCTGGAAGGCTGCTATGGCATCAATCTGCGCCATTTGCAGCGTATGGCCGAGCAGTTTTACGGCGAGGACGACCTGAGCATCTGGATGCCCCATACCGATGCGGCCCGCGGCCCCTATACCAAGGGCATGCTGCACCGCTGCGCGGTGATGCACAAGGCCATCAGCATCCTGATGTTCAAGCTGGAATGTCAGGTCATCGACCGCAACCCGGACTTCCAGATGCAGGGCCGGGATTATCTGCGCCGCATCGACTGGTCGAAGCATACGGTCAGGATCGGGGAAAAGGAGTATCCGCTGCGGGATACCTCGTTCCCCACCGTAGACCCTGCCGCCCCGGCAGCACTGAACCCGGATGAGCAGTTGGTGCTGACCAAAGCTGGTGCAATCCTTCCGCCAGAGCGAAAAAATGCAGCAGCATGTGGAGTTCCTCTATGCCAAGGGCAGTGTGTACCACATTGAGAACGGCAACCTGCTCTACCACGGTGCAGTGCCCATGACCAGCCGGGGCACCTTTGCCACGGAACGCTTTGAGGGCCGCCTCTACCCGGACGTGCCCTGATGGACTACTGCGACGCCCGGGCGCGCCGTGGCTATTACGCGCCCGAGGACAGTGCCGCACGTCAGAGCGGACAGGACTTTTTGTGGTATCTGTGGTGCGGCAAGCTCTCACCGCTGTTCGGCCGCAGCGCCATGACCACCTTTGAACGGCTTTATGTCGCGGACAGCTCCACCCACACCGAGGTGAAAGACCCTTATTATACATGGTATAATGACGAAGCGGTATGCCGCCGCATTCTGGCAGAGTTCGGCCTGCCGGGCAGCAGCCATATCGTCAACGGCCATGTGCCGGTGCGGGAAAAGAACGGCGAAAGTCCCATCAAGGGCGGCGGCAGGCTGGTGGTCATCGATGGCGGCTTCTGCCGTGCGTACCACGAAAAAGACCGGTATTGCGGGCTACACGCTGGTGTATTCCAGCCGCACCATGTCCCTGCGCACGCACCAGCCCTTTGAAAGCGCGGAAAAAAGGCTGTGAAGGAAAATCTGGACATCATCTCGCAAAAGAATATCCTGGAAACCGAAAATCATCGCATCCTTGTGGAGGACACCGACGAGGGTGAGGTGCTGCGGGAGCGGGTGCACGACCTCAAACAGCTGGTGACAGCCTACCAGCTGGGCTGGATCACCGAGGCCCGCTGCGAGGACCATATCTGGTAAAGTGCAACAATTGGTACACCATTTTTCTGTAAAATACCTGAAAAAAGAAATCAAAATTTTGGAATATTCTGCATGAAAATGGGCAAAACAGAAAATAATAGAACATCACCAAGCGGGGCTTTGCTTTTTGTGAAAGTTGTGTATAATAAGATAGCTGTAAGTAGTACGGCATTGTTTATTGCACGGCTGCAGCAGCTTTTATGGAGAATGCTTTCAGGAACCTTAACAGGCCTGAAATAACGGGCCTTTGACAAGGAGATCATAAAATTGGAGAAATTTGTTATTACGGGCGGTAAGCCTGCGTGGCGAAGTTACCATTTCGGGTGCGAAGAATGCGGCGGTAGGCATCCTGCCTGCAACCATTCTGGCAGCGGATGTCTGCGTGGTCGAGAACCTGCCGGATATCAGTGATGTGGCGGTGAGCCTGAAGATTCTCAGCGTTCTGGGCGCACAGATCAGAATGCTGGACCGCAACACCTATGAGATCGATACCACCCACCTTACCGGGACCAACGTCCCGGACGATCTGTCCCGTCAGATGCGCGCCAGCTATTATTTTCTGGGCGCGCTGCTGTCCCGCTTTGGCAAGGCACAGGTGGCCATGCCCGGCGGCTGCAATCTGGGCCCCCGCCCCATCGATCAGCATCTGAAGGTGTTCAGTGCGCTGGGCGCTGAGGACAGCGTGGATTATGGCATGATCACGGTGCGTGCCAAGGAGCTGAACGGTGCGCATATCTTCTTTGATAAGGTCAGTGTGGGCGCTACCATGAACGGTATGCTCTCCGCTGTCATGGCCAAGGGCCAGACCATTCTGGAAAACTGTGCCAAGGAGCCCCCATGTGGTGGATCTGGCAAACTTCCTGAATATGTGCGGCGCAGATGTGCGCGGTGCAGGCACCGATGTCATCAAGGTGCGCGGCGTCGAGCAGATGCACGGCTGCACCTACAGCATCATCCCCGACCAGATCGAGGCCGGCAGCTACATGGTGGCTGCAGCGGCCACCGGCGGCGATGTGCTGGTGAAGAATGTTACCCCCAAGCATTTGGAGCCGATCACCGAAAAAGCTGCGCCGTGCAGGCGTGGAGGTGGAAGAGTTCGACGATGCAGTGCGCGTGCGCCGCACCGGCGATATTCTGCCGCTGAAGATCAACACCATGCCACCGCACCCCGGCTTCCCCACCGATATGCAGCCTTTGATGGGTGTGCTGCTGAGTGTGGCCAAGGGGCACCAGCACCGTTACCGAGAGCGTGTGGGACAACCGGTTCCGCTATGTGGACGAGCTGCGCAAGATGGGCGCAAACGTACAGGTGGACGGTCAGGTGGCCGTATTTGAGGGCGTGGACAAGCTCAGCCCTGCGCCGCTGCGTGCGCTGGATCTGCGTGCGGGCGCTGCCATGGTGGTGGCTGCTCTGATGGCAGACGGCACCAGCGAGATCGAGGAGATCGGTCACATTGAGCGCGGCTACGAGAATATCGTGGAGAAGCTGCGTGGTCTGGGCGCCGATATCAAAAAAAGTGGAACGGATGCCTGCCGCACTGGATCAGGCACTGTAACGTATCAGAAAACAAACAGCCTGCTGCATATGCGGCGGGCTGTTTTTGAGTGTATCAGAGGTTTTTCATGGCAGAATTTATCTCATTGTATTCCGGCTCTTCCGGCAAACAGCAGCGTGGTGCGCTGCGGTGAGCACTACCTCATCGTGGATATGGGCAAGGGCGTGCGCACCACCACAGCGGCGCTCAAGGCGCTGGGCCTTGCCGTCAGCGACTGCGACGGCATCCTTATCACGCACGAGCACAGCGATCATGTGAAGGGGCTTTCCACCTTCCTCAAAAAAGAACCCGCTGCCGGTGTATGGTGCGGCAGCTACACTGGATTTTCTGGATGCCAATGGGATCGTCCCGGCAGCCTGTGAGCTGCACGAGCTGGAGGGCAGGGAAGAGGACGTGGGGCACATTCGGCGTGCGGGCATTTCCCACCAGTCACGACGTGCCCTGTGTAGGCTACCGCATCCACACGCCGGACGGTAAGACAATGCGCATCGCCACGGACCTTGGCACGCTCACCCCGCCGGTGCATGAAGCACTGACCGGCTGCGACCTTGTGGCACTGGAAAGCAATTACGACCTGCACATGCTGCGCAGCGGGCCGTACCCCTATTACTTACGGGCCCGGATCGAGAGCACCCGGGGCCATCTTTCCAACGATGAGTGCGCTGCAAAGCTGCTGGAGCTCATTCAGGAGGGGTGCAAAAAAGTTTGCACTGTGCCATCTCGCAGGAGAACAATACACCCTCCCTTGCGCTGCAGACCGTATTCAATACGCTGGGCGCAGCGGGCGTTGTGCCGGACAGGGACTGCATCGTGCAGGCACAGCGCCGCAGCGAAGTCAGCCCTGCATTGGAATTTTGAGTAAAAAAAAAAAGCAACGCTTTTTGCGTTGCTTTTTCTTTTACTCGCTCGCTTTCTGAACGCGGATATCGTTGCCGAAGAACTTGATCTGGACGAAACCGGCAAGGCGGCTGGAGATCTTTTTCGGTGTAAAGCTTTTCCAGCAAAGTACCATCTGTGACATTGGTGGTGACGATGGTGGGCAGCTTTGCGCCCAGCCGGTTGTTCAGCAGGCTGTACAGATTGGTGAGAAAGAAGCTGGAATTGAACCTCCGTGCCAAGATCATCGAGGATCAGCAGGTCGGCATTGGATGCAGTCTGGAACAGCGCTTCTTCCTCGCCGTTCGGGTCGGAGCCGAAATGCAGCGCTTCCAGCTTACCAAAGAAATCCGGGCAGGAGACATAGATCACATCATAGTTCTGCCGGAGCACCTCTCCGGCAATGGCCAGCGCCGCATGGGTCTTGCCAAGACCGGCATTTCCAGCAGCAGCAGGCTCTCGCGGGTGGCGGGTGAAAAATCGGCTGCATAATCGCGCAGATCGGCCAGAACCTCTGCCATATAGGTGCGGATGCTCTCACCGACCTCGGGATCTGCAACAGAGGGGTAATACTCCAGCTTCATAGTGTCAAAGCTGGAAATGGACAGGCTGGACAGCGCTTCGATTTCCTGACGGCGCAGCTGCTGCATCACCTTGTGGACGCAGACGCAGGTGCGGCCGTTCACACTGCCGGTATCCTGACATTTCGGACAGGTGAAGTGCGGTTCCAGCCGCGTTGGCAGGGCGTCCGCTTTCGGCCAGCAGGGCCGTCAGCTTCTGCCGGGCATCGGCCAGCGCGGCGGCGGCTTCGGTGCGGTCTTTGCCCGCAGCACCGGCCAGCGCACAGCGGATGCCCCGCACCCGCACCTCTTCTTCTGCATGACGCAGGGCGGGAATGGCAGCTTCGGCCTGTGCCTGTGCATCCTGCGCCAGAGCCCGGGCGGTCTGCCGCCGTAGGGCAACGGTGCGGAGAGCTTCCTGATACAGTTCATTTTTGGTACGCATAGCGGCTCCTTATTCAGGCTTTTTGATGAGGGAACGGCGGCGGGTGGCGTTTTTCAGGATATCGTTTCCGCTGGGGCTGCACGATCCACCCGGATGTTCCGGCTTGCGCCCGCAGCAGCTACCGGGCTGCGCACATCGTGCACGGTGCGCAGTCCCTTAGCGTTCCATGTCTTGAGGATGCTGTTCCAGTACCACAGATCGCGCTTGGGCCCGGCCTGCACGGCAGCTTTCCTGCACCATGGCGTCGTCATAGCCATAGACTTCGTACCATCGTGCAATGGCCTTACGCCCGCCCAGAGTCAATTCGTCCGAGCAATGTCCAGCAGGCTGCTGACATACTGCTCACGGCTCTGGCGCAGAGCCAGCAGTTTGAGGTGGGCGTCTGCCTGTTCACCGGTCTCCACGCCCTCGGTGCGCCACACCTTCAGCTCATGCACCACGGCGGCTATGGTACGCCGGCCGGTGCTGGCAACGTAAGCGTCAAAATGAGGGGGCCAGATTTTCCACCAGCTCATACCAGTAAGGGCAGCCGCACAGCTCATACAGCATTTTGTGGAACTCCTTATCCAGTGCAAAGATCTTTTCCTCCTGCGCCCGCTGAATGTACATCTGCCACAGCGCCACATTCTCCCACAGACGGTCGAGCTCCTGTTTGGTCAGCATTTCGCAGGCCATCCCCGCCAGCTCTGTTTCCAGCACTGCCCGGAGATGCCGGACCTCTTCCACCAGCCCGGCGTCGATGAGGGAGACATAGGTGCCGATCTTGGGCCGGATCTCGATCAGCCGCCGCTGCGCCAGCTCCAGCTCTGCTTCCCGGAAGGGGGTGCGGCTGACCCCAGCTGCTCGCACAGCTCCGGCTCGTTGAGTTTTTCTCCGGGTTCCAGACGGGTGTTGACGATGTTATCGATCAGCACCCGCAGGACAAAATTTTTAGCAGATTCCTGCTCTCTGCGTTCTGAGATGGTGATCATGGAAATGCTCCTTCTATCCGTTTGCGGTCTGCTCAGGGCGTATCTGAAAACAAAGAAAATGGCGAGTATTCCGCAGTCACAGGCGCCAAGGCTTTTTACGCAAAACTCGGCTGTGGCTGCAGAAACAGGCTGGATTTTCGACTTTTCAGCTGCACGCAAGGGGCGCAACCTGTTCACAGTATAGCACAAACTGCTTCGGCTTGTCCTGTTTTTTGCAGAAAATGCAGCAAAAAAGCAAAGCATCCAGGGCGCGATTTTTGCTGCCGGAGCAGATCATGGACTTTTTAAAGCTGGAACAGGTCGATCCGCACGGCCATGGCAAGACCATAGTAGACCACAACAGCCACCCGATCATGGATGGTGGTAATCCGCGGCCCGGATAAGATGCAGGAAAGATTTCCGCATTTGCCTTGACTTTTCCTCTGTTTTTCTGTTTTAATGCATTCGATAAAAAGGGAGTAAAGGGCAGTTTTCCGTTTTGTGATCCGGAAAGCTGCTGCATGGCAGCGTCATCACGGCAGAAATGCCCGATGTCATGTGTTCGCTTGAGACTTTTGTCACAGACAGAGTGCTGTGGCAAGGGTCTCTTTTTTCCTTTGCCCGGCATCGGAACACAAGGAGGAAAAATAAAAATATGGATCTTCTGAACACATTCGCCAGTCTCTTTTCCAATTTCGGGAACCTGACCTGGCAGATGGTGGTGATGTGGGGCATCGGCGCCCTGCTCATCTACCTCGCCATCGCAAAAAAGATGGAGCCGAGCCTGCTGCTGCCCATGGGCTTTGGAGCCATCCTCGTCAACCTGCCCTTGTCGGGCGCTATTACGCAGGGCGACACCGTAGGCCCAATTTCCGCTCTGTTTGAGGCGGGAATGTCCAACGAACTGTTTCCGCTGCTGCTGTTCATCGGCATTGGCGCGATGATCGACTTCGGCCCGTTGCTGGAAAAGCCCTGGCTGATGCTGTTTGGTGCGGCGGCACAGTTCGGCATCTTCTTCACCCTCTTCCTCGCGGGCTTCTTCTTCGATTTGAAGGACGCCGCTTCCATCGCCGTCATCGGCGCGGCGGACGGCCCCACGGCCATCTTCGTGGCCAACGTCCTGCACTCCCAGTACCTGGGGGCCATCATGGTGGCAGCCTACAGCTATATGGCCCTGGTGCCCATTGTACAGCCGCCGGTGATCCGGCTGCTGACCACCAAAAAGGAGCGCCTGATCCGGATGCCTTATGAAAAAGGGCAACGTTACCCAGCTGACCAAGATCCTGTTCCCCATCGTCGTGACCATCATTGCGGGCATGGTCGCCCCGGCCAGTGTGGCGCTGGTGGGCTTTTTGATGTTCGGCAACCTGCTGCGAGAGTGCGGCGTGCTGAACGTGCTCAGCGAGACCGCACAGAATGTGCTGGCAAACCTGATCACCATCGTGCTGGGCCTGACCGTTGCCGGGCAGATGACCGCAGACAAGTTCGTGCGGCCCGACACCCTGCTCATCCTTGCACTGGGTCTGGTGGCCTTTGTGTTCGACACGGTGGGCGGCGTGCTGTTTGCCAAGCTGCTGAACCTGTTTTTACCCGAAGGCAAAAAAATCAACCCCATGATCGGCGCGGCGGGCATCTCGGCCTTCCCGATGAGCGGCCGTGTGGTCAACCAGATGGGCCTGGCCGAGGATAACCAGAATTTCCTGCTGATGTATTCCATCAGCGTAAATGTTTCGGGCCAGATCGCGTCGGTCATTGCCGGCGGCCTGATCCTGACCCTGGATGACTTAACGGAGGTGTACTTATGCTTCATCTTACTTCGTGGATGGTCACCCTGCCGATGATGTTCATCGGGATGGTCGGCATCATTCTCGTCATCGGCATCATCGTTTTGGCCGTGATGCTGCTGAACCGGTTGACCAGCCGGAAATGATCTTTTCTTTTGACTGAACAAAAAAGTCCGGGCCTGTTTCCGCTCAGAGAAAGGCCCGGGCTTTTCGTTTGCTCTGGTTTGTGGTATACTATAGTGTATTTTGAAATCACCCTTTAAAAAGAGGTATCATTATGAAAGCACATATCGCACGCAACCAGAACGCCGGTGTGCCGCTGATTCTGGGCTGGAACCTTTCCCCCGCCGACCGCGGCAAGCTGGAAGGCATGGCCCCCCCTTTGGCATGAAGCTGCTGCTCGTCTCCCCTGCCGATGCCGGTCAAGACCGTGGCCCAGCTGCTGGGCGAGGTGGAGACCAAGGCCGCCCGCACGCTGGTGCTGGAACCGGGTGCCTACCCGCCGGCAGTGGTTCTGGCCAACTTCAAGGAGAAGGATGTGGACACCCTGCTGGATCTGATGAAGCAGGCCAAGGTGAATATCCCGCTCAAGGCCGTGGTCACTCCCTCCAACCGCAGCTGGGTGTTCGGCGACCTGCTGGCCCACCTGCAGGAGGAGCACGCAGCCGTTACCGCCGCAAAGGAGAACCAGACTCCGTATGAAGACCCGCGCAAAACCGTTTGGTCAGCATGCTGCTGGCCGGTGCGCTCTGCCTGAGCCTGCTGGCAGGCTTGTGCCCCCAAAAAAGAAAGAGCTTACCCGCTATTCCACCGTTTTTTATGATGTGTTCGATACCGTAACGCAGGTGATCGCCTACTGCGAGAGCGAGGAGGAATTCAACACCCAGATGGATGCTCTGCACGCAGATCTTGTCACCTATAATCCAGCTGTATGATATCTACAACGATTACCCCGGCGTGACCAACGTCAAAACCATCAACGACAATGCCGGCAAAGCGCTCCGGTGAAGGTGGACGACCGCATCCTCTCCATGCTGGAGCTGGCCGACCAGATGTACCAGACCACCAACGGCAAGCTGAACATTGCCATGGGCAGCGTGCTGAATATCTGGCACAATTACCGCGAAGCTGCCGAAGCCGCCGAGACGGATGCCGACAACAAGCTGCCCACCATGGAAGAGCTGGAAGCAGCCGCCCAGCACTGTGATATCAACAACGTGATCATCGACGCGGATGCCAAGACCGTTTATCTGGTGGACCCGGAAATGTCGCTGGATGTGGGCAGCGTGGGCAAGGGCTACGCCGTGGAAATGGTGTGCCAGGCAGCTGAAGCCCGGGGCCTGACCAGCGCCCTGTTGAACGTGGGTGGCAATGTGCGTGCCATTGGTAAAAGCCGGACGGCAGCCAGTGGACCGGCGGCGTGGAAAACCCGTGGAACGCTCTTCCGGACCTGTACACCGCCAGTTCCATGCTGACGGTGCCATCAACATGAGCGATATGGCCCTTGTGATCAGCGGGGACTACCAGCGTTACTTTGTGGTGGACGGCAAGCGCTACCACCACCTGATCGACCCGGACACCCTGTTCCCCGCCGCCTACTTTAACGGCGTGACCGTGCTGTGCAGCGACTCCGGCCTTGCCGACTGCCTGACCACCGGCCTGTTCTGCCAGCCGCTGGAGGACGGGATGAAGATCGTGGAAAGTCTGGACGGCGTGGAAGCCATGTGGTGCACACCGGATCAGCAGGTCATCACCTCTTCCGGCTGGGATTCCCATTTGAAAAACTAAAAAGTATTTCGACAAAAAAAAAAGCACTGCATTGCAGTGCTTTCTTTTGCTTCAAAATTCGGTCGGCGCGTAATAGCTGGGAATGGACGCCGTTTTCTGGGCGCTTGCCTGCTGGCGCAGTGCTGAACGGGTCACCTCTGCCCAAGAATACTGGGTCATATACTCGCCGCGATAGGAATTGGTGGCCGAGCGGCTGCCCCGCAGGAAAGTTGTAATAATCACAATCCACCTTGCTGGTGTCCAGCGCCAGTGTGCTGCGGCCGCGGATGAGCAGGCCGGTAACGCCTGCATCTTCCAGCGCATGGCTCAGGTCAAAGATCAGGTTGCGCAGATGGCTGTGCAGGGATGCGGTATCGGGTTTGTCCTCCCACAGCACCGCCAGCATTTCACCGTTGGTACAGGTGGCACCGTTGCGGTCCACCAGATAGGCCAGCAGCTCTTTGCTCTTGCTGCGCTTGAAGGCCAAAGCGCGCCCGCCCACGAAGATCTCAAAATTGCCGAAAGCACTGGATCTTGATGCCGACAGGGGCATTCTCCGGCGGGTAGCGCAGATGCTCCAGCACATTCTTGACATCATCCTCGTTTGCGGGCTTGAGCAGAAAGCCGCTGACGAAGATCTGCAGCGCTTCCAGCGCATGTTCCGGATGCTCTGTCACCACAATGATGTTGCAGCGCGGCTGCAGCTTCTGGATCATGCGCGTCAAAGAAACCCAAGCCCGTTCATGCCGGGCATTTCCAGATTGAGGAAAGCCGCGTCCATCGGCCCCTGAGCATCCAGCTCAGTGCATCCTCGGTCGTCATGGCGCTGATATAATCACAGTCGGGTGCAACACGGCACAGGATGCGGACCAGCGAGTTGATCGCAAGCTGTCCGTCATCGACGACCAATATCTTCATTTAATAACACCCCCGCAAGCTTACGATCAAAATGATCCCCCCTTGTTCAGTTTAACACGTCACCCGCTGATTCGCAAGTTATTTTTGCACAAAAAAACGGAAACCTTATCTTAATTACGAAAAAGCACCTCTTCCGTGCAGTTTGTCCGCAAAACCACTGACCGAAAGAGGTGTCTGAGTCGGTTCTTATTTCCGGCAGCGCAGGCAGTTATACAAGATACTCCGTGCCGTCCAACCCTGTCAATTTTTGTGCCGTGATTTCTCCCACATGGCTGCACAGCTGCGCTCATACGCCTGCCGCATCCGGGTCGGGCGCGGAGGTGCAGTTGTGTGCATCGGAAGAGAAACCGTGTCCACCAGCCCCCTGCCTTGACCCAGTGCTCCAGCCGCATCCGCTGCCAGAAGCCGCTGTCCAGCACAGCCGAACAGTTGATCTGGCAGCGCAGCCGGTACTGTTTGTGCAGGCGGGCCAGCAGGCCGTGCTGTGCAAGGCAGGGATACCGCTCAATGTGGGCCACCAGAATGCGGTAACCCGCACCCGTGATCTCCCGCAGGGCCGTTTCCAGCTCCTTTGCCGTTATGTTCGGCACAAATTCCAGCAGCACCCAGCCGGTATCTCCCAAGGTCAGCAGCTGGCGCTGGACTGCCGCATATCCCGTCGCAGGGGTATACAGCAACTCAGAGCCGTGCTCCAGCTTCAGGTCGTAGCCTTTTTTGTGTGCAGTATGCGCGGGCCAGAGCCAGATGCCGGTCGTAGACTTCCTGCGGGAAGCGTTCCATGCCCGGCGTACTGTGGGAGGTGGAAAACAGGTGCCGCACACCGTCTGCTGCCGCTGCATCCAGCATGGCATACATTTCTTCTCTGGTCTGCGCACCATCGTCCACGCCGTAGACGAAGTGCGCATGATAATCCGTAAAGCCGCTCATTTCTTTTCCGCTTCGTGGCTCCGTTTGTAATACTTTCTGTAATAACCGTACTTTCCATACTTTGAGTAGGATTTGTAGTACTTGCGGCCCATATAGTTGTCGTAATCCACCTGGTTCAGCACAGTGCCCAGGATGGGGCAGCCGCTCTGCTCGATCTGCTGCTTCACGTCCAGCAGCTCCTGGCGGCTCACATCGTTGTAGTTCACTGCGATCAGGGTGCCGTCACATGCCTTGGCGATCTCCGCCGCATCGATGACCACGCCCACCGGGGTGCGTCCACAATGACGTAATCTGCCATTCTGGCCAGCATATCCAGCAGTTCGGCAAAATGGCTGTTGGTCAGCAGCGCCAGCGGGTTGGGCACATCGCGGCCCACCGGCACCATGATCGCGTTTGGGGATGTCGGTCTGATAGATGACCTCCTCCATGCCCACCATGCCGGCCAGAAAATGGGAGAGGCCCTTTGCCGTCGCTGCGGCCATCCTCAAATTTCAGGCCGTAGTCACTGTTGACCATGCTGCGGCGCAGGTCGGCGTCCACCAGGGCCACCTTCATGCCACGCTGGGCCAGGGTCCGCATCAGGTTCATGGACAGATAGCTCTTGCCCTCTGAAGCATGGCAGCTGGTGATCATGATCTTTTTGACACTCGCACCTGCAAAGGAGAGGTTGGTGCTCAGGGTATTAAAGGCTTCATTTCCCGCATAATCCAGAGCCGGAAATTTTGTGATCTTCAGCTGTTTCATGCTTTCCTCCCAGAGCTGCCACCCACACGGCGGCGGACATCATTGGCAAACCGCTTGGTGCGGCGCTTGAACTCGCTTTTCTCTTTCGGCTGTTCGCCAGCATCGGCCAGCGGGATCGATGCCAGCACGACCATGCCGGTATACTTGGCGGATATCATCGGCAGACTTGTAGGTATCGTCCAGCATGGTCCGCAGCACCACCACGGCGCAGGCCAGCACAAAGCCCACTACAAAGCCCAGCAGGATGTTCTTGGCCTTGTTGGGACTGAACGGGTTCTCCGGCACACGCGCAGAAGACATCAGGGTGGGCTCGTCCGTCTTCATCTTTTTCCGAGATGTACTTTGCGCCCACATCCGCATACTCGTTTGCGATCGCTGCTGCTTCTTCCGGGTCCGGGTTCGTGACCGTGATATCCAGCATACGGGTGTCGCTGGTGTTGGTGACAGACAGCATACTGGCCATATCGGTGTAGGTGTAATCCAGATCCAGGTTGCTGATGACCTTTTCGTGGACTTCCCACATTTCAAAGACCTTGATGTAATCGCTGGTCAACTCGCTGCCGACCTGCAGATCGGAGAAGTTCAGCACCGAATCATTGCGGCTGACCACATAGATGGTAGCCGTTGCCTTGTACATCGGCGTTACCAGAAAAAACGTATAAAGCGCCATCAGCACGGCACCCACCACAGCCGTGGCTGCAATGAGCGTCCAGTGGGCCAGCAGACCCATGAACAGTTCCAGCAGATCAATGGTGTCTTCTCCCTGTTCCGGCTGTACCGCTAAAGCTGTGCGCTCCTTCACAAAAAGTATCTTGCTGCACGATTTCACTCCTTATAAATACTGATAATATTGCCGCCCATGCGGCCCGGGCGTTGTGCCCTTTCCTCTATTTTCTAAACCCCGTACGTAAATCCTGTACGCCAAAAATGCGGCGTTCCCTTTTTTCATCAGGGAGCGCCGCAGAACATTTCTAGTTCTTAGCCCTCAATGGTCTTCACGGCCACCAGAACGAAGTTGGAGCCATAGAGCTTGACCTGACGGCCCTTCAGGTTCACCACGATCTTGCCATCCACGACCTTACCGGGCCACAGTATAGTAGGTATAGGTCACAGTGCCGTCTGCCTTCGTCTTGGGCACAGCCACCAGAACGGTAACTTCCTCGTTGTCCTCGTAAGCAGCCTCAACGACCTTGGACTCAATGGTCAGCTTAACATTTGCAGCGTCGAGCAGGTTAGAGGTCTGCATCTCAAAGGCCTGCGTTACAGTAACATCTATAGTCGTCTTCTTTTCTTTCGAAGCGCCCGCAGCCTTCTGCAGGTCTGCATCAGAAGTGATGTCCTGCAGGACTTTCTCAACCTGGGCGGTATCCTCCTTGGCAGTGACCTTCACATCGCTGACAATGCCCAGAACACCGGTGACGGTAGCAGAACCGCTGGCCTTGACCTCATCTGCCACAGTCTTGCTGGGCGTTGCTGCCAGAACAGACACACCCATGCCCACGACCATAGCAGCGGTCAGAACAGCGCTGATAACTTTCTTCATAATAAAAATCTCCTTTCACTTCAAGCCGCACCCCCAAGATGCTGCTTTCTATCGCAAATGCTTTTCAACATTTACATCATTCTTCAACAGGCTCCCAGAACAGCGTCAGAACCGCTTTCTGGATGGAAGCTTCGGTCGGATAGAACTCGGTGAATCCGTCCTCTGCCACCTTGTGTTCGCCTTCCAGTGCAATGGCAGGTTCCACAGTATCGTCCTTTGCGGCCCACACCTCGTTCACCAGTCGGCCCTTTGCAAGGTCGGTGACCAGATAAGGCTGCAGCGCATCGTACACCTGTGCGGTGAACTGCTGATCCTGCTGCACCCTGCTTTCCAGTTGTGCGGAAAGCTGTGCAAGGTACTCCTCCTGCCGCACCATGCGGGCTTCGTTGGTGCCTTCGCCAACATCCATGCGCCTGCGCACAAAAGTCTCAGCCTGATCGCCCTGCAGTGTCAGGGTAGCTCCCTTGGTCATGGCCGGGTCTGCTGCGGAGAAGTCATCCTCCAGCATCACCGTCACACCGCCTGCCAGATCGTTCAGCACCGAGATGCCGTCCAGACTCATAGCCAGATAGAAATCAATGTTTTCCCCCTGCAGCAGGCGGGACACCGCATCACGGGCATAGCCGCAGCTTTCCTCCTTACCATCGCCAAAGCCATGGGCAAGGCTGATCTGCATCTGAGTGGTGCCCACCGGATTGCCCAGCATGCCAAGCACCGTCACCTCTGCCATGGTGTCGCGGTCGATCTTGAGCTGACGAACCGTCTTGTCTTTGCTGTCTATCACAATGAGCCGCTGAAAATCCGCCTGACCGCCCTGATAAGAGCCTTCTGCTTCCACCTCGCTGTCATGGTCGATGCCCATAACAAGGATGGTGGTCAGATCTGTGCGCCTGCGGTAGGTCACGCCGTCCACTTCCATGGTCTCAGCGGTCTCCTGCGGCAGCTCCGTCCGGGTCTCCGGCTTTTGGCTGCGCTTTTCCAGCCAGCTTCCGCCCACAAAAAACAGTACAGCTGCCAGCACCAGCACAGCCAGCGCAGCAGCGGCACCACGATGTTGTTTTTGTCTGTTCAAGCGGGTAAGCTTCCCTTTTTCTTCGGAATATATAGTTTTCTGCGGGAAGGTCTTTCCATTGCCACAGAAAGATATTCCTTGGTCTATTATATCGTCACAGGTGTGCAACTGTCAATGTATTTTCGTTATTTTCCGGCAGGAAATTTCGCATTTTCAGCCTTTAGGGAGCCACAGATAAACACAAACCCCGGCCATGCAGAGTTCATCCGCACAGCCGGGGCCAATTGGTATTTTATTTGATATCCAGTTCAGGCGGCACATCGATCTGGTCCGAGACATATTTGCCGTTTTTCTTGCGCTGGCGTACACACTCAGTCAGCAGATATTCGATCTGCCCATTAACTGAGCGAAAGTCATCCTCTGCCCAGGCCGCAATGGCAGCGTACAGCTTCGCGTTCAGGCGCAGGGGCACCTGCTTTTTTTGGTTCTGCCATCAGTACAGGCTGCCGCTGTTAACAATAGGCTGCGCATCACGATTGCCGCAAAGAACAACAAGCAGGTTTGATACCATTGCCGCCTTGCGTTCGTCGTCCAGCTCCACTACCTTGTTCTCATTCAGGCGTTCAAGGGCCATTTCCACCATGCCTACTGCGCCGTCTACGATCATCTTGCGGGCATCAATGATGGCGCTGGCCTGCTGGCGCTGGAGCATCACCGCGGCGATTTCCGGCGCATAGGCCAGATAGGTGATCCGGGCCTCCACCACTCGATGCCGGCCTCAGCCACGTTTTTCTGGATCTCGTCCCGGATGCGGGCCGCCACCACCTCCGAGGAGCCGCGCAGGCTGCCGTCATCGGCAACGCCGTCGCCGGTGGTATCTACATTGGGAGCAACGTCGTAGGGGTACAGACGGACGATATTGCGCAGGGCGCCATCACACTGGAGGGAAAGATATTCTTTGTAGTTATCCACATTAAAAACAGCCTTGGCGGTATCGATAATGCGCCAGGTGACAGCAATGCCGATTTCCACGGGATTTCCCAGGCAGTCATTGATCTTCTGGCGGGAGTTGTTGAGGGTCAGTCATTTTGAGAGAGATCTTCTTGCTGGTAGATTCTGCGGTCTGGGCGCTGCCGCTGCCAGCCTTGAGCAGGGCCGCCATGCCGGTTTCGCCGCTGTTCACATCGCCGCTCTGGCTCAGTTTGGTGCCAGCTGCCGGGTTCACCGCGGTGCAGAAGGGTTCACCCAGTAAAAGCCCCTGTCCTTTTAAGGTGCCGATGTAATCGCCGAAGAGGGTGAGCACCAGTGCCTCCTGCGGCTTGAGCACCTTCAGGCCGCAGAACAGGAAAATGCCCGCCACCCAGTATGCGATGGACAGGATCGTGAGCAGGATGCCCGGAAACAGGCTTTCGTCCAGCAGAATGATGCTGTAGAAAAACAGCAGGACGGTAACAGCATAGCCCAGCAGGGTGAGCAGCAGCATGACCATGCCGTTCTTTTTGGTCTGCAGAATTTTCTCTTCCATAACAGTTCCCTCCTTCACAGGGTGCGGAAGCGTTTCTTTATGATATCAAAATAATATCACTTTATATCATTCTTGTCAAGTCCTCCGCAGGCAAAAAGAGCCGCCGCACAAACACTGTGCAGCAGCTCCTTTTTTGTTTCTCTTTTTATAATGTAAGGGGCACTTGCTCTCAGGCGAAGGTCAGCACCACCTTGCCAGCGCCGCTGTTGCGGTCTGCAAGGGTATCGAATGCCTTCTGGAAGTCCTCTGCCTTGAACACATGCGTGGTGATCTCATCGACCTCTTTCAGGTGGTCAGGCAGGATCTTGACCACCTCGGGGAACTTCTGGTACTGATGACGGGTCCCCAGAATGGTCAGTTCCTTTGCATTGATCTCCTTGAAGTTCACGGGGATCGGCTCCTTGCCAAAGGTCATAGCCACCAGACGGCCTGCGGGAGAAAGCTGGCTGGTTGCATGTGCCAGCAGTGCGGGAACGCCTGCGGCCTCAAAGATCACGTTGACACCCTCGCCGTCGGTCAGTTTGTTGATGAACGCATGGACACCAACCGGGTGGGAAGCCCGGTTTAAGGATGGCACTACCCTTGCCATCGACTGCATCGCCGTGGAGGACGAATACGGCAACACCCCGGCACACCGGGCAGAACTGGACTGGCTGCTGTACAATAAGCCGCTGGAGTATGCTCAGCTTGTGCTGGGTGGGGAGATTGAGCACTACCTGTCACTTGGCTGTGACCATGGAAGAATGGAAGATTGATTGACAAGGTTACATAACAGTTAACACAGCTTGCATTTGCCCTGCAATTTTTCAGAATGGAACGCCCCAAGGGCATCCGGTCTATATCCGGCAGATTTTTCAGAATGAATCTGCCGGATATTTTTGTTTGTCATGAAGGAAGTCTTGCTTTTTATTGTAAAATTGGATACAATATAAAAAAGACATTTGCACGGAGGACTCTATGGAATATATCGGCATCCAGAAGAAAAACGGCAGTGTGGTGGAAGCCCTGCAGCAGGCCATTTTATCTGGGCAGATCCCGGCGGGCACTGAAATTTTGACCCAGAACGAACTGGCAGAGAGTCTCGGTGTCTCCCGGATGCCGGTGCGGGAGGCCTTGATGATCCTTGAATATCAGGGTCTTATCATCCGCCTGCCCAACAACCATGTAAAAGCTGCTGATTTGAACGAAGATGCCCTGCGGCAGATTTTGGCGTTAGGTGCGCAGCTGGAACGGCAGGCCATGCGTGCGCTGCCGCAGGATGCGATGTTGGCAGGCGGCGAGATGCTGCAGCACCGTACCCTGCGGACCGTCCTGCCATATCCGCTGCATCGCAAGCTGCTGGAGAGCATTCAGGAGACCTACATTGCCTTTGCCGTGAGCGCACGTCCTGCGCCGGTGAACGACCGGCTGTCCCGCCTGCTGATGCTGGACCGTCAGGGTTCCCCTGATGTGCTGGATGCATGGAACACCTATGAAGAAGAACTGCTGCATCTGATTTTAACGATAAGGAGTCAATATGCTGGGACTGAAACCCATTAAGCTGCTGCCCGCCCCGCGAGCGGGTAGCTTCCGCTTTGCGGAAAGCCATTATCTCAAAAAGCATCCCGGAGGGCGCAGAACTCACGCTGGAAAACACCGCACAGGAACTGGGCGTGTCGGTCACGCCGGTGCGGGAGGCCTTTCAGATCCTTGCCCGTGACGGTCTGCTGGAAGTCAAGCAAAACAAGTGCGCCATTGTGCTGGGCGTAACGGAAAAAACGATTCGGGAGCACTACCAGCTGCGCGCTGCGCTGGAAGGCACCGCCTGTATGCTCTGCTGCCAGAACAATGCCGACCTATCCAAGATCAAAAACTGCGTGGATACTGCAGAGGAGGCTCTTTCTCTTCAGCAGGCCGGAAATTATACTGACTACAACCAGTCCTTCCATTTTGAGATCTGGGAAGCTTCCGGCAATGAAAAAAAAATGCGCAATCTTCTCTCGGAGCTGTGGAACGGCCTGTCCATTGGTGTGGAAATGAGCGAGTTGGACTATGCCCTCAACTCCCAGAGCGAGCATAAAAAAGATCTATGCAGCGCTGGAAGCACGGGATGCGATGGCCGCACGGGCTGAAATGGAAAAAAACACATCCTACCGCAGCATGGACGATGCGCTGACCTATTATTTATAAGATCAAGGAGGACAAGACAGTGTATACCTGTGCGAACTGTACGGTTCTGGCCTGCGCCAACAACGCGCCGGAAAAGATGCCCAAAAACTGCCCCATGCGGAATGCTTCGGTGATGGAGGCCGCCCGCGCCGGCTACGATCTGCCCGAGAATCACGATTTCTACGTCAACTGCTCGGACATTGCGGGGCTTGGCTGCTGTCAATGGCCCCGCCTGAAGGAGACGGTGGAGTTCTGCAAGCGGATGGGCTACCACAAGCTGGGTCTTGCATTCTGCAAAGGTCTGCGGAAAGGAAGCCCGCATCGTGGCCGACCTGCTCCGTGCGCAGGGGTTTGAGGTGGTGTCGGTCATCTGCAAGACCGGTGGCATCTCCAAAGAAGAAGTGGGCATCCCTCGGAAGAGGTCAAGATCCACCCCGGCGAATTTGAGGCCATGTGCAACCCCATCGCACAGGCAAAGCTTCTAAACGAACAGCACACCGATTTCAACATTGAGGTCGGACTTTGTGTGGGACACGACTCGATGTTTTATAAGTATTCGGACGCCATGGTCACAACGCTGGTGGCCAAGGATCGCGTTCTGGCGCATAATCCCTGCGGTGCCATTTACTGTGCCGAGGGGTATTTCAAAAAGCGGCTGGAATAAAAAGAAGGAAAAAAACGTGCGATCTCCATCTGCTTTGGAGATCGCACGTTTTTTTTGCAGAAGGCGGCGGAGGGAGATTTTCTTGTATCCTACTGTTTGTCTGGCGTGCACAAAAATTGGTACATAATCCGTGCAATGCGACAAAACTCGAAAAAAAGGGATTGACAATTCTCTGTTTTGGGTGTATTCTCGTGTCGTCAAGTGGATACATTATCACAGATTAGATATAAAAATTCAAAAAGACGCTGCCTGAGATTCCCGGAATTCTAAGGTTCCGGGCAGATCCTTCCAGAACGAAAAAGGGCTGTGAGGGCACAGCACGGCGGCAAAGACTCTGCACAACGAGGTGCAGCTGGGGCGTTCCGAAAGTCAGGGCTGTTTTGCTCTGATGAAAATGGATACATTATATTTCATTAAAGGAGGATCCCCAGTATGTCAGCAGCAACCATCACCCTACTCTTTTCTTCTCTTCGCGGTCGTCATGTTCGTGTTTGAGAAGATCCCCCCTCGGCGTAACGTCCATGATCGTCTGTATCGGTCTGGTCGTCACCGGCGTTCTGGACATCAAGACTGCTTTTTTTGCGGGCTTCATCGACAGCAACGTCATCCTCTTTGTCGCCATGTTCATCGTCGGCGGTGCCCTGTTTGAAACAGGCATGGCCAACAAGATCGGCGGCATTGTCACCCACTTTTGCCAAATCCGAACGCAGCCTCATCGTGGCTATCATGGTCATCGTTGGCCTGATGAGCGGTGTGTGCTCTCCAACACCGGCACCGCCGCCGTCCTGATCCCCGTGGTCATCGGCATTGCGGCAAAGTCCGGCTATGCCCGCTCCAGCTGCTGATGCCGCTGGTATTTGCAGCGGCCATGGGCGGCAACCTTTCCCTCATCGGCGCACCGGGCAACCTCATCGCCCAGAGCGCTCTGGGTGAGATTGGGATGTCCTTCGGCTTCTTCGAGTACGCCATCGTGGGCCTGCCCATCCTCGCCGTCGGCATCCTCTTCTACGCCACCCTTGGCATGAAGCTGCTGCCCAACCACCCCGTCTCCGATGATGACTCCTTCGGCGGCGAGCAGGACTTCAGCAATGTTCCCAAGTGGAAACAGGTGCTCTCCCTCGTTATCCTCGTGCTCACCCTGTTGGGCATGATTTTTGAAAAAGCAGATCGGCATCAAACTCAACATCACCGGCTGTATCGGTGCGCTGGCTCTGATCCTCACCGGTGTCATCTCCGAGAAAAGATGCCCTGAAGTTTCTCCATCGACCTCAAGACCGTCTTCCTTTTCGGTGGTACGCTGTCTCTGGCCTCTGCACTGGATAAGACCGGGGCAGGCGCAGAGATTGCAAACATCGTCATTGGTGCTCTGGGCGAGAATCCCTCTCCCTACGTCCTGACTCTGGTGGTCTTCCTGCTCTGCTGCGTCATGACCAACTTCATGTCCAACACCGCAACCACCGCCTGATGGTTCCCCATCTGCCTGAGCATCGCACAGGGCATGGGTGCCGACCCCCGCGCAGTCCTGATGGCTTGTGTCATCGGCGGCTCCTGCGCTTACGCAACGCCCATCGGTATGCCCGCCAACACCATGGTGGTTTCCGCCGGCGGTTACAGCTTCAAGGATTATGCCAAGGCTGGCCTGCCCCTCATCCTCATCGCAACCGTCGTCAGCATGGTGATCCTTCCCATCGCATTCCCGTTCTTCCCGCAGTAATACGGGCAGAGCGTTGAATAAGTGAACCAAACACAAAAATGTACCAAAGCCAAATCATTCAAGGAGGAAATGGAATGAACAAACAGGAACAGGTGCAGCAGATGACGACCTATATGGCGAACTTTGTGAGCCATATCGCCAAGGTGCTGCCGGACGACATCATTGCCAAAAAGCTCGATGAGCTGGGCGCACAGGAGGACGCACCGCTGTCCAAGGTCATTTATGAGACCATGAAGCGGAACCAGAAGCTGGCCAAGGAGCTGAATCGCCCCCCAGCTGCCAGGACGCCGGTGGGCTGCAGTTCTGGGTAAAGTGCGGTGTGAACGTCCCCCTCATCGGCGAGGTGGAGGGTCTGCTGAAGGAGGCTGTGGTCAAGTCCACCTTCGAAGCGCCCCTGCGCCACAACAGTGTTGAGACCTTCGATGAGTTCAACACCGGCCGCAACGTCGGCAAAGGCACCCCCACCGTCTGGTGGGATATCATCCCGAACAGTGACAAGTGCGAAATCTACACCTACATGGCAGGCGGCGGCTGCACGCTGCCGGGCAAGGCGATGGTGCTGATGCCGGGTGCAGGCTACGAGGGTGTGACCAAGTTCGTCATGGATGTCATGACCAGCTACGGCATCAATGCCTGCCCCCCGCTGCTGGTGGGCGTGGGCGTTGCCACCTCTGTTGAGACCGCCGCTCTGCTGTCCAAGAAGGCTCTGATGCGTCCTCTGGGCAGCCACAACGAGAACGAGCGCGCAGCCTATATGGAGAAGCTGCTGGAAGACGGCATCAACTCCATCGGCCTTGGTCCTCAGGGCATGGGCGGCAAGTACTCCGTCATGGGCGTGCACATTGAGAACACTGCCCGCCATCCTTCTGCCATCGGCGTTGCCGTCAACGTGGGCTGCTGGAGCCATCGCCGCGGCCACATCATTTTTTGATAAAGATCTGAACTACACCATTGATACTCATTCGGGGGTGACTTTGTAATGCTGACCATTAAAGACGGAAAGAAGATCCTTACTACTCCGGTCTCCGCAGAAGACCTGAAAGGACATCCATATCGGTGATGTCGTTTACCTGAACGGCGACCTGACCACCTGCCGTGACGTGGCGCACCGCCGCCTCGTGGAAGAGGGCCGCCCGCTGCCTGTGGACGTCAAGGACGCTGCCATTTTCCACGCCGGCCCCATCATCCGCCCGCTGGAGAACGACAAGTTCGAGATGGTTTCTGTCGGCCCCACCACCTCGATGCGTATGGAGAAGTTCGAGTATGAGTTCACCCAGCACACCGGTGTCCGCGTCATCGTGGGCAAGGGCGGTATGGGTCCCAACACCGAGCGCGCCTGCAAGGAGTTCGGCGCCATCCACTGCGTGTTCCCCGCCGGCAACGCCGTTGTGGCTGCCACCGAGGTGGAGGAGATCGTCGAGGCCCAGTGGCGTGACCTCGGTATGCCGGAAACTCTGTGGCACTGCCACGTTAACGAGTTTGGTCCGCTGATCGTTTCCATTGACGCCGAAGGGCCGCAACCTGTTCGAAGAGAACAAGGTCATCTTCAATGAGCGCAAGGAAAAGGCCATCGAAGAGATCTGCAAGCACGTCGGCTTTATTAAGTAATCCGGATATCCTATCAGCGGGGGACAGACTTCACTCATTATTTCCTTTCATACGATTCTCCTAAATCGTTTTTCTTACCCTAAGTTTCTTGCTCAGCTTAATTTGCCACGTATTTGTTCTCCGCAGTTTACCCCGGATGCCTTTCCCGCGCAAAGGTGTCCGGGGCGTTATTTGTTCCTGGAAGGAAATGCAGACAAAGACGATCTTTCCCGTTCTTTTTGTTCTACACACCTTATATAAAGTTCCTTTGGAAAATTGTATTTTTCGACAAAAGTATAACAAATCCCTTGACAAGCGTGGTCTTTCGGTGTATTCTTTTCTTGTTTATTGGCTACATTATCAAATATAAACATTCAAGTGCCACTGCTTTGCATCTGCAAGGTGAAAGTAATCCACAGGAGGACAACCCAAATGAGCCCATTGGAGATCACACTGGTCATCCTGCTTGTAACGATCATCGCCTTTGTATCCGGTAAAGTCCCGTTCTCGGTCATTTCTACCGGCATCATTCTGGCGCTGATCCTCACCGGCATCAAGACCCCTGCCGAGGCCTTTGGCGGCTTCATCAACACGAACGTGGTCATGTTCGTAGCCATGTTCGTCATCGGTGCAGGGCTGACCAAAACGCCCCTGATTGACAAAGCCCAGAGTCTGGTCATCCGCTACAAGGACAATATGCGGATGCTGATCTTTCTTTCCTGTGTGGGCAGGTGCGTTTTTGGGTGCCATCACCAGCGCCACGGCAACGGCAGCCATTATGATCCCGCTGCTGGTGGGCATTGCCAACGACATCGGCACCAGCCGCAGTAAGCTGCTGTACCCGGCGATGGCGTGCGCCAACATTGCCACCCAGATGACCTTTCTCGGTCAGGGTGCTTCCAACATGGCATGGAACGATGTCATGATGCAGGCCGGCGCACCAATTACCGACACCGCTGCACATCTGGGATTTCACCATTGCGCGCATCCCGATGCTGACCATTGCCATCCTGTACATGACCTTTGTTGGCTATAAGCTGATGCCGGATATTCCCAACAAGCAGTTTTCAGATGCAGCACATACGGCTTCTGAGAGCGAAAAACTCAGCCCCTTCAAGCGCAAACTGGCTGTCCTGATCGTTCTGGTCTCCATTGCAATGATGCTGCTGGAAAATGTCATTGGTGTCAAGATGTATCTCACTTCCTGCATCGGCGCTGCCGCTCTGGTGCTGACGGGTGTGCTGACCGAGAGGGAAGCTCTCAACTCCATCCACCAGCCGACCATTTTCCTGTTTGCCGGTGTGCTGGCTCTGTCGGACGCCATCCAGACCACCGGTGCAGGCGATGTGGTGGCAGACTGGATGATCCGCCTGCTGGGCGATACCACCAATCCGTACATCATTATGCTGGTGTTCTTCCTTGTTCCCTTCATTCTGACACAGGTCATGTCCAATCTGGCTACCCTGACCATCTTCATCCCATTGGTCACTTCCGCCTGTATCCGCATGGGCGTAGACCCCCGTGCTGCCGTGGTCGGCGTGATCACAGCCAGTTGCATTTCCATTATGACCCCGATGGCCGCGCCCTGCCAGATCATGATCATCGAGCCGGGCGGATACACCTTGAAGGATTATCTCAAGTGTGGTACCCCGCTGGCGCTCATCCTCATTGTCGTGTCCGTATTTTTCCTGCCGACACTTTATCCTTTTTTTGCCTGATTCTATTTTCCCACCGCAGTAGTATGCGCAAACTGCATATCGTAAATATGCCGTTCTGTTCGGCGCTATTTTTGAAAACCGCAATAAAAGCAGCAGAAATTTTTGAGCATCTCATAATTCTGTCAAGAGGGCCGGCACCGTCCGGCTCTCTCTTTGCCAAAAGTTTCCCTTGTGTTTTCTTTGCAAGCTGCCGAAATCAGCGTGTTCTCAAAAGTTCGCGTTTGCGCAGTGGA
>VOFJ01003205.1_pt1 | contig 27485 bp, 49 predicted proteins | sample 5384081 | NCBI WGS metagenome assembly VOFJ01 (sample SAMN12384729, study PRJNA508395) | human gut metagenome | isolation source: healthy gut I | host: Homo sapiens | reverse complement strand
GAGGGCTTGACCAAGAATCGCAGGAAGAATGATTTTCAGGAATGTCAGCATGTATGTAGTTTTGAAGATACAGTGAAAACCAGCTAGGTGATAGCTGGTTTTTTTGTGTATAAAACAGATATCGACCGTACAGATGAGGGGATTGAGGCTGTAAAGAATGAGGAAAATGCTTGGAACGGTTTATAATGATAAAGAGGGGCAGGCGCGTGAAATGCTGAATCTTTGCATTTGTAATCGCAACGGATGGAGATAAGAGTGATATTCCATTGATCGACGGAAAAATATGTGCGCACACCATATCATAAAACTTACGTTGGAAAATATAGAAGAGTCTGAGTAATTTCTCTGATTCGGTATTTATAGTAATTCTGTAAATAAAAAAGGCTGTTGTTAATGACAGCCTTTTTTATTGAGCATTTCTGATTAAAGTGTCTGGATATAAGATAATAATTCAGCTTTCTCAGCTGCGCTTAATTTATTTCCTGCTGTAAATGCAGCGATGAAATCTTTGATGGCTCCGTTGTAAGAATCCTTTACAATCTCCTGGGCATAATTTTCATAGAATTTCTTTGAGGTGACAGATGGAATATAGATAGCTCTTTTTCCGCTCTTGTCAATATTCAAAAAGCCCTTCTGTGCCAGACGGGAAAGAAATGTGTTTACTGTCTGTTTTTCTTCCATGCTTTTTCTTTTTCTTCCTCATTAAAGTGAACCATAATCTCAGAAAAAGTTGCAGGTGTTTCTCTGGTCCATAAATATTGTAAAATATAAAATTCTGTTGCGCTCATTGCATTTCGTACCATTATTATAAGTCCTCCTTATCAGTGTAGTGATGTGTACTCTGGGGGTTATTAAAATTTTTTTATTGCCAGGTAAATACTTTTTGTTTCTGGTAATCGTGGATGTTCAGCAGTCCGTTGAATGGAAAGTCTCCGAACAGTTAACAGTAATTAAGAATAGTAGCGGAAAAGTACACATGGTACTATAAACAAACAGATGTGGAAAAAGTTTTATCCGACATCTGTTTGTTATTTTAATATAAAAGTATAAATATTACTAGACGTAGAAATAGACAAAAAATGTAAGTGAAAAATAGGTTAATTTATCAATTACGGAGTCTTTATGTTAATAATTGCGAGAGCAGTGCAGGGACAGATTATACAGTAGCCTCTCTGATCATGCAATATTGTTTCAGATCAAAGTGAGGTTTTTCCCACTTATCCCCGTATGTTTTAAAAATCCAAAGTGTTCATAAATAGGAACGTTATTGGGATTATGGGTTTCCAGAGAAATCAGCATCTTGTGTTTCTGGGCGTAATTTATCACTTCATCCATCAGAAGTTCTGCCAGCCCATGATGCTGGTGTCCGGGGTCTACCGCAAAGGTAGATCACATGGAGACGTTCTGTCTGGTGAAGCTGGATCAGTCCAGCTTGAGTTCAGGTAGTCTTTTGCCCTGAATGAAATTCCCAGAAGGTTTTCAGGCTTGGATCTTTCTTTGATCAGCCATCCGTCAGTGGTAAGTGCAGCTCTGGACTCTGTGAGACAGTAGTGCAGAAAATTGTAAGGTTCGCTTTCGTCAGAAACAACCAGGATACTGTTCAGTTCGCTGCTGTCAGAATAAATTTCGCATGTCTGAAAGAACTCCGTCAGATCGCAGGAAAAGAGCTCCGGCAGAAGTCTTTCTCTGGTGTCATCATCAGGAATCAGGGTATGATACAGCGGATCCTGTGCGAAACAGACCGTTAACAGTTTCTGTAATCGTGGTAAATCTTCTTCCTGTACTCTGTACAAATTATCACTTTCCATGGTATGTAGTAATCTCCTTATTTATTGCCAAAGGAACATTGCTGTTCCCTGGAGTGGTAATGTTTTTTAAAAAGACAGTAGATTATTATAGATGTTATCCAACATCGCAGACAGCTTATTAACGGAGGTGTTTAAGTAACGGATATCGTCCTTATAATAAGCCCTTCTGTCTGCGCAGGGCAGCTTCCAGACGACGGATCTCACTGTCGAGTTCCGGTGTTTCTTCTTCCATGCGCTGCTTCAGTTTCTGCACGATCCCGTAGAGATTTTCGTGATGCATGATACGTCCGGCACCCCACATCAGGCGGTCTTTTTGGCTGGTGAAGAATGTATTCGGTGAAGTGATAGTAAACTTCTTCATCGAAGAGAAATGCGTACATATTATTGTCTACTCGATAAGAGCCTTCAATGCATCTGTAATATTTCCCCTCGGATAAAGCCCGGCTGGCTTTTCCAGCTGTCGGATATTTTTGGAGGCAGCTTCCTGTGGAAAAATTACTTCATCCTGCCAGTTGAGACGTACCAGATAGTCTTGTGCCTTGCGGAAAGTTTCAGCAGCTCCAGTCCGGCATATTCCCCATTTGTGGCGGAAAGAATACGGGCGTCGGAGTCTGAAAGTGTGGCATATTCCGCATTAATCTGGCAGATTTTGTCATAAATATTTTCGGCAGAAGCGGTAATTGTCTGCAGGTTTCAGAGCAGGACATTCTGCTCAGGATCAGCAAATGAGAGTGCATTTTCGTGGATACTTTCTGCGACCGCGTTCATGGTATTGCTGAAATTCATCGGTGGCCTAAGGACAAGTCTGTCAATGGCCATGATCAGTTTCAGATAGCATTCATGATGAAACTGATAGACAGCTTCCTGGTAAACATCCTGATTATCATATTGGGAATGATAATAATTCTGCATGAAGGGCCCGGCGCTGAAATCATTGACTGTGGATGGGATACCTGCGATTGCCATGGAGAAATCATCAGACCATGTCTCGATGGGAGAGAGAACCGTGATCCCGTCAGGCTCTACTTCCTTCGGGACAGTCAGGCTGTCTGTAAACTGTCTGATGAAATCTGCATATTCATAGGTACAGCGGATGGCATCCTGTCTATTGTGTGCGTGTGCAGGAAGTTCAAAGTTCAGGTCTGCGATCACTTTACCCTGCCAGTCAGGATGTACGCGGAATACCCTGATTGTAGGCTCCTGTAGACCAGTCGTATTTTTGGAATCAATGATTCCCCATTCCTCGGCAGCCATTGCACAGAAAACGAGTGTGGGCAGGCTTATAGCCGCCCTTTACCAGTGAACGGGCAATGCCGAGGTATCATGGCGACTGCCGCATTATCGTCCTGAAATCCCTCAAAATAAGAATCATAGTGTGCAGACAGCAGGATCATAGAGTCTGTCTCAGTACCCTGTATTTTACCTGTGATATTGCCTGCTGTTGTGTCCGGAATGACTCTGGAACGGGCATCCAGTGATACTTTTAATGAGGATCTGCGTAATAAAAAGCAGCATCCTGTTCCAGAGTGTTATGGGTATCTTCTGAATCAGTGGTGTTGTCTTTGCAGGCGGAAATTTTATTTCGGAGAGAACGCTTCAGGATACGTGCATCTGCCTGAGACAGAGAGAATGCAGGTGCGAAATCAGGACCTGCGATATCCGCTGTGCATTCAGCGCAGACTCTGCGATTTCTCCGTAGCCGTTTGCCTGAACTGCGATCAGGGCAGCAGCGCCGCGCAGATAAGCCTGATAAACAGGGGAAGCTGATCCACCATTCGTCTCGCTGGTTGATCTCAACCATAACCAGCTTTCCTTTTACGTTTATGCCTTCATAATCTGCAGCAGTTCCTTTTCCCAGATAAACGAGTTCGTAATCTTCAAATCCGTCTGTCTCGAAATTTGTCTGATATCCGCCCATCTGAAAGGTGTGTTCCTGCCCGTCATCATCTGTAAATTTCAGGACTGCCTTCTCGAATTCCCATCCGTCCAGTGAGAATGTATCTCTGGTTACATCAGTAAGTCCGATAGCTTTCATTTCCCTGTATAACATATCTCCTGTAGCTGTTTCAGCAGCGGAACCTGCAGTACGATAGCCCAGAACAGGGTTTGTTTTCTCTTTTTCCATGCGTCTGGCAAGCTGGTAGGACCAGTCTGTGTCAATGCAGGAAATACAGGAATCTTCAATGTTCAATGTAATCGCCTCTTTTCCTGACAGTTTGTATAATATGATCAGATATGATCAGTACCGGAAATGTCAGGGTACTGATCTGTCTGTGGTTTATGATTTTATACTGGAAATATTTTAGCATAGAACAGCAGCAGGAACAAGACAACAGTTGTTGAGAAAAAAGCTATTTTCTGTAAAGATGCTGATATTGAAAAGAAAAAAATAACTTTGTTATACTTCACTTTATTGAGGTGAATAAATATGGAAGTATTGTTGGCAGGAAATACAGGATATGTAACAGAAACTTTTATAGAAGAATCATTTCCTGAATGTGATGTAGTTGTACTGGGAAATGAGATGCTGAAATCAAATCGAAAAAGAATATATTATCTCGTCCGTTCATAAAAAGATGAGAAAAGAACTGAAAGAGATTTTCGAAACATATGAGTTTGAAAAAAGAATTGTTTATTTTTCAAATTATCTGACCATGCATGGAAGGATGACTGGAGAACTGGAACAACTGAGACAGATACTTCAGTTATGCAAAAGAATAAGGGAAATAAAGATGTTGTATCTGACCAAAAGCCAGGAGAGCATTTATAATATTACAAGTGGAAAAAACACTTCTGGTATCCGCAGCAGAAAATGTAGTTATGGAATATGGAAATATGTATCAGATAAACACCAAGATTCTGAGAATTCCTCATTTATATTCAGCGGTATACACACAGGATTTTTTTTAAGCTGTTTACAGAGGCAGAACAAAGCGGAAAAATTGTTTTTGAGGAATCGCCGGAACAAAATATTTATTTCCTGTGTATGGATGATCTGGCAGAACTGCTTTATAAAATATGATAATTGGGGAAAAAAGAATACTGTCTGAATGTTCCGGATTGTTTCGGGCAGAGTTTCAGTGATCTGGAAAAATCAGAAAAACAATTCCCGGTAGGCTGGATGTAAGCTACCAGAACAGCGGCCAGATTTATAAGGTACAGCCGGATGATCAGATCATAAGATATGAATATGGGTGGTTTCAAAGATATCTGTTTTTGAAGATATTCCTGGGATGTATCAGGAGTATAAAAATTATCAGATTCAGATTCCGACATTTTGCAAATATCAGGAATTGGATATCGAAAAAATACTTTGCTGGTTCATATTCTGGAATTGCTTTCAGGATTTATTTTATTTGAATTTTTAAACAGATATACAGGAACTTATGCCCAGTTTAAAATGATTGACCTGAGACTTGTATTTATTGTATTCATGGGAAGTCTTTATGGAATTAATTATGGAATATCAGCAGCTGTGTTGGAAACCTGTTCTTTGATTGCAGCATACAGGCAGGGAGAATGTAAACATATATATTTGTTTTATGAGGGCTTCTAACTGGATTCCATTTATTTTTTTATTTTGGCAGGTGCTGTCTGTGGTTATATAAGGCTGAAGAATAAAGAGGATATAGAATTTGTAACAAAAAAAAAAGACTGATCAAGGAAAAATTTTTTCTTTTTATGCAGGAAATGTATCAGAGACGCTTCAGGATAAAAGACAATATAAGAAGCAGATTCTCGGAAGCAGGGACAGCTTTGGAAAAATTTTTTGATATAACAAGAAAGCTGGATGTGATACAGCCACAGAAACTGTTTATGGAAACCATAAGGGTAATGGAAGATATTCTGGAAAATCATACAATTGTACTTTATTCACTGGATTCATGGAAACGTTTTGGAAGGATGGAAATGTCATCACCTGAAATTCGCAGAAAAATGCCAAATTCTATAAGGGTTGAAGAGTATCAGAATGCGATAGAAACGCTGGAAAAGGGTGAGGTCTGGAGGAACAGGGAACTGCTTGCCGGATATCCGGCATATATTGCAGGGATAAAGAGAAATGGAGAACTTGTAATGCTGGTATTTATTCAGGATGCAGCCAGCAATCAGATGACATTGTATTATCTGAATCTTATCAAAAATTTTATGTGGTCTGGTAAGAAGTCTCTCTGCTGCGTGCACTGGAATATCAGGAAGCAGTCAGAGACAGGGAATATGTGGAAGGAACTCATATATTAAAAACAGAGTATTTTATGGAAAGGCTGAAGTTATTTCATTCCATAAAAGAACAGAAAAAATAGGATCATATGCTCTGTTGCAGATTGAAAATCCGGAAATGACACTGGAGGAAACAGACAGGATATTAAAAAATAAAATCCGAGAGAATGACATACTGGGAATATCGGAGGATGGACAACTCTATCTGATACTGTCACAGGTGGATGATGCCATGTTACCGATAGTAATTGAAAGGCTCGAAAAGAACGGACTTCATTGCAGAGTGATTGACACCCGTAACGAAAGCAGGGTAGCTGAAGAATGATACAGAATATAACAGGGGTTGTTTTTTATTATATTCCATATTATCTGTTGTGTTTTTAGTATGGACAGGAATAAACTCCCATTTACTGAAGGTGAAGAGGTATCTCATATTACCTGTGATCTTTTGTACCGGTATGGGGTATGATCTGTGTATTGCTTCTGCATTTCCAGATATTTTTTCACCAGGATAAAAAGCGTGAAATCGGAATAGAAAAAAATGAAGATCAATGAAGAAATTTACAGAAGCATTATAGCACCGAAAGAAGAAAGTGACAGAAATATTGTGCCACTGGAGGAAGTGCTTCTTATTGATGAGGCCGATATGAGGCGTGATCTGATTATGAACATATTGAATGATGATCCGGAGAATTACATCGATATGCTTAAACAGGCAAGGATGAATGACGATGTAGAGGTTGTGCATTATGCGATCACAGGAATGGTAGAGCTGTCTAAGGAATATGAAAGCAGACTGCAGAAGATAGAATACAGATATGCAAAAGAACCGGAAAATCAACAGCTTATTTCAGAGTACTGTGATTTTCTTCAGGAGTATTTATCTCAGGGACTTCTGGAAGGACAGATGGAACTGGTGCAAAAGAAATCAATATATAAAAACTTCTGAAGAAAAAACTGAAATTTAAAGAGGATCTTCATACATATGTATGTCTGGCTGAGAATCAAATGCAGATGAAGGAGTATGAACAGGTGCTTGAAAGTCTGGAAAGGATGGATAAGAAGTGGCACAGAAATGAAGAATACTGGATACTCAGGATCAGATATTACGTAGAACTGAAACAGGGAAAAAAATTAAAGGAAACATTAGAGCAGATTCAGCAGGAACATATTTACCTGTCGGCGAAAGGAAAGGAGGCATTGGCTTTTTGGCAGGAATGATAAAATATTTACAGTCTTTTCGATTTAAGGGTCTGACTGTTATTCTGGGAGTTTTTCTGGCAATCAGTGTGGTGCTTTTGGACAGAGCGTTCAGGAATTCAGTATCAGGCAGATGTTAAGAAGAATGCATATCTGGACAGGGATACGGTTGTAACTGAAACACAGGCAGTCAAAAATATTGAGAGCAGTTGTTGTCTGGTGCTGATGGACAGCAGTCAGGCAGACAGTGTGGAAGCATGGGAAACAATTTGAAAGAATTTTCATGGATATGAAAACAGGAGCGGATATGATAGATGTCAGAAAAAATGAAGTTCCTGATTTTTCAGGTTATGAAACAATAGTAGTACTGATGTCGGATCTGAATCCGTTAAAGGATACAGTTATAAAGATTGGAAACTGGGTAGAAAGTGGAGGTAGTGTTCTTTTTGCGTTAACACTTCAGAAGGATACATATGTTTCGATCATTGAGCAGAAATTGGGAATTACAGACTCTGATTATGGAAAATGTTCTGGTAGATAAAATCTATATTGATGATGATTTCATGATTGGAGGGGAAAATCTTACCAGATTCCGGACGCATATGATTCAGCATGGGAAGTAAGTGTTGAGAAAACAGCGAAGGTTTATGCATGGGCAGATGATGAAAAAAGAAGGTTCCGCTTATCTGGGAAAACAGTTATGGAAAAGGTAAATTTGTAGTTGACAATTTTGGATTATGTGAAAAAAGCCACAAGAGGATTCTTTGCGGCATCCTATAGCCTGCTGACAGATGTGATGGTCTATCCAGTGCTTAATGGATCTGTATTTTATCTGGATGATTTTCCATCTCCTGTGCCAAGTGGAGACGGAACATATATCAAACGTGATTATGGTCTCAGCATCAAAGAGTTTTATACAAATATCTGGTGGCCGGATATGCTGGATATGGCAGAGGAACACGGCGTGAAATATACAGGTGTTATTATTGATAATTATGAGGATGATGTGTCCGGAGATGTTGTGGAACAGGAAGATGTGCAGAGATTTCAGTATTTTTGGGAATATGCTGCTTCATCAGGGAGGAGAACTGGGATATCATGGATATAATCATCAGCCATTGAGCCTGTCAAATGTGGATTATGCAAATATCCTTCCATATAAAACATGGGAGAAGTTATGATGCAATGAAAAAAGCCATGACAGAGCTGATACGGTTTGGAAAAAGATGTTTCCGGGGACAGAGTTGTCTGTTTATGTACCGCCGTCTAATGTGCTGTCAGATGAAGGGCGGGAAATGATCGTAAAAATTTCGGAGATACGTACAATTGCAAGTAATTATTTTGTCGGAGATATAAGCATATACACAGGAGTTTGAAGTTGCAGAAGATGGAATTGTGGAACAACCCGTATTATTTCAGGTGCTGTGATTGATGATTATATGGAACTTGCGGCTATATCTGAACTGAATATGCATTTGTCAATACACATTTTATGCATCGGATGATCTGCTGGACGAAGACAGAGGTGCCAGACTGGGATGGAAGAAACTGAAAAAAACGGCTGGATGAATATATGGACTGGCTGTATACTTCAGCTCCATGTCTGAAATCTTACTGCTTCCGAACTATCAGGCGCAATACAGCGGTATGGGGCGCTGGTGATCGATAAGGATATATCAGATCAGGAACTTAATCTTAAATTAGATAATTTTTAGGATGAAGCTTATATTATGATAAGAATGAATGAAGGGACTCCGGGTAATATAGAAGGTGGAGAACTGGACGCATATTACAGGAAATCTCTATCTGCTTCGGGCAAAAGAGAAATCAGTGAAAATAGAAATAAGGTGAGAGAATTGAGAATCTGTCTGGTTTTTAGAAGGCTGTTATCCGTATGTACATGGTGGAGTTTCTACATGGATGCATCAGTATATCACTGTTATGAAAGAGCATGAGTTTGTACTGTGGGTGATAGGAGCACATGCATGTGACCGTGGAAAATTTGTCTATGAACTGCCGGATAATGTGGTGGAAGTCCATGAGGTATTTCTGGATGATGCATTAAAACTGAAGGAACATGGAAATCAAAAAGGACAGCTGCACAAGAATCAATCGTTTTTCGGAAGAAGAAACAAAGAGTCTAAGAAATTGATGGAATGCAGTCATCCTGACTGGGAAGTATTGTTTCATTTATATCACGACCGGAAAATGAATCCGATGTCATTTCTGAAAAGTGAGCAGTTTTTGAAAATATATTAACAGAGCTGTCTGGAAAAATATCCGTATATTGCATTTGCGGATGCGTTTCATACAATGCGTTCCATGCTGCTTCCGGTTTTATATCTTCTGGGTTCAGAGGTTCCTCTGGCAGATACCTATCATGCCATTTCAACAGGATATGGGGGACTTCTTGCCTGCCTTGGAGGATATGTTTACAGGAGACCGGTATTACTTACAGAGCATGGGATATACACAAGAGAAAGAGAGGAAGAGATCATCAGGGCAAAATGGGTAATCCCATCATTTAAAAAACAGTGGATTTCTTTCTTTTTATATGTTATCAGAAGCAATTTATAAAAGGGCTTTTCAGGGTAACCAGTTTATTTACGAATGCGATGCTTACGCAAATACAGATTGGCTGTGATGCAGAGAAATGCAGAGTAATTGAAAATGGTATTAATTATGACAGGTTGTCACAGATTCCTTTGAAAGAGGAAGATGGATGGGTAGACATAGGTGCGGTAGTCCCGTCTCGCACCCATTAAAGATATAAAGACTATGATATATGCATTTTATGAACTTTCATCCAGAATGGAGAATGTGAGACTTCATATTCTGGGAGGGGGTAGATGACGAGGAATATGCAGATGAGTGTTATGCTCTGGTGAAGCAGCTGGATATCAGGAACCTTGTCTTTACCGGAAGGGTAGATATTGTACAGTATATGAGAAAACTGGATTTTACGATCCTTACCAGTATATCAGAAGGACAACCCTTATCAGTGCTGGAGTCATTTGCAGCCAGACGCCCATGTGTAACGACTGATGTAGGGTGCTGCCGGGAACTTCTGAATGGAAAAGAAGGAGATAATTTTGGATGTGCCGGTTATTGTGTTCCGCCCATGTACAGGGATGGACTTGCTGCCGCTATGGAAAAAATGTGTGAATCCAGGAGAAGGCGGATCAGGATGGGAAAAAGCGGACAGGCAAGAACTAAGGCATATTACAGGCATGAGCGCATGATCAGTGAATACAGAAAACTTTACAGGGAGGTAGAGGAAGCATATGGCAGGGATTGGTTTGAACTCAAAAAAACTGTTCAGCAGAAGAGGGCTGTTTGCTTCTTTCCCGCGCCTATGGATATGCAGGGATTATCTGTACCGGTCCCATGCTGCTTGGTATCGTACTTCTGCTGGGGGTTATGTTTTTGTGTGACAGGACAGGCGCTTCGAAACAGAGCAGAGAATTACTGGTCTGCATGATCACATATACACTTCTTGCATCATTGACGGTAACCAGTTTCTTATCAATGGTAGTAACAAGATTTATTGCAGATATGCTTTATGAAGAAAAAAAAAAAATGAGGCTGTTCTGTCATCTTTCTGGGGTTCGACAGGCTTAATGCTCATTGCAGGAGGAATTCTATATGGGATTTTTCTGATATTTTCCGGAGTTGGGCTTATAGATAAGTTTTTATGTTTTTGGGCTGTTTGGAGAACTGATCGTTACATGGAATGCAATGAGTTATCCTTACTGCAATTAAAGATTACAGAGGAATTATGTTATCCTTTCTTGCTGCAATCGCTGTTACTTTTCTCTCGGGAGCCTTATTGCTGTTTCTGGGAATTTCTCATGTGGAGGCATTGATGGCTGCGGTATGCATTGGATATGGGATCATGCTTTTATGGGATGTTGTTTTGCTGTATGAGTATTTTCCGCAAAGTGATATCAGTGCATTCTTATTTTTAAGATGGGCAGATGAGTTTCTGCCTCTGGCATTTACAGGACTCTGCATTAATATCGGGCTGTTTGCCCATCTTGTGATCATGTGGGCCGGACCGCTGGGGAAACAGGTAAAAGGGCTTTTTATGGGGCACCGTCTCATGACGTACCGGCATTGATTGCATTTCTGACAATTCTGATTACCACTGTAAATTTTGTGGTTTCTGTAGAAGTTAATTTTTATCCGAAATACAGGAACTATTACAGTTTATTTAATGATGGGGGGGAACCATTAAGGATATTATGGCAGGCTGGTACAGAAATGCTGGATGTACTGAACAGAGAATTGAAATATACCGCTTTGAAGCAGTTACTGACTACTGCACTGGCGATTTCAGTGGGTGCGAGTCTTTTGAAGTACCTTCCTTTGGGATTTAATGATCTGATGTATGGATATTTCCGGACACTTTGTGTTGGGTACGGCATTTATGCAGTTGCAAATACGATGCTTCTGCTTTTTTTATATTTTACAGATTACAGGGGAGCATTGGCTGCTTCTGTAATTTTTGCCGTGGGAACTTCTGTGTTTACTGTGATTTCATTGTTTTATCCGCAGGTATATTATGGCTTTGGGTTTCTGGCAGGATGTGTACTGTTTTATTTTTATAGTTATGATCCGTCTGGAACGTTATACCAGACGTCTGCCATATTATATTCTCAGCATACAGCCGGTGGTAGCAGAAGACAAATCGGGGGTATTTACCAGAATCGGATGTTTTATGGATGAGAAACTGGAAAGGAGAACGAACGTTGACAGGAATTAAAAAAAAAAATCTGATAAGTGCAGTATCGTCAGCCTTTCTCTCTGTGGAGGCTTGCACTCTGGAAAAAAAAGCGGGAAACTCTTCGCAGGATCAGGCAGTACAGGAAGATAACGAAACAGAACAGGTAAAGACAGAAAAAAAAGCAGAGAAAGAAGAAATCAATGAGATGCATTTAAGAGATAAGGATTCTTTGTATGAAAATGCTGATGATACCAGTGTTGTTACCATGTATCTTACTGTATCTAAGGGAAATTCATCCGAAAATACATATCATACATGGAAGGAAATCAACAGCTATTCTGTTTATGACTACGAAGATATGGGAGTGGAGAGATATCAGGTGGCAGGACTTTTACAGGTGGGAGATGAGAATGGACCGATAGAAGGGGAAGTCGGATATGGAGAAAGCGTGCCTAATGCAACTGTTCAGATCAGAGGCCAGACATCCAGCCAGAATGCACAAAAAAATTATAAAATTGAGTTAAAAAAAGAATAAAGGAACGTGGAGAGGACAGAGAACCATTAACCTGAATAAACATATGACAGAAGGAATGCGCTTTCGAAATAAGCTGGCATATGATCTGATTAGGGGAATTCCTCAGATGGTTGGTTTACGTACACAGTTTGTGCATTTGTATGTAAAGGATAATACAGAAGAATCAGATGGAAAAATTTGAGGATTATGGAATTTATACACAGGTTGAACAACTGAATAAGACAGCATTAAAGAGTCATGGACTGGATTCAAACGGACAATTGTATAAGATTAATTCTTTTTGAATTCTATCGTTACGAAGATATTATAAAAAAAAAGAAGATGATGCAGGATATGATAAAACAGCCTTTGAAAAAATGCTGGAAATAAAAGGGGATTCAGATCATACCAAATTGATCGATATGCTGACAGATCTGAATGATTACTCTATAGGGATTGAAGATGTACTGAAAGAACATTTTTGATGAAGAAAATATTGTTTACTGGATGGCATTTCAGATTCTGATGGGAAACGTAGACACACAGAACAGAAATGTTTATTTATACAGTCCTCTGAATTCAGATATCTGGTACTTTATTGCCTGGGATAACGATGGCTGTCTGATGAGATCGGAATATGAATTAAAGAATTTTTCGGATCAGGGCAGTTGGGAAAAGGGAATCAGTAATTACTGGGGAAATGTTCTGTTTCAAAAGGTGTCTGAAGTCACGGTCTTTCCGGGAAAAATTAAATGATGCCATTCTGGAACTGAGGGAATATCTGAACAAAGATATGCTCATATCAAAGATAGAGAGCTATAAGAACGTACTGAAGCCCTATTTATATTCGATGCCTGATGCAGAGTATGAACCGCTTACATCTGAACAATACGATCAGATTGTAGCATCACTTCCTGATGAGATAGAGAAGAACTATAAGTTATATCTGGAAAGCCTGGAAACACCAATGCCATTTTATATAGGTGTTCCGACAATAGACGGTAATAAGTTTGAAATTTAACTGGGATGTATCTTATGATCTGGACGCAGAGGACATTACGTATTCTGTAGAGGTTGCAGGAGATTATCTATTCCGGGATGTGATCTATCAGAACACAACACTGACTGTTCCGGAAGCTGAGATGGACCTTCCGAAAGCAGGACAGTACTTTGTGAGAGTAAGAGCAACAAATACATCTGGAAAAACGCAGGATGCATTTGATTATTATGTAACAGATGAAGGAAAATATTATGGTATGAAGTGCTTTTTACATAACAGAAGATAGTACGGTAGAGGAAGACAATTATGAAGAAGGCTGACAGGAAGAAAGAACATTTTCGTAATGAATGGAAATATCTTATCAGTACCAGTGAGAAAGAAGTCCTGAATCTTCGGATGAAGCCACTTATGAAACTGGATCCTCATGCAGAAAATGGAGGATATCTGATACGGAGCCTGTATTTTTGATGATTACTGGAACAGTGCGTATGAGGAAAAGGAAAGCGGCGTTCTTATGAGGAAGAAATATAGGATACGAATTTATAATTATAGTGCTGAAAGTATCAAGCTGGAAAGAAAAAAGAAGTTCGGCAGTTATATTTATAAAGAAGATGCCCCTCTGACAAAAGATGAGGTGCAAAAAAAATTCTTTCCGGCGAGTATGAATTTCTTCTGAAAAGTCCGTATAGTCTTTGCAGGGAATTTTACATAGAATGTATGAGTAATATGATGCGGCCGAGAACAATCGTAGATTATGAGAGAGAACCATGGATCATGGATGAAGGAACGGTCAGGATCACATTTGATACAGATGTCAGAGCTGCTGTTGGAAGCTATGATATTTTCGACAGTACGCTTCCGGCTTTATCTGTACTGGAACCGGGAAAACTGATCATGGAAGTGAAATTTACAGAGATGCTGCCTCAGATTCTGAAAATCTTCTGCCGCCGCAGGCAGCAGAATTACAGCAGTTTCAAATATGTACTGTGTTATGAAAAAACGCGGTACATGAATGGATTTGAGTATTGGTATGATACACAGGGGAGGATGATAAGATGAGTGTACAGGATATGATAAAAAAATCTGTACTGGAATCAGGAATGTTCAGTCAGTATGATATACCTAAGATATTGGCTGCTCTGGCAGTGGCTTTGATTTTGGGAAGTGTGATTTATCTGGTTTATCAGAAATTTTATGTTGGAGTTATTTTCTCCAGAAGTTTTGCAGTTACACTTGTGGGAATGACAGTGCTTACCTGTATGGTAACACTTGCGATCAGCAGCAATATTGTGATTTCTCTTGGTATGGTTGGTGCATTGTCTATTGTACGTTTTCATGCAGCAATTAAAGATCCGATGGATCTTCTGTATCTGTTCTGGGCAATCACATCGGGGATTACAGCCGGCGCAGGTATGTATGCATTAACTCTGTTGACAGCTGTGATTATCATTCTGATAATCACCCTGTTTTATCACAAAACAACAAAATGGCAGAATTTATATTGCAGTGATTCATTATCATGGAACTCAGGCGGGAGATGAAATTATCCGCTGTTTTGGAAAAAGAAAATATTTCGTAAAATCAAAAAACTATGCGCAATGAAAAACAGAAATGGCAGTGGAAATATATTGCAGACAGAATGATATGGAGTTTATGGAAAAAAATCCGGGATATCGGTGGAGTGGAAGATGTTACATTGATTCAGTATAATGGAGAATATCATGGCTAAAAAAGTCAGAAACGATATCTGGTTCTGTTGGGTTTTGGACTTTTAGTTATTATAGCAGCAGGAGTATGGATGGTATTTGGAAGAAAAAAAAACTCAGATATATGAAAAAACAGAAGAAATTTTTGGAAATCCATTAATGGGATATGCACCTTGTGCCTGGGAAGAAACAATAGGGAGAGGATATATCTTTACTGTATATGGATATTACCTGGGCTGAACTGGAACCGGCGGAAGGAAAATATGACTGGGAGAAAATCGAAAGAGAAAATCAGACTGACAGATGGAGAGAAGAAGGGAAACACCTGGTACTGAGGTTTGTGTGTGATATTCCCCTGGGAGGAAAAGCATATGGACATTCCACAATGGCTATATGACAAAACTGATCATGCGGGAACCTGGTATGATATGGAGTATGGAAAGGGATATGCTCCTGATTATAATAATGAACAGATGATACAATATCACAAAAGGGCAGTTAATGCACTTGGAGAGCATTTTGGCAGAGATGGACTGGTCAGTTATATCGAACTTGGAAGTCTGGGGCACTGGGGAGAATGGCATGTAAATATTTCCGCAGGAATACAGAGTCTGCCGGAAGAATCTGTAAGAGAACGTTATATGATTCCATGGACAGAGGCCTTCCCTGATTCCATGATACTGATGAGAAGACCTTTTAGTGAGGGAGAACATTATGGAACAGGTCTCTACAACGATATGACCGGACAGCCAGAGAGCACAGAGGAATGGTTTCGCTGGATTAATGAAGGCGGTGAGTTTGACCAGACTCATGAGAAAAAAGGTTTATCCGCAATGAAAGATTTCTGGAAAAGTTTCCTTCCGGAGGTGAGTTTACAAGTTCAATTACAATGAAAGAGCTGCTTGACACAAATCTGAATCAGACAATAAATCTGATAAAGAAAGCACATACTACTTTTTCTTGGACCGAAAATAGCAGATAAAACTTATGAAAACGGTTATAGGAAAGTTTTTAGGAAGCATGGGATATCGTTTGTGGATCTCGAAGCAAGCCTTATTCAGATGCCGGGTTATGTCAGCCTGAATCTTAAATGGAAGAATGATGGAGTTGCACCATTTTATGAAGACTGGCCTGTATGGGTTCTGGTAGAAGATGAGGATGGAAATAGTCTTGAAAAAGAAGCGGTTGACATTTCGTTAAAATCACTTCTGCCGGAAGAAACTTTACAGACAAAAACAAGAATGCAGGTAAAAAAAGATGATCTCACTGGCCGGAAAGAAATATAAGATCAGTATAGGTATTGAAGATCCGATGACTGGGAAATTAGCTGTTCGATTTTCAATGAAAGGAACTTATAATGAAGGGAAAAATTATCTTTTCAGTAAACTGAAAGAGTTACGTTTTGATATTTAGAAACTAAAATTACCTTATTTAATTACTATAAATGAGCAAATTTGAAAAAATTGCACAAAAACTACACTGCGAATTTCATAAATGAATCAAAATCATTGCTTTCTTTGCGCATTGAAAAAGATAACGATACTTTTTCCAGCTGAATGGTATCACAGATTTCGTGATATCCAGTTTCAAACGAACAGAACCTACCAGTACCCACTGCACACATGAAATGTGCCAGTGACATAAGTAGCCAGTACCTTTTGATTCCCTGTGCAGAGCGTATCTGATAGCTGTCCAGTGCCAGTTTATCCTTACACTGGCGGAAAAATACTTCAATCGGCCATCGACACACATACCAGGAAAGAATCTCCTGTGTAGACAGGGCTGCGTTTGTGCTGATAAAAGCCCGCAGTGCTTTGGGATTTCCAAATGCCTTTTCAGGATAACTTAAAAGAACAACCGCATTTTCTATGCCGTTGAGGTTTCCCTCGTACCGGTACACATAATAGTTTCGTTTTTTTTGACTGTCACAAGGTCAAATTCACGATGTGTAACAGACAATTCGGCGGCCAGTTCACGAAGTTTCTTTTTTCATTCCCGATGGATACAGCAAACGGTTTGTTTTTCAAAGCTCCAATGGTATGGAACCCCTTTTGTACAAATGTGTTGATTAATTTTTCAGAAACATACCAGCAGTCGCAAAGGAAATAGGACATGACCGGTGGAACAGGCAGCTCCTTTGCAATGCTCTTTGCACAATGTCAATCTTGAAATTGACTTATTGTACAGTACAAAAAGCATAGTTTAGAACAATGCCATTGCACGAAAGCATAACAGCAACCGCCGGATGACCATAGTCCTGTTTTCCCTTTAAATGGGACTGGTGGAAATACGCATCTTCAATTGGATGCAAAGCCCGTGACGAAGGCTTTGTCTTTGAAGCAATCGTATCGTCTACAATGCAGAAAACAGGCTTTCCGGTGCGTGCTGCTTCTGAATAAATAATCTCTATAACAGAACGTTTTAACGTATCTGAAAGTAGAGAATCATCCCATTTCCCTGAATTAAGGAAATGTGCAATCGTAGTTCTGTGACAGGAACTGTTTTTAGCAAAGTCCGTGGTTTTTTTCCATGATATCCTGAAATGAAAATACTGATTAGGATACTCATAAGATGGTTTATTACTCGGTTCGAATAAAATTTGCATAAGTTTAATTTTTTAAACTGGTTGTATATGAATGAGGAATGATGTATAGTATTTGCGAGAGACACCTTCTTTCGTAAATGTTGCAAATGTTTGTTTTGGCACTTTCATTATACAACACATGGAATCGAGGTGTCTTTCTTTTTATGCAAAATCACGAACTTGCTCATTTATAGTATAATAACAATGCAGAGGAAAATACATCATCTGCGTGGAATTTTCCACTATGTGTAAAATGCGGAAGCATCTTTTGAAGTGATCTTTTAATAATTCATTCATCTTTAATCTCTCCAAATAAAAAATAGTTTTGCTAATGTAATAATGTAAAGCAGAAAAGGAAAATGTCAAGTGTGGAAAATAGTAGAATTCCGGCTGTTTCGGCAGAGAGGATGGGGAGTTTTGTCAGATGTGATAATAATCCGGATCATAATGTGCCATCACGCTATGAAAAGATTTATGGATTTTTGAACTCCCGGATACGCCGGAGGAAAAAGTGGGTTCTCTCCGGCATCCGGGGAAAAGTCACATGGATATGCAGCTGAGGTGATCGTAAGCTATCTGGAAAGAACAACAGCTTATCTGTCAAAAATAGATTCCAGGATTCTGACAAAGTGTTCCAGCCCTTCCTGATCTTCTTCATCAAAACGGGCGAGAACAGGGGCTGTCGATATCCAGAACGCCAACGATTTCATTTCCTTTATGAAGCGGAATCACGATCTCGGAATTAGAGGCGCTGTCGCAGGCGATATGTCCCGGGAACTGGGGACATCCTTTACCAGCATAACCTGATCGTTTGCCACAGCGGTTCCGCAGACACCTTTACCGATTTCAATTTCAATACAGGCAGGTTTTGCCCTGGAAAGGACCAAGGACGAGCCTGCCTTCTCTCATCAGATAAAACCAACCCAGTTGATATTCAGAAGCGCATCACCGAGAAGGGCCGATGCATTTGCCAGATTTGAGATCTGGTGAGGGATTCCGTCAATCAGACCGCGGAGGCGGATTGAAAGCAGGGAATACAGTGGCTTTTTATCAACGGGCCATTCAAAATTCGAAGTATTCATAAAAAATCTCCTTAAATATTTCCGTTTAACACATCTTCCAATGTAATCTCGTAGAAGAAATCATGTACCATTCCATCAAATTTCTTCCACAGAGGGAGTGTAATGCACTGTTCTTCACGGTCGCAGACCTCGGCACCTGGAACCAGGCAGGCGACTGTAGCAAGATTGCCTTCCGCAAGTTCAAGAATCTCGCCGATAGTGTATTCAGAAGGTTCCCTGGTAAGCTGGTATCCGCCCCCTTTGCCACGGCGTCCTTTTAAGAGTTTCTTCTTTACAAGAATTTTCAGGACAATTTCCCAGGTATTTTCGGAAATTTCTTATAATTGCGATCTCGTTAAGCGGAACATATTCTTCGTCCCATGTTGGGCGAGATCAATCATCACGCGGAGTGCGTAACGTCCTTTGTAGAAATCATAAATTAAGTTTTCCATTTTTTATATGTAACAATAGCAAAGACCAGAGAGCTTTATGAACCCTGGTGCTTTTTTACCTATTATACCGTAGGGTTATATGTGTTTCAAGAAAAAAAAAAAAATAAAATAACCTATTGACTTAGTAGGTAATAGATGATATTATACCAACTAAATTGATAGAAATAAAGGTTATACAAAAAATAAATTCAGTACTGATAAATATGAACGGAAAGAAATCACGGCAGAATTTGATTATGAAGTAGTAAATGGAAGAAAGATCAGAGTCCGTCCGGTAGAGACAGTTTCAGAGGTTGACGAGAACGGATATTTTCATAGACAGCCAAATCATTTTACAAAAGGATTCGGACCAGGGCGAAAATCCGATAGAAAAAGGACGTTATCGTCTGGTCTGGGCAAAGCTGTGCCACTGGTCAAACCGTGCATCCATCGTGAGGGAGCTTCTGGGGCTGGAGCATGCCATCAGTGTCAATATGGTAGAACATGCGCCTCATGAAAAAAATACCTTGGCTGGGAATTTGTATATGACGAGAACAACACAGATCCGGTTTTAAACATTCAGTTTTTGAGTGAGGCATATTATAAAGCAGATGATGATTATACCGGACGAACGACAGTTCCAGCACTGATCGACGTACAGACCGGAAAAGTAGTGAACAACGATTACAACAGACTGACCAACTATTTTGAAGTAAACTTCAGGGGAATTTCATGGAGAGAATGCACCGGATCTTTATCCGGAAGAACTCAGGGAAGAAATTGATAAGTTAAATATCTGGTTATTCCATAATGTAAATAATGGTGTATACAAAACAGCATTTGCCCGCTCCAAAGAGGCATTCTGGAATGCTTACAATGCATTTTATGCAAAGCATTGATATTCTGGAAGAAAGGCTCGGACATCAGAGATTTTTATTTGGAGATTATGTGACAGACAGTGATGTGAGACTTTATGTGACGCTGGCAAGACTTGATATCCGCTATGCATTCCAGCTTGGCCACACAAAACAGCGTCTCATTGATTACAAAAACCTGTGGGGATATGCAAGAGATCTTTACCAGATTCCGGCATTTAAGAACAACACATATTTTAAAGATTTTGCAAATCCGGATAACAAGAAACAGGGAAGAACATTCGAGTCATTCAATGCAAGATTTTTTAGATGAGATCAATTTTGATGCATACTGGGGAGCACCTCATTAACAGAGCAAGACTTTAAGCAGTGATCCGGGTCCAGAACAAGGATTAAAAAATATACAGGATATAGAAGAACAATACAGAAAGGCAGGAATCGTAAGATGGCAGAACATGAATATTATAGAAGTAAACGGAAGACAGATCAGAGTCAGACCTACAGAGTCTGGTCAGGAAATAGATGAATATGGAAACTTTCACAGACAGCCGAATCATTTCACAAAAGGATTCGGAGAAGGAGAAAAACCCGGTAGAAGCAGACAGATATATCTTATTCTGGGGAAAAGGATGCAACTGGTCCAACAGGGCATCGATCGCAAGAGAGTTACTCGGACTTGATAAGGCAATCAAAGTTGAAATCGTAGACTGGGGCGATTATGAAAAACCACTTGGATGGGAATTCGTAAACTCACCGAATCATATTAACAAGGAGACGGGAGCACAGTTCTTAAGTGAATTATATTACAACGCAGATGATGATTATGAAGGAAGAACTACCGTACCGGCATTGGTAGATTACAAAAGAGAAAAAAGTAGTAAATAACGATTACCACCATCTGACGAATCATTTCGAGACAGCATTTAAACCATTTCATAAAAGGAGCGCCGGATCTATATCCGGAAGAATTGAGAGAAGAGATCGATAAGCTGAATGTATGGTTGTTTGAAAATGTCAATAATGCTGTATACCGTGCACAGTTCGCTGAAAGTTTACAGGCATTCAAAGATGGTTATGAGACATTCTTCGCAGGACTTGAGGCAATGGACAAACGGCTGAGAATCAGAGATTCTTATTCGGAGATTACATTACAGACAGTGACATCCGCCTGTATACAACACTTGCAAGATTTGACTACAGCTATTCCAGAAATATCGGACCTTGCGTACACAGACTGGTAGATTACCCGAACCTGTGGCCATATGCAAGAGATCTGTATCAGATCCCCGCATTCAGGCACAATACATATTTCAAGGATTTTATAAGATCTGTCGATCTGAATGAAGCAGATGAAGAAAGTATTGGGAAAATACATATTGATATCGTGGTGCAGGAAACAGACTGGGATACTATCTGGAAGACACCGACAGGAAGAAGAGAATCACTCAGTAAAGATCCGGCACACAAATTTAAAAGCAGAAAAAATAACAGACGAAAAAGACGAGGAAAAAATATTATGAAAAAGTTGGCAAGCATTTTAGCAGTTACACTGGCAGCAGGAGTCCTGGCTATAGGATGCGGATCTTCTTCAGGAAGCGCTTCAAAGGACAGCTCTTCAGACAGTGGAAAGACAGTAATCAAAAAGCAAAGAACCGGAGCAAACGCAAAACCATATGTCTATGTAGGCGATGATGACAAGCCGGCAGGATACGATGTGGATGTACTGAATGCAGTTTTTGATAAACTTCCGGATTATGAACTGGAATACGAAGTGACTGATTTTGGATCTGTACTTTCCGGACTGAACAGTGGAAATTATCAGATCGGAGCCAACAACTTCTCTTACAACGAAGACCGTGGAGCAAGTTATCTTTTACTCTTATCCATATGACAAGATCAGCTATGTATTCGTAACAAAGAAAGGTGGAAAAGAGATCAAATCATTTGAAGATGCGACAGGACTTTCTTTTGAAGGTGGTACGGGAATCAGCGTATCCAATGCAGTAGAAGCATGGAATGAAAAAAGAATCCGGATAAAGCGATCAATATTACTTACTCGGATGCAGATACATCTGTATTTTTACAGCATGTAGCAGACGGATCGCAGGATTTTACGATCATCGATCTGGCAATGTACAACTCTTACATGGAAGAATTTAACTATGATGTGCAGAAAAATGATATTCCGGAAGATGAAGCAAAATGATTGCAGAAAACTCTTATGCATATTATATTTTCCCACAGGATCAGAAAGATTTAAGAGAACAGGTAGACAAAGCGCTGAAGGAGCTGAAGGAAGACGGAACCCTGACTGAGATCAGTAAAAAATGGTATGGTCAGGATGCCGCACCGGAGGATGATAAGTTCGAGGAGACGATTAACTAATGGGTAAATTATTTGATGGAAAACTGGTATTTACACAGATACCGCTACTTTTAAAATATCTTCCGGTCACAATGGAACTGGCTGTCACAGCAATGATCGCTAGTCTCATCCTGGGACTGCTCCTTGCACTTGTGAAGATTAAAAAGGTACCGGTACTGAAACAGCTGGTAAAATATCTATATCTCGGTTATCCGCGGAACGCCGATCCTGGTTCAGTTATATGTGACCTATTTCGGTATTCCGATGCTCCTGAAATATATCAACTTTAAATGTGGAACCAACTACAATGTCAATGGAGTCGCACCAATCGTATATGCATTCGTTGTTTGGCACTCAATGAATCTGCATTTAACGCAGAGATCATCCGTGCGTCCCTTGAATCAATAGATAAAGGACAGGTTGAGGCGAAAGCGCTTTAGGAATGAATTATTTCCAGGCATTGATAAGGATCATCCTTCCGGAGGCAATCGTGGTAGCACTCCCATCCCTTGGAAATGCATTTATCGGACTGATCAAAAGGAACTTCTCTTTGCATTTGTCTGTTCCGTAGTGGAGATGACCGCAGAAGGAAAAGATTCTTGCGGGAAGAAATTACCGTTACTTTGAAGTGTATATCTCACTGGCAATTATTTACTGGGTAATTACTTTCGTACTTGAAGTGATCAATATCTTGAGAAAAAGCTCCGGGTACCGGAAGATGCACCGGCACTTTTAGATATCAGAGATACAGAGGTGGAATAATAAGGTATGATCGAAATCAAAAATATATCAAAAACATTTAAAAATAATAAGGTTCTTGATGGGATCGACCTTACCATCAATCAGGGAGATGTCGTAGCGATCATCGGACCTTCTGGAACCGGAAAAATCCACATTTTTAAGATGTGTGGACAGACTGGAAAAACCGGAAACCGGAACCATAACGATTGACGGTGAGACACAGGATCTTGCACATATTCATGGCAAAGATCTGACAGAGCTTCGGAAAAAAGACCGGCATGGTTTTTCAGAATTTCAATCTTTTTTTCAAAGAAGACAGCGCTTCAGAATGTAATGGAGGGGCTGATCGTGGTAAAGAAGATGAAAAAAGAGGAAGCAGAAAGGATTGCGAGAGAGAACTTAAAAAATGTAGGTCTTCTGGATCACGCAAACCATTATCCGAGACATATGTCAGGTGGTCAGCAGCAGAGGGTTGCAATCGCAAGAGCACTTGCGATGGAGCCAAAACTTTACTTCTGGATGAGCCGACATCTGCACTGGATCCGGAGCTTGTAGGAGAAGTACTGGATACGATCAAGAAGGCAAATGAAGGATATACAATGCTTTTAGTATCTCATGAGATGAACTTTGTACGAAACGTTGCAACCAGAGTGATCTTCCTGGACGGAGGAAAGATCCTGGAAGACGGAACGCCGAGAGAAGTGTTTGGAAATCAAAAGAACGAACGTGTCAAAGAGTTCTTTGCAAAGATCAACCGAGGATGGAAGAACCGGATTATTCAATTTAAGAGAAAAACAAAATCGGCTGAGGGATCAGTCGATTTTTTTCCAACAGGATAAAAAGAAGGGAGCGAAAGCAATGAGTATCAGACTGGTGACAGACAAGGAAAATGTAGATTATCAGGCAGTGGCAGATATTTTAGACCATTTTGGACTGAGTCATTTTGATGTCGCTACAGAAGACGGGCATGGCGATTTACAATGGAAATGCAGAAAGTCTGAAGTGGATGGAAGATACCGGATTTCTTCTGGAAGAAGGCTATCGTTTTGGTGACAACGATTATGAGAGACAGCCATATGTATCGCCAAGAAGCATCAGACAAGAGCAGGAAAAAAAACGGAATCAGACAGCGTAGGAAAGGGAAAAGATTATGAGAGAAGGCTTGCAAACCAGAGATACTTATTTGGTGACAGACTGACTGAATCGGATGTGCGTCTTTATGTGACACTGGTACGATTTGACTGTGCATATTATCCGGTATTTCGTCTGAATAAAAAGCTTCTCCGCGATTATCCGAATCTGTGGGCTTATGCAAGAGACCTGTATCAGACACCGGGATTTGGCGACACAACGAATTTTGCGGCGATCAAGAAGCATTATCATATCGATTGCCGCCGTCAATGAGTTTGCGATCGTGCCAAATGGACGGATGAATCCTTATGGCTGACACCACACGGAAGAGAAAAATTATCCGGAAAATAAAGAAAGCGGGGAATGAATGATGAAAGCAGTCAGAGTGACAGAAGAATGGCAGAGAGCCAGCGTACACTATGTGCGGACACAGGCAATGTGCCTGGGATTTAAGATCCCGCTTGAGGGGAGAATTTTTCAGATGACACATCGGAAGATGAATATATTCTGGTGATGGACAGGAATTTATCCGGTATCCACCTGCAGGTCGCATTATCTGGATGAACATACCGGAAAAATTGAGCGCGTGGCAACACTGGAATCCTATAGGGGGGAAGACATTACGGACAGGCAGGGATCATTGAGGCGGAAAAACTGGATGCGCGAAAAAAGGTGTGACAAAAATCTATATCAATTCCAGAAAAGGCACTTGGATTCTATGAAAAGCTCGGCTATACCGCAGATTTTTCACAGGTAAGCGCTCCGGAGAGTTTGAATGTGTGATGACGGAGAAAGAACTTTATGTAAATTTATGAAAAAAGAAACTGGATTTTGGCAGAAAGATATTGTACAGTAAATAGCAACATTGATTTATAGAAACAGGAGAGATAGACAAGAATGAAGTACGGAATTGATACACGATGTCAGCATCTGGCTGACGATAATAAGGATGAAATATATGGGGCGATCAGTTATCCAATCTATCAGTCTGCAACATTTGCAAGAGACAGAGTAGGCGGAGGAAGTGGTTATGACTATTCCAGATTACAGAATCCGACGAGAGAACATCTTGAGAAGATTGTAGCATCGCTGGAAGAAGGGATTGATGCACTGGCATTTTCGACAGGGAATGGCGCAATCACAGCTCTGATGGAGATTTTTCGCCAACCGGGCGATCACATCATCATTGATGAGGATCTTTATGGAGGAAAGCATCCGTCTGTTCCCACAGCATCAATGTGAAAATGGACTGACATTTACCAGCGTGGATTTAAGCAGTGTGGATGTAGAGGATTATATCCAGGATAACACAAAAAGCAATTTATGCAGAGACACCGACCAATCCGATGATGCGTGTATCCGATCTGGAAGAACTTTCAAAGAAAGCAAAAACATGAACTTCTTTCTGATCGTGGACAATACCTTTTTATCACCATATTTCCAGAATCCGCTGAAGCTTGGTGCTGACATTGTTGTTCATAGCGGGACAAAATATCTGGGTGGACACAATGACACACTTGCAGGTTTTCTGACAACAAACCGCGAGGACATTCAGGAACAGCTTCGTTTTATCATCAAGACGACAGGAGCAACCTCCCTTGCACCGATGGACAGCTGGCTGATCCTCAGAGGGATCAAAGACGCTTGGAGTCCGTATGGACAGGGCACAGGAAAAATGCACTGAAGATCGCACATTTTCTGGAGAAGCAGGAGTATGTGACAAGGGTGCTTTATCCGGGACTTGAATCACATCCGGGCTACGAACTGATGAAAAAGCAGGCAAGAGGATTTGGTTCAATCCTGACCTTTGAAGTAGATTCCAAAGAGAGCATATCACATCCTGGAAAAATGTAAAACTGATCCAGTTTGCGGAAAGCCTCGGAGGAACTGAGACTCTGATCACTTATCCAATCACCCAGACGCATGCGGATCTTTCCAGAGAAGAGCTTGACCGGAACGGAATTACAGACAGGATTCTGAGATTATCTGTTGGAATTGAGGGAGCAGAGGATCTGATCGCAGATCTGAAGCTGTATTAAAGTAAATCAAATAGAATTGTGTATAAAGCGGAAGATATCTGTGACCGAAGGTGTATTAACGGGACAGATAGCCGGCAGATGGAATATGACCGTGCAGATAAGGAAGTGGCAGAAATGAGTAAAATAAAGGTAAATGAACAGCGGGCAGTCGATGAATTTCAGGAACTGACTGCGATCGATGCACCAAGCTTTGGGGGAGCGTCAGATGGCAGACCGGCTGATCGTGAAATTAAAAGAACTTGGTTTTGAAGTAGAGAAGACAATGCTGGAAAACATTTCGGAGGAAACGCCGGAAACTTATAGCATATCTTCCGGGAGATCTTCCGGGAGATCCGGTCCTTTGTCCGGCCATATGGATACGGTTGAGCCGTCAAAGGCAAGAAAGGGGATCATCGGAGAAGACGGTGTGATCCGTTCCGCAGGAAAAAGCAGTTCTTGGAGCTGATGATGTGGCAGGACTTGTGGAGATCCTGGAAGGAATCCGCAGTGTAAAAAGAAGCGGGAGTACCACACCGGGATATCGAGATTTTTTTTACAATTGCAGAAGAGCTTTATATCAAAGGGCGGCAAGCGTATTTGATTTTTTTCAAAGGTTCGTGCAAAAGAAGCCTATGTACTGGATATTAGCGGACCGGTTGGAAGCGCGCGACATATAAAGCACCGTCTCTGATTTCTTATCAGGTGGTAGTAACCGGGAAGGCATCCCACGCCGGATTTGATCCGGAGCACGGCATTCATGCGATCGCTATTGCATCCGAAGCAATCACGCAGATCAGTCAGGGACATGTGGATGAAGAGACAACCTGCAATATCGGATTGATCGAAGGTGGGAGCGGAACGAACATTGTTCCGGAAAAAATGTATTGTAAAGGGAGAAATCCGGAGCTATTCTCATGAAAAAAAGCGACTCGTTGTGTAGAAGAAGTGGGAAATACCTTCAAAAGGTGGCTGAAAAACACGGAGCCGAATCAGAACTTACCTGCGAAGTTCATCTGATCGCTATGAGACAGCAAAAGACAGTGTGCCGGTAAAACGGTTTGAAAGAGTGCCAAAGAGCTAGCAATACGCAACTGAACGAAGTACAACA
>VOFJ01000500.1_pt1 | contig 27489 bp, 42 predicted proteins | sample 5384081 | NCBI WGS metagenome assembly VOFJ01 (sample SAMN12384729, study PRJNA508395) | human gut metagenome | isolation source: healthy gut I | host: Homo sapiens | reverse complement strand
GGACTGGGCCTTTGCTGCGTGGGCGGCATTGGCGGAGCGTGCGTTGCAGCCTGCTTGAACGGGGAGAGCTGACAAAAAAATGTTGGCACTCTGTTGGCGCAATTGCCGAAAAAGCAGGGAATGAAAGGAATTAAAATCGTACAAAAGCAAAAAATGCAGTGAATGTCTTGTTAATTTTTTTGGCAGACACTTGAAACTTTCTGCGTTTTGGTCTAAAATAAAGATACCGTGATTTATCCGATTATGGGTAAAATAATTAGGGAGGTACTATTAACATGGCTGTTAGAGTTGCTATCAACGGCTTCGGTCGCATCGGTCGTCTGGCTTTCCGTCAGATGTTTGATGCTGAGGGTTACGAGGTCGTCGCAATCAACGACCTGACCAGCCCCAAGATGCTGGCTCACCTGCTGAAGTACGATACTGCTCAGGGTTCTTTCTGCGGCAAGATCGGCGAGGGCAAGCACACCGTCGAGGCTACCGAGGGAGACTCCATCATTGTTGACGGCAAGGAGATCAAGATCTACGCTGTTAAGGACGCAAAGGACGCTCCCTGGGGCGAACTGAACGTTGATGTCGTTCTGGAGTGCACCGGCTTCTACACCAGCAAGGAGAAGAGCATGGCTCACATTCAGGCTGGCGCAAAGAAGGTCGTTATCTCTGCTCCCGCAGGCAACGATCTGAAGACCATTGTCTTCTCCGTCAACGAGAAGACCCTGACCGCTGAGGATCAGGTCATTTCTGCTGCTTCCTGCACCACCAACTGCCTGGCTCCCATGGCTAACACCCTGAACAAGACCTACCCCATCGTCTCCGGTATCATGACCACTGTTCATGCTTACACCGGCGACCAGATGATTCTGGATGGTCCTCAGCGCAAGGGCGATCTGCGCCGTGCTCGTGCTGGCGCACAGAACATCGTTCCCAACACCACCGGCGCTGCTAAGGCTATCGGTCTGGTCATCCCCGAGCTGAACGGCAAGCTGATCGGTTCTGCTGCTCAGCGTGTGCCTGTTCCCACCGGCTCTACCACCATTCTGGTTGCTGTCGTCAAGGGCAAGGATGTCACCAAGGAGTCCATCAATGCTGCTATGAAGGCTGCTACTTCTGAGTCCTTCGGCTACAACGAGGATCAGATCGTTTCTTCCGATGTCATCGGCATGCGTTACGGCTCTCTGTTCGATGCTACCCAGACCATGGTCACCAAGATCGACGACGACACCTATCAGGTTCAGGTCGTGTCTTGGTACGACAACGAGAACTCCTACACCTCTCAGATGGTCCGTACCATTAAGTACTTCGCTGAGAACTGCTAATCACAGCTCTACGCTCAAAAGTGCTTGAGGTGCCGTGCTGAATGACAACTAGTATTGGCTTTGCTGATACGAACATGCTGTGATTGGTACGACAACAGGATAACGAGTTCAACACCCTTCCTTTTGCGGGTTTCCGTGAGAGGAAGGGTGTTTTTTTGCTGCAAAAAGCAATGGAACGAGTTCCTTTCTAAAATGAATATGTTGCAACAAAAAGACGGAATAAAGTACGGAAATCTTAGCCATGATGCAGGCAATGATACAGCTGCAAAGTATTGTACCCCAGAGGAAAAAATGGTAAAATATTTTTAGTGTCAATAAATACATTTACGAAATTGATATTGATGATTCTGGAAATAAAATGTCAATGAATTGCGGCGTAAATCAGTCAAAAACCTGGGCGTAGATGCGTCCGGGCTTTTTCTGATGTAAAGGGAAACCGGGCCGGAGTTTGGCACGGTATGGGGATGAGATCCCTAAATGGGGAAAGCGACAGGAAAGGGAAAATGAAAGAGAAATTGAGGCTTGCTGTTTTTGGCCACAAAAAGGTGGTCGAGAGGGGCGGCGTGGAGATCGTGGTAAAAAGAGCTGTGCACACGGATGGCGCAGCAGGGCTGTCAGGTGACATGCTACAACAGAGCAGGCCATCATGTGAGCGGTGCGGAATATGATGATGCTGGTAAAACGGAGTACGAGGGAATCCGTCAGAAGTCTGTTCCGACTATTGAACGGCGCGGGGCTAGAGATATAATACGCGGCTGTCATAATAGGGACAAGGGTACGGCAGAGAATGAAAGGCTCCGCGACCCGAAGTTCATATTTTCTTACCCGAAGAATGAACGACTGATCTTTCTGTGCGGCAGAAATGCCGCACAGGAAGAAATCTCGACCATGAGGGTGGGGTGACAGCCAGCGGACAGGCAAGCGAGCCTATCCGCTCTTTGTGTTGGCCGAGATATTGATGAAGAAATTGAGTGGGATTGTGGGAAAGATTTATGAGTAAAAAACTTGCGATTGCAATGTTCGGACAGAAGCGATGATCAAGAGAGGGCGGAGTTGAAATCGTTGTCAAAGAGCTCTGCACCCGAATGGCACAGAATGGTTTGTGACGTGACCTGCTACAACAGAGCAGGCCATCATGTGAGTGGTGCAGAATATGACGATGCTGGTAAAACGGAGTACGAGGGAATCCGTCAGAAGTCTGTTCCGACTATTGAACGACGTGGGCTCGCTGCAGTCAGCTCCTCCGCATCGACCCATTTTTCTCTTGTTCGTACCGCTGTCTGTTCACTCATTACTTCGTCTCCATCTGCTGTGCGATATCAGCATCCACGATTTCCTCGCCGGTCTTATGCTTCAGCTGTTCCTTGGATGCCTCACTCAAACCATTGTTAATCACGCAGTTCATATCGCAGGTGCTGCACTTGTCCAGTTCTTCCTTAGTGACTTTGCCATCACGGTAATCACGGCAGATTTTCAGCTCGTACATGCTGTACGGATGTTTAGTGAACAGAGCCTTGAACTTGTGAACCAGAACCCAGGTAGCAGGCTTCCAAATGTACTTGTGCATAGCAGGACTTACACTACCAATCATCCAGCAGTCACGGTCACAGCAGCGAACCTTTGCACGAACCTTCTCTGCTTCCGGGCTGTTCCACAGCTCATCCCAAGTCTGGTTGTTCAGGTTGCCCATGACTTCCTTATCCTTTGGTGCCATTGCAAGGCATAACATCGCCATACGGATCGATGAAGAAGGTATCGAAGCTCATATCGCAAGGCAGCAGACGCTTCTGGCCGTAGATATAATTGATCAGACCGTGGTTAAAGTAAGCACGGAACCACTTCTTCGGGCTGTTGCTGCGGAGCAGTTCGTTGACCAGATTCTCAAAGTTCTTTGCAACCATCGGGCGGTCGTGGATGATGTTCTTTGCTTCAACAAAGTAGAAGCTGTTATGCAGAGAAGCCGTAGCAAACTCCATGCCCATCTCATCGGAGATTTTATACAGCGGAACCAGGTCAGGAGCATTTTTGTCCTGAACGGTCATACCGAAAGCCAACGTCCTTCATCCCCATCTCACGCAGTTTCTTCAGCGTGCCGTAACCGCGCTGGTAGCCATTCTGCAGACCACGGATCTCGTTATTGGTCTGCTCCAGACCTTCGATAGAGATACGAATACCGATCTGCGGGAACTCCTTGCACAGGTCTACGATACGATCGGTAAAGAAACCGTTCGTGGAAATAACGATACGGTCGGACTTCTTGTACAGTTCACGCACGATATCCTTCAGGTCGGTGCGAATAAACGGCTCGCCGCCGGTGATGTTGGTGAAGTACATCTTCGGCAGTTTCTTGATGGTTTCGATGCTGATTTCCTCTTCCGGCTTGGAAGGTGCTTTATAACGGTTGCACATGGAGCAACGAGCGTTGCAGCGGTAGTAACGATGACCGTACCATTTAACTTCTTTTTCTTCAGACATAATTAACTCTCCTATTATTTACTCTCTCTTTTATGAATGTTCCGATTTTATTTAAGAACCTCTCAGCACATGTTAGTAATAGTATCAGACAGTGTAGATAACCATAACAACTGTAAATATGTATACTCCGCATAAAAAGGAAAACGAGGTTTGTGAAAGATGGTATCAACTGTTCAAACACAAATCCTCCTAATTCATCTTTTTCGTTTTAAACGACTTGTATCCAAACATTACCAGTAATATCACATATTTTCATTTCAATGATTCACTCATATGCGTCTTTGATTCTCACGGTTTTTTATACTACATTCCATATTTTTTTTTTTCAAAAAAGCATCCGTCCGTAACCGTTCCGATCGAATTACACTATATACTTTTTCGTAGTCAATGGGTCTCTTCATCTTTTCAGAAATACACGCGGTATCCCCCGATGTGACCATCCGATCTTCCAAGTGCAACATCGACATCAATGAATAGAATCGATCATTTTCAGCAGCACCCGATCCCTTCTGCACAAAGAACAAAAATTGCTTTTTAAAAAAATGATGCAAAACAGCATTCCATGATATGTATTTGTAAAGATACAGTTAGCATTTTTATAAAGGCCAAGCCATTTCTCAACAGTTGGAAAAATTGGATTTTCATTCAAAAACAATGTGTAATTAGACGGAGAAGTTACTATTAACTTCATATTTTCATCCGCTGCATATCTCTTTATTTCATCAAATGAAACATTCTTTTTTATCTCCAAGATTCAAGAAATAACAATAGCAATAATTTTTTTTTCTTCAATGTTTGCATATGGATATTCATCCATATCAAGCAAAAAGCGTTGGATCAAGAACTTGAACTACTTCTTTATCCACGATTGACTCGACCATATTAACTGCGGTCTTTTCTCGCACACTAATACCATCGAATCTGTTCAGCCACGGCTTGATTTTTTCAGCTATTTCTTTTTGGTAAAGAGGTTCTGCCAAAGCTTGCAGCGTATGAAAGTTTGATTGCCTCATCTGGAGCATAATTCAAGAATCTACTTCCCGTTGGATTTCTCCAGATTTGATCACTCCCCGCAATAAAGCAGTCTGCCTTCGGACAATTTTTTATACATTGCCTTTTCCGAAATATAACCCTTCGTGGATACAGCAATATTGTCCTTAATAAATCGTCCCATTTCAAACTGTGCAACTGCCTTGGCACAGAAAGGCTTAAACCATTTAATGTTTTTTCAGCCTTTTCAGAATCAAAACCGGATTGGCACGATAGTCCCTTAAATGTTCTGGATCATGCCCCCTTTTTTTTCAAATACTTCTGTAATGCATAACACTGTAGGGTTGATCCGTAATTGATATTTGTCCGAATATAACTATATGTGGAATTAATTGATATTTTCATTTTGATCACTCTCCCGATAACAGTTTTCTTAAAAATTTCATTCGATAAATCTGAACTCTCAGCTTATCTGGAATATGCGTCTTAATCATATTCTTCGCCGCATAGACCGTTCTTTTTTTTTTCCAACTGTATCGTTATAGTTTTCTTCTATTTTTTTGTATCCCTCCATATAGTAGTTTTTCTAATACAGCATCACGCGCTTTACCACGTTTTGATGGCTTTAAAAAGATTCGAGTTATGTCGTGTTATAGAAGCCAGATCTACTTCATACATAACCATCTTTTCCTGCAATTTAGACAAATACTGCATTCCCTTCTCAGTATTAACCATCATGCAGTTAATGCCTTTTCGGATTGAAAGTGCTGGGTCCTTTCTTACTATGAATTCCGGATGTTCTATTTCTATAGCCCAGTAATCGCCGAATGTAAAATCGCTCACTCTGTTAGTATTTGACATTTCACAGCTGAAGCAATTCTCACGCGAAATATCTCCTCTCAAATAGTGTATTTCATGTGAGGCTCCTTCTTTGGAAAACGCTTGATTTTGATTTTATTCTTATCGCCATTGTCATAGTAGGAATAACAGAAATTGCTTCCCCATCCAGCTTTTTTATCTCGGAATATATAATCTGTTATTACAATATTCTGTTCTTTTTTCAACTTCTCTTAAATAATCATTGAATATTGTTTTAGATGTCACTCCATGGCATATTACATCCACAACAATCAGATTTTCATACTCATTGTTCAAAAAGGACTTCAGTCCTAGTGCTTGGCAAGGAGTTCCGCCAAAGAGAACCAATTTTCCATTTTTTTTTAGTCCTCTTTGATTTGCTGATATGTTGTTCCTATATGGCTAAGAATATATTTTGAATTCAGGATAGATTGAAGTTCATCTACATTTGTCACCCGAACATGATACGCACTATATTCGCCATTTATCATTTTTCCAGCACAACCATAACAAACTCCGCCCATTTCAAGAACAATTTCAGCCAGCATTTGAAATGCTGCTCCTGAAGCTGAATGTTTCAATTTTTCAGAATCTCTTGATTGCCCTGCATAGCATTTGATTGACTGTGCCGTTCTATTTGCATCCTCCTAGCGCACACTTTTTTGCACACAAGCCACAATCAACACATTTTCCATTATCAATAACTACTTTTTTTCATATCCATATTTATTTATGCCAATATCAATGGCCCCTTTAGGGCAAGCATTTGCACAAGCCATACAGGCTGTACATTTTTCTTCGCAACAAATAGATTCCTTCACTTTTTTTTCTCCTACTGATACACCCTTCATAATTTTCTCATAATACTCATCAATGGTATCGAAGCTGATGTCCTTGCAGTTCTTGCTATACTGCTCGCACAGCGTCTTATCCCCCCAGAGCTTCTGGACCTTTTCTTTCAAATCTTTCCCGTTACCGCTCTCAAACAGTTCACCGGTCTTACCAACCTGAATCAGTTCCGGGATGCCGCCGATGTTCGCTCCCAGCACCGGTGTGCCATACATCTGGGATTCCATTACGGAGAACGGGCAGTTCTCATACCACTCAGAAGGATAAATGGAGAACCGTGCCTCACGGATCAGTTTCTCCAGTGCCTCGCCTTTCTGGAAGCCAACGTTCTTGATGTTCTTAATACCATTTACTGTCTCTTCCAGCGGGCCAGTACCGGCGAAGATGAACTGCACATCCGGCAGTTCTTTACAGACCTTGATGAGCGTGCCGATACCCTTCTCCTCCGAGAAGCGGCCGAAGTAGAGGACATAATCCTTCTTCGGAGTCTCTTTCCACTCCACCTTATCGATGAAGTTGTGCATTGCCACGGTCTTTGTTGCAAACAGCGGGTTGCTGTCCATCTTGCTCTTCATGAACTCCGAGCAGCAGATCATGGTGTCAATATACTTGTAGGTACCCTTCCACTTCCAGAATTCGGCTTCCATCATGCCGATGGCCGATTTCGCCGTGGAACCGTGGATGCACTTGCCTTTCATGCAGTTCACGAAATGGCCGCCGAGGCACTTCTCACAGTTCTGGTGCGTGTCCGGATTGTTCAGCATGTGGTTCGGGCAGACCAGCTGGTAGTCATGTGCCGTGAAGATGATCTTACAATCCCTTCCGGTCTCCTTGCGCCACTTCACGATTTCTAGGATGATGGAAGGTGTCAGCTGGTAGTTGAAGTTGTTCAGATGACAGACATCCGGCTTGAAGTCGACCAGAACTTTTCTCAGCTGCACTCTTGCTTCCTTGCTGTAGATAGTTTTGATGGGGTAGGTCAGCTTGCTCAGTTTTGCTGCCGCCGTGGAAGTCCATACCAGATGTATAAGCATTGACCCGGTTGCCCACGCAGCGGCCTTCATGCTCCATACCGAAGTACTGAACCTCATGTCCGTGCTGCTCTAGCGCCTCACCCAGCTTAAATATGTAGGTTTCTGATCTATGATGATTAATATTCAGAAAAATCTTGATAGAGATAAACTGAATTTTGACTATCTTGTCTTACATGATCGTCATGAGGATTTGGAAGATATTGTATTAGGCATGGGGTCTAAAAAAATTGTGGCTTCTGCGGATGATGTTAGAAAAATAAGTTCTTAAGAGGAATTACGCGATGGTATAGACTGTATAGAACATTTAAGGACAACAATATCAAGGTTCTTCATTTAAATGGTGGCCCATCTTCGAATATGAACATTGTATTCCTCGCAAAGCTTGCAGGAGTAAAACATGTGACATTTCATACACATAATGCTGGAAGCGCTGTTTATCGAAATAAGATATCTGTCATTATGTCTAATGCCTATAAGCCGTTAATGCCTGCATTTGTCGACTCGTTTTGGGCGTGTTCATCTTTAGCTGCACAATTTTTCTTTTCCGAAAAAATTGTTGTGAATCAAGTCTACAAATTTATTCCGAATGGTATTGCGTTGGAAAAATATGCATTTGACTTGACGATTAGGGAAAAGGTCAGAGAGATTTAGGAGTAGAAAACAAATTTGTCATTGGACACGCAGGAAGATTTAATGTGCAGAAAAACCATGAGTACTTGATTGATGTGTTTGCATCATTACATAAGAATGCAATGATGCGGTTCTGCTTTTATTTGGTGATGGTGAACTCCGTGAATCGATGCAGCAAAAAGTGAAAAAGTTGCATTTGGAAGAAAGCGTACATTTCATGGGAACCACTAATGAGATGCAAAAATGTACCAAGCAATGGATGTTTTGTGATGCCTTCGTTCTGTGAGGGATTACCGGTTGCAGGAGTTGAAGCACAGGCTTCTGGATTGCCGGTACTTCTTGCAGATACGATAACAAAAGAAGTAGATGTTACAGATTGTGTAAAGTATTTGCCGCTTTCAAAGGATAAGTCCGCATGGGTTAAGGAGATACAAAGTTTCCGGGATTTTAAGAGATATTCAAGAATTGAGGAACTTCAAAAGCTGGCTTCGATGAAAAGATGTTGCAAAATATTTTCAGGATTTTTACTTGAATATATTGGATAAACTATAACGGAGGATATCATAAGTGATCAAAAATTGAAAAGAAAGAGGACTGCTGTGGCTGTACGGCGTGCTATAATAGCTGCCCTAGGAAGGCCATCAGTATGAAACCTGATCAAGAAGGTTTTTTTATATCCACTTGTGAATGTTGAAAAATGTATAGATTGTGGATTGTGCGATAGCGTTTGTCCTGTAAAACAAGATGGAAATAGAACAATTTGACAGAAGCGCATACGCATTAAGAGCGAACTCCTCTCAAGTTGTGTCTACTAGTACTTTGGTGGTTTTGGTGTCACCCTTAGCTGAGTGGGTCTTTGAACATGACGGCGTTGTTTGTGGTGCAACATATGATGATGAATTTAGAGTGATTCATAAAATTTCGGGGGGTACAAAGGAATTTCGAGGTTCTAAATATGTGCAGAGTGATTTGAATGATTGCTTTGCCAAGATAAAAATATACTTGGAACAGGGATCGTTAGTGTGTTTTATCGGGACAACGTGTCAGGTTTATGGCTTAATGACATATTTAAAAAAGAAGTACAGAAATTTGCTAACAATAGACTTGGTATGTCACGGAACACCATCGCCAAAACTCTGGGAAAAAGTATTTAAGCGAACAAAAAAGTAAATATCATTCAGAAATAGAGAACGTTGTTTTCAGAAATAAAACTTACGGCTACCATAGCGGAACGATGCGAATTCAATTTAAGAATGGGATAGTCTATTATGGAAGTGCTCGCGTCGATCCTATGCTGAAGAGTTTCTTTACAGAGATTTCATCAAGACCAAAGCTGTTACAATTGCCGGTTTAAAACCTTGGAAAGATGCAGCGATTTTACGATTTACGATTGCTGGCATGTAAGCGATTTAGTAGATAATCTCACAGATGATGATAAGGGATTTACGAATTTGATTGTACAATCTTCCAAAGGGGCAAAATTGCTGAGTGAAATTGCAGATAGGTACGAAATCTATCCAACTGATTTGATGACGGCTATAAAGTTGGATGGAGTTATGATTCAGCATTCTGCAAAGTCTCATCCGAAGCGCGGCGAATATTACATGGACTTGGACAAAGAATCTTTGAAGATGCATGTTCAAAGATTCATACCAATCAGAAAACAGGATTATCTGATTGAAAGGTCGAAAGGAATTCTGTATCGAATGGGCATTTATAAAATTCTGAAAAAAAAAATTATATAGACAATTATCAATTCTTCTGAATGATTTTCTTTCAGGAGGATATATGATTCAAATAAAAAACAAGGTTGATTGTTGTGGCTGCACTGCTTGTGCAAATATTTGCCCGAAGCAAGCAATTACTATGAAGCCAGATCCAGAAGGTTTCTTATACCCGGTAGTTAATGAAGAAAACTGCATAAATTGTGGAGTCTGTGATGCGACCTGTCCTATTCATAATAAGATTGATAGAACAAAAGAAAAACAAAAAGGATTTATTCTGAGAGTTAAGGATGAAAAAATACTTTTGAAAGTACATCTGGGGGGATTCACTGCGCTTGCTGAATATGTGCTGAAAAATGGAGGCGTAGTGTACGGAGCCGGTTATGATGACTCTATGAGAGTCATCTGTAAGAAAGCAACATCAAATGACGAATTGAAGGAAATGAGAGGCTCAAAGTTTGTACAATCTCTATTGGGAAACACATAAAAGATGTAAAGGATGAATTAAATACAGGAAAGCGTGTAATGTATTCAGGAACCCCTTGTCAAGTGGAAGGGCTATTGTGCTATTTAAAGAAAAAACCAGATAACTTATTGTGCGTGGATTTTTGTTTGTCGAGGAGTCCCATCCCCTGGGTTATGGGAGAATTATGTGCAGTTTATGGAAAGAAAATTTGGTAGTAAAATGGTAGGTGCACGATTTTAAGCATAAGACATATGGATACCACACTACAACAATGAAAAATAGATTTTGCCAATGGTAAAACATATTACGGTTCGGGCCGAGTTGATCCGTATATGAAGGCGTTTGTCAGTGAACTTGCTTCAAGACCCTCTTGTGTAACATGTAAATTCAAAGGACTTGAAAGACCTAGTGATATTACAATATTTGATTGCTATGAGTATTCACAGATCACAGGTAAAAAAGATGATGATAAAGGGTATTCCTCGGTATTTGTTCACTCAGATAAAGGGGAAAAAATATTACAGGCCATCATATCTGGGTTTGATGCCATTCAAGAGGTCAATACGGAGAAGCTCATTGAGTGCAATGGAATAATGGTCAGAAACAGTGCAAAAGCGCATGAAAAAAAGAGATGAGTTTTATAAACTTGCTGCGGCATTATCAATTGATAAGGCTATAAATTGTGTTGCACCTATTACATATCGAGATTTTGCAATCGAAAGAGCAAAAAGCTTCTTGTATAATACCGGTACGATAAAGTATATAAGGAAACTAAAGAAAAAAGCATACAATAGCAACCACTAAATAAACGTATGCCGACTTAAAAAAAGGAGAAACCGTGATTAGTATAGTTATTCCAGTTTATAATGTAGAAAAAATATCTTGTGGACTGTTTGATTCCATTATTAACCAAAATTTTAGCGACTGGGAAGTAATAATGGTGAATGATGGGTCTACGGATCATTCAGATGAAATAGGAAAAGAATATTGTGAAAAAGATAAGCGGTTTCGGATCTATGAACAAAGCAATAGAGGCGTTTCAGCAGCTAGAAATAAAGGCATTGAGTTATGTCAGGGAGAATATGTGTTCTTCATGGATGCAGATGACACAATATTGCACAACACTTTATCGGACTTGTAAAACGATGTGATAAGTAGGACTGAAGCAGATATCGTGTCATTTCAGTATCAAAAAAATACAGAATCTAAAGGATGTTGTAGAGCAAGCACTCCCGCATGAATATGAGGTACTATCAAGAGAGCAGGCCATGAGATTGTTTCTACAGGAACGATTGATTGGTATTAGTATGTGTACAAAGCTCGTGAAACGTTCTGCGATTGAAAATATAAAATTTGAGGTAGGAAGAGCTTCAAACGAGGATAAGGACTTTTTTGTTTAATACATTGCTTTCAGCAACAAGAATAGTCGCTTTACAGACCAAGTATTATTGTTATTGGACAAGAGAAAATTCGGCAACAACAAGACCATTTGATAAAAGGTGGTTTGATGGCTACTACTTTGCAAAAAAAAAAATATATGTCTGCATTTGCGAAAAGATGCCAAAGCTTGAAGCAGATGCAAGGTATCAGTTACTTAGTAGTTGCTATTTTTTGGTACGACAAATGGATAATCAAAAAGTAAGAAAGGATTATCCGAGCGAGTATAGAATGATAAAAAACGAAATCCATGATTTACGGATTGATGATATCTTGAATATAATAAGCCCTCAAAGACGTAAAGGTATAATGCTGATAAAGTATGCACCGTGGTTGTATTCACTACTGAAAGGTTGATATAAAAAAGAATGAAGGAAAGGAGACAAACATGGAAGTAAAGAAATCTAGCTTGATTTTTTTCTTATACGCATTAGTTATGTTCTGGCCGGACTATTTCTTTTTGGCATGATTAAATACTTAGAAAACTTACTTGCTGCATATGCGGTTATATATGTATATAATAATCGGAAAAGAATATCTGGTTTATCAATTATAGTTATAATATATTTCACTTATTTCTTGTTGGATACTTTCCTGCAAGGTAGAGGAGACATTCACACGCTAATCTCAAACGCAAAAATTGCCTTGTTCTTTGTTGTAACAGATATTCAATTTGAAAAGGAAAAATACGATACAGTTAATATAATGTGGTGGTTTGTATTCGTCTTTTCGTTGATGAATTTTTTTAGCCTTATACTGTTTCCAAATGGTCTATATCGTGTTGAAACAGTGTGGAACGAATGGGGAACAAAAAACATCCGCTCCATACTGGATTCTTGGATTTAAGAATAGCCAAGCGTTTTGGTATTTACTTTTAGAGATATTAGCACTGCTTAAATGGTATTTAAGGCCAACACGAATCAATAAGTTTTTTGCATATGGATGTGCAATCGTTGCTGTAGCTGCACAACTTTTGGTTAGAAGTAGTACGGCCACGGTGGCGTGCATAGTTGGAGCCATTGGTATTTGATTGCTATTTCGTTTGAAAGAAAAAAAAATGTGCCTATAAAAAGTATAAACAGCTATTTAATTGTTGCAATCAATTATATCGTTAATGCATTGCTTGTTTTTGGCATGGCAACTTTTTTAGGACCAGTGGTTCAGACACTGTTTAATAAGGATTTAACTTTCAGTAATAGAACAAAATGCGTGGATAGCTGCATTTTCTGGTTTTTTAAAGAACCCCATTCATGGTACTGGAATTTTGACCTCCGAGTCGGCAAAAAGAAGTTTTAGGAAGTCTTTCATATATGCAGGCGCATAATGAGTGGCTACAGTGTTTATGGCAGGGAGGAATCATTCTTTTTTTTTTTGTAATTGTTACAGTGATGTTCCTTGCAGTAGCAAAACGAATTAATAAAATAGTGGATTCAAAGCTGAAAGTTGTAGCCAATCTTTTTCTAGTGTCTATATTTGTTGAAATGGCATTTGAAGTTTGGCTTGGATCGCAACTTACATGGATAATGGTATTGATGATTTATAAAATGAAGTGCATGGAATCGGAAAAAATATTATCTTGCTGACAAAATAGAGGTGAATAAATTGAACAAAGGAAAACGACTAATAGTAACATTAATGTCTTCTGGCATGGCAACTGCAATGAGTTTTGTTGTAAGCTTCTTCTTGACACCGTTCATAACAAATATGTTAGGAACGGAGGCATATGGCTTTGTGACATTATCAAAAAACTTTGTCAGCTATGCTGTGATTATTTCAACGGCTCTTGATTCCTATGCTACGCGTTATATTGCGATGGAATACCATAAGAGAGATTTTGATAAAGCAAACAGTTATGTTTCTTCAGCATTTTATGGAGATACGGTTATAGCCTCTATTATTCTTGCTGTAGGCGTAATTTTCGTTCTGTTTATGGAGCGTTTTTTTAAATGTTTCTCCAGAACTACTTGTTTCGGTCAAACTCCTGTTTCTTTTGGTTTTTGTTAATTTCTTTTTTTACAACAATCAAAACGGTTTTCAATTCTACTGCATATATAAAAAATCGCTTGGATATAACAGGGTTTGTTCGTGTGATTGGATATGTTGTAGAAATTATTCTTTACCTTGTTATTTTTAAGCTTTTTTCCACCGCGGGTATGGTATGTTGGAATAGTCATGCTGGTGGTAACAGCCATTAATTTTTTGGCGGCAATATGGATGTTCCACAATATGACACCAGAATTAAAGGTGGAACGAAAATTATTTTCAATGGATGCTGTTAAAAAGTTGGTAGGAGATGGGATTTGGAATTCAATCAATAGCCTTGGCGTTACTTTGAATTCTGGACTGGATTTGCTGGTTACAAACCTACTTCTTACAAATTTGCAGATGGGTCAAATTGCCATTACGAAGACGATAGCATCTATTTTTTCATCATTGGAAGCGATGCTTTGCCAGCCATTCCAGCCATTACTTCTAAAAAGCTACTCGGATAATAATAAAGAACAGTTGCTTGATGAACTCAAAATGTCTGTAAATATTTCTGGATTTTTTTTCGGCACTGACATTTGCAGGCTTTTTTAGCCTTGGACAGTTGTTTTACAAACTTTGGATTCCCAATCAAGATATAGAACTACTATATGCTCTTACAGTTGTAACAATCCTCGCATATGTAACAGAGGGCCCGGTACATCCGTTATATTATATTTACACATTAACAGTAAAAAAATAGAGTTCCTTGTATTATCACTTTGCTGGGTGGTGTTCTAAACGTAGTTGGAATGTTTGTGTTAGTGCGTTACACAAACATGGGAATTTATTCAATTGTAATAACAACGACTATAATTACAACGGTCACCAGTATGATTACGAACCCACCTTATATGGCACATTGTTTAAAGTTAAAGTGGTACACTTTTTACCCGATGCTATTGATCAATATTATTGGCTCAGTTATTATGACAGTTTTATTCAGTTTTGTGGCGAAGGCAATTGCACCTTCGACCTGGGTTGGATTGATCGTAACAGCTTGCATTTTATCGATTTTTGGCCTTGGAATTTACTTCATCTTCGTGTTTTCTAACAAGGAACGCAAATACATAATAAATATGATTAAAAGAAAAGCCAATATCAAACAATGAGGATACACAGATGGGAAAGTATTTTGGAACCGATGGCTTCCGTGGTGAAGCTGGTATTACATTAACAGCAGACCATGCCTACAAAGTAGGTCGTTTCCTGGGCTGGTATTATAATGCGTTGCGTGAGCGCAATGGTGACACCGATCCTGCTCGCATTGTCATTGGCAAGGATACCCGCCGAAGCTCCTATATGTTTGAATATAGTCTGGTGGCTGGCCTGACGGCTTCCGGTGCAGATGCTTATCTGCTCCACGTCACCACCACACCTTCTGTGGCTTACATTGCGCGCGTGGATGACTTCGACTGTGGCATCATGATTTCCGCCAGCCATAATCCGTATTACGATAACGGCATTAAGCTGATCGACTGCTACGGCGAGAAAATGCCGGAGGAGACCCTGTTGCTGGTAGAGGACTACATCGATGGCAAGCTCCATGTATTTGACAAGGACTGGCCGGAGCTGCCTTTCGCTCATCGTGAGCATATCGGCTGCACTGTGGATTATGTGGCCGGACGCAACCGTTACATGGGTTATCTGATCTCTCTGGGTATCTATTCCTTCAAAGGTGTCAAGGTCGGCCTGGACTGCGCCAATGGTTCCAGCTGGAATATCGCTAAGAGCGTTTTCGATGCTCTGGGTGCAGATACCTACGTTATCAATAACAAGCCGAACGGTCTGAATATCAACAACAATGCTGGCTCCACCCACATCGAGGGTCTGCAGAAGTTCGTAGTGGAGCAGGGCCTGGACGTGGGCTTTGCCTACGACGGCGATGCCGACCGCTGCCTGTGCGTGGACGAGAAGGGTAATGTCATCACTGGCGACCATATCCTGTATATCTATGGCTGCTATATGAAAGAGCGTGGCAAGCTGTTGACCAATACTGTGGTTACGACTGTCATGTCCAACTTTGGTCTGTACAAAGCGTTTGATGAGCAAGGTATCGGTTACGCCAAGACTGCTGTGGGCGACAAGTACGTATACGAGTACATGGCGAAGAACGGCTGTCGTATCGGTGGTGAGCAGAGCGGTCATATCATCTTCTCCAAATATGCCAGCACCGGCGATGGGTATCTTAACCAGTCTGAAGATGATGGAAGTCATGCTGGCTAAGAAGAAGCCGATGAGCGAGTTGGCGGCACCGCTGAAGATCTATCCGCAGGTGTTGGAGAATGTTCGTGTGACCGATAAGAAGGCTGCACAGAATGATCCTGCTGTGCAGGAAGCCGTGTCTAAGGTTGCTGAGGCACTGGGCGATACCGGTCGTATTCTGGTGCGTGAATCCGGTACTGAACCGGTGGTGCGTGTCATGGTGGAAGCACCTGACCATAATACTTGCCAGAAGTATGTCGATGAAGTGGTCAATGTAATCTGCGAAAAGGGATATAAGGCATAAAGTCAATGACGACTCTGGCAGTTCCCAGAGTCGTTTTGCATAAAAGGGAAAGGATAATAGATTAAATAACGGGAGGGATAAAACTATGTGTGGAATCGTTGGTTTTACAGGAAATCGACAAGCAGCACCGATTCTGCTAGATGGTCTGTCAAAACTAGAATATAGAGGATATGACTCGGCCGGACTGGCTGTCCGTGACGGAGAAAATCTGGCACAGGTCGTGAAAGCGAAGGGACGCCTGTCCAATCTGATCGAGAAAACAGATGGCGGCAAGGCATTGAAAGGAACCTGTGGTATTGGTCATACTCGTTGGGCAACTCACGGTGAGCCGAGCCAAACCAATGCACATCCGCATGTTTCAGGTAACTGTACCCGTTCTGGTTCCGGCACAGTGGAGTCTGAGGCCGTTGGCGTACATAACGGCATCATCGAGAACTATACCGAACTGAAAGAAAAAGCTGCTGAAGCACGGTTATACATTCTATAGTCAGACGGATACGGAAGTGGTCATCAAGCTGGTGGACTACTATTATAAAAAGTACAACCTCGGTCCTATTGATGCCATTGCCAAGACGATGGTGCGTGTCCGTGGTTCCTACGCTCTTGAGCTGATGTTCCGGGATTATCCGGGCGAGATCTGGGTGGCACGTAAGGATAGCCCGATGATCATCGGCATTGCGGATGGTGAGACCTATGTGGCTTCGGATGTCCCGGCAATTCTGAAATACACTCGCAACGTGTATTACATTGGCAACCTTGAGTTCGCAAAACTGACTCCGGGTGAAGCTCATTTCTATGACTTGAACGGTGATGAGATCGAGAAGCAGACCACTGAAATCAAGTGGGATGCCGAGGCTGCCGAAAAGGGCGGCTTCGAGCATTTCATGATGAAGGAGATCCATGAGCAGCCGAAAGCAGTTCAGGATACCCTTAACTCTGTGATCAAGAACGGCGCTATCGACCTGTCCAGTGTGGAGATCACCGAGGACGAAATTAAAAACTTTGAGCAGATCTATATTGTTGCCTGTGGCTCTGCATGGCATGTGGGCATGGCTGCTCAGTATGTGCTGGAAGATATAGCGGATATCCCGGTGCGTGTGGAACTCGCATCCGAGTTCCGTTATCGGAAGATGCCGCTCAATCAGAAGGCACTTGGTAATCGTTGTCAGCCAGTCTGGCGAGACAGCAGATACATTGGCTGCACTGCGACTTGCAAAAAGAAAAAGCATAACCACAATGGCAATCGTCAATGTGGTTGGAAGCAGTATTGCCCGTGAAGCAGACAAGGTGTTCTACACACTTGCCGGTCCGGAGATCTCTGTTGCTACGACCAAGGCATACAGCGCACAGCTTGTGGCTATGTACTGTCTGGCTGTTCAGTTTGCAAAGGTCAGAGGAAAAATCACTGAAGAACAGTACAGTTACTATATTTCTGAACTGCTGACTCTCCCGGAGAAGATGCAGAAAACTTTGGAAGATAAAGAGCGCATTCAGTGGTTTGCAGCAAAGTATGCCAATGCACACGATGTGTTCTTCGTAGGCCGTGGCATCGACTATGCCGTCTGCTTGGAGGGAAGTCTGAAGCTGAAAGAAATCAGCTACATCCATTCCGAAGCATACGCTGCTGGCGAACTGAAGCATGGAACTATTAGCCTGATCGAGCAGGGAACACTGGTCATTGGTGTGCTGACTCAGAGCGAACTCTACGAAAAGACTATCAGCAATATGTTGGAGTGCAAGAGCCGTGGTGCTTATCTGATGGGGCTCACTACTTATGGCAAGTATGAAACCGAAGATCAGGTAAACTTCACAGTTTATGTTCCAAAGGTGGACGAGCACTTTGTTGGTAGTCTGGCAGTGATTCCGCTGCAGCTACTTGGCTACTATGTGTCTGTTGCTAAGGGTCTGGACGTGGATAAGCCGCGAAATCTGGCGAAGAGTGTGACAGTGGAATAAAAGATAGTAAGAAGAAGAGATATGAACACAACATAACTTATTATTGCGGCTGGTATCGGTAGTCGATTTGGAACGGAAATCAAGCAGCTGGAGCCAGTTGATGTTTCTAACCATATTATCATGGATTACTCGATTCATGATGCAATTGAGGCTAGCTTCAACCATATAGTATTTATTATCCGTAAGGATATCGAGAAAAAGTTCAAAAAAAGGTGATCGGTGAGCGTATTAAAGCTATCTGTGCAATATATGATGTAACCATGGATTATACATTCTAGGAACTCTGCCAGAGGAACGTACAATATCGTGGGGGAGGGATCGGTCAGACTGTGCTTACAGCAAAGAAAAAAGTTATCAAGACTCCATTTAATGTATAGCTGAAGAAGATCACGAGTGGAGGCTCAATGTTGATGTGGTGTAGTTGTGTGCAGATGCAAAGGTGATATTTTCTGAATATATAAGCTACACAAAGGTGTGCTAAAATGCGGAGGAATGAAAACAAAATGATTTTGAATAAAAGAGATAGTGGCTACATTAAGGGAATTGCAATTATAATGATGATTTTTCATCATTTTTTTGCATTTCCTGAATGGCAGTTAACTACTGGCTTATTTATGGGGGGAGTGTTCTCGGTAAGCCTTTAGAAGTTTTTCTTGGTGAAATATGCAAGCTGTGCGTTTGCATTTTCGCTTTTATTTCTGGCTACAGGGACATATGTATCTTTAGTAAGAGTGGATAATCACGGTTGTATTAAATATGCTTTGAGAAAGATTGCTAATCTGCTTCTAATGTATTGGTTGTCTCTTCTATTTGTTGTTTCCGTACTCTCTATATTTAAGAAAATAAGTACTCTAGAAATTATTTGTAACATTATTCTACAATCAACATCAATTATATATACAGCATGGTATGTAGTTTTTTATATTCAGGCCATAGTAATGGCTCTTATTTGCTTTAGAATAAATAAGTTGTTAGCAGAATGTATCTTTTCTGCTTCCAATACCAGTTTTAATAGAATATGTTGATCCGGGAAATATGTTCTCGCACTATTTTCCTGTTTTTATGTTGGGTTATATATTTTCAAAATATAGGTTATATGAAAAATGGGAGAATCTATATAAAAAGAAATTTTCTAAAATATGTAACAAGTACATTTCTATTATTAATGGCGTTTATATTAAGGTTAGTTGTAGGAGATTCGATAGGCCCAGTTTCAAAGTGATTACACTAATCGGACCAATAATAACCTATGCGCTTGTATATTTTGTAAGAATCTGTACAAAAGATAAAATTGATTGACAAGATATTGACTTTTTGTTCAAAGTATAGTGTTTGGTATTGGTTTGTACATGTGATATTTCATTCTAAAGTGGGATGGTTACAAAATATAGGGTATTTACCTAAAATTCCACTGCTAATTATTATATGGGTGTTTATTATTTTGGCTCCAGTTGCAATTCTGCTACAAAAGGTATATTTTGTCAATAAGTAGCATACTTAGAATGAAGTGAGTTAGTAGAAACTATGGAGATAGAGAAGATTTTAGTGGATATAGGAGATTGGTTGCCATAGGGGAAGAGTATACACAAGGCGAATAAAACGGAAATCAGAGATGTTTTATGTCGTACGCTTTTTTCTGCTATATCAGTATTGAGTACATTGAAATGCTCATATCTTTGACGTATTCACGGAGAAATACAAGACTTAAGGATCTTGAATTTTTTTTCAATATAAAACACTTGATTATTAAGAGAGAAAACACAATGAATACAACAATACTGACACAAATATGGTCAATGATAACTGTAAGTTTTCTAAAGAGCATAAAATTTTGTTTGCCTAGAAGAATTCGAGATAAAACTAATGACATTTATTAAATGAGTTATTTACATCATACATATTGGAACATAATAAAAAAGAGGACGAAAAAATATGAACACAACATTACTTATTATGGCAGCCGGAATCGGCAGTCGCTTCGAACGGGAATTAAGCAGTTGGAGCCGGTGGATGCTTCTAATCACATTATCATGGACTATTCCATCCATGATGCGATCGAAGCTGGCTTTAACCACGTGGTATTTATCATCCGCAAGGATATCGAGAAGGAGTTTAAAGAAGTCATCGGAGACCGCATTGCCTCTATTTGCGCGTCTCATGATGTAACTGTGGACTACGCTTTCCAGGATATCAACGATATCCCGGGAACTCTGCCGGAAGGCCGGACAAAGCCGTGGGGAACCGGTCAGGCTGTGCTTGCAGCGAAGAAGGTTATCAAGACTCCGTTTATCGTCATCAATGCAGACGATTACTACGGCAAAAGAAGGTTTCAAAGCCGTACATGAGTATCTGGTGAATGGTGGCAAGTCCTGCATGGCTGGCTTTGTGCTGAAGAACACCTTGTCTGATAATGGTGGCGTGACTCGTGGCATCTGCAAGATGGATGAGCAGAACAACCTGACCGAGGTTGTGGAAACCAAGAATATTGTAAAAACTGCAACTGGGGCAGAAGCAGACGGCATGGCTGTGGATGTGAATTCTCTGGTATCCATGAATATGTGGGGCCTGACTCCAGAGTTCCTGGATGTGCTGGAGGAAGGTTTCAAAGAATTCTTCGAGAAAGAGGTTCCGGGCAATCCTCTGAAGGCGGAGTATCTGATTCCTATCTTCATCGGTGAACTGTTGGAACAGGGAAAAATGTCCGTAAAGGTTCTGAAGAACTAATGACACCTGGTACGGAATGACCTACCATGAGGATGTTGCAGCTGTAAAGAACAGTTTCAAGAAGATGTTGGAAAACGGCGTGTACAAGGCTGACCTGTTCAGTGATCTCTAAACAATGATGAAAGAAACTATTGATTTATTCGGGAAGATTCTCACAAACATTCTGACGGCTCTCTACGAGCCGTTTGGATTCTCGCTCCTGATTTCCTTCCTGGCCTTGTTTTTCTACCTATATGCATATGAGCCCACACATGCTGGCAAGGGCTGGAAGAGCGCCATAGTGACTTGGTATCAGAAATTTAAAGAGAGTGCGTTTTTCCGAAAGTTGTTCCTATTGGTTTTCGTGACTTCGATGATCCTGTTTAGAACTCTGCTAAACCGCAATCTGTGGATGAATCCGTTGTCCAATGTCATGGGCGGATGGAGTATTTGGGAGACCGTGAACGGCGAGCAGAAAAACTAACTACCGAGTGCATCGAGAATGTAATTATGATGGTCCCGTTTTCAGCAATCGTGGTGTGGACGTTCGGAGAGAAGATTGGAAACAGCTGGAAGAAAATATTGTGGTATAGCGGAAAGATGGCATTCATCTTTTCGGTAAGCATTGAGATGCTGCAATTGTTCTTGCGGCTCGGTACGTTCCAGCTATCGGACATCTTTTACAACACAGTCGGCGGAGTAATCGGCGGCGTGTGTTACTTGGAAGTCATTAAGGTAAGAAAGCATCTGTAAAATTGAGCGATGCCGTGATATACTTAAGTTATGAGAATATATAGTTCTTTTGCTGCTAGAAGAATCGAAAAGATTGTGTATATCGAATTTGAAAATTGCAGCATGAGTACGAGAAGATATATTTTATAAAAAGGTACACGGTTAGAGGGGGAAAGAAAAAATGCCACGTCATTCCACTTTTTGAATTAAAAAGGTGCTCCGTTGCATCAAAAAGGAAAAATTCTTCGAATGTCAAAGGCATATACAAACCAGGATTTTGCGAAACCGACAGTCCTTACAGATGACGTGTTTCCGTATGTGACATTTTTTTACGCATCGCACGGAAAAGCCTTGAAATTCATTAACCAAGATAATGTAACAAAATATGGAAATCCGAATCAGTTTGGCTATGAGTTTTATTGGAAACAGGCAGAGATATTTTTTATAAAGCAGCCAAGGAACTTCCTTTTGAGGCATCACCTGTGGCGGCATATTATTGTATGTTAAATGCGGCAAAATCATATTTGGCATATAAGTCAACCACGGCAGATGATTTTGTAGATGAATTTTCACTGCATGGAATATCAGAGGATACAAATGATACAGGCTTGATTTAGACAGCATTATGGTTAAACATAAACAAAAAGGGTGTTTTTCCTTTATTCGCTAGGGACACTGGATTCTGACTTTAATTTGATTTGGCCTGATGGGCAAAAGTCATATTCATTAAAAAGTCTGCTGTATAATCTGGCGTTTGTGCACCGTGCATACTGATGACCTATATACAACACGTTCTAAAAAAGTTGATGAACTTTTTTTTGCCTTTATGCAGGTGATATGCCTAAATATTATCAGGGAAATGATGGAAAGGCGTACTTAAGAGTTGAATTGGAAAAAGAGTATTTTGCAGCAAACGCACAGACAATACCAAGTCAGATTTTGACGACTGTTAATCAGAATTTTAAATTATATGGAAATCTAGGCTTCTGTTTGATTAGCAAAGATGGTGCGAGATATAACAGTTCAAGCATATCAAGTGAATTACGAAACAACAATCAAAAATATAGAAGGTATTTTTTCTTATATTCGCGGCTCTAAAAGGCTATGGTATTTGAACCGTACTGAACTTCAAAATGCACAGGGACCGGAGGTTATTAATTTAAGTGATTTGACTATAAATATGGCGGCAATGCATAGAGTTAGTGAGATTGCGAGATATAAACCTGAGCAATTAAATCGACTGATGAAATCGAAAGAAAACTGGCTGTTACACGAGTTTATCGCGCACAGGCATTAGACCAGTTTATTGATGAGTTGGCCGCGGAAATAACAAAGCAGGACATCATGAATGTAGGGCAAAAAGAATAAAGAATATCCATATTGCACTCACCCCCAACACCATGCTATACTTAAATAACTATAACAGGAAAGAGGTTATCACCTATGCCCAGAACTAAAGGTAGCAAGAATAAACCCAAAACTGTGACTGCTGATTTTGCGACACAGATTGCAGAAAAGCAGTCCGCAAAGGAAGCACTCACAGCTGAGATTGCATCCATCACCGCGAACATTGACACTTTAAAAGTCTGATCTGAAAGCAAAAAGACTGCTTTGAAGAAGGCCGAAAAGGAAGTAGCAACCCTGGAAGCAAAGAAGGCAAAGGCAGATACTAAGGCGGCTGAAGAAGCTAAAAAAGGCTGAAGCAGAGGCTGTGCTGAAGAAGCTGCTGGCAAACGGTATGAGTGCAGATGAGATCCTTGAAAAGCTGAAATAAACAAGAATCCAAGAAAAAAATAAATGCCGTGTGGACAAACTGAACTCCAGGAGTTCACACGGTATATTTTGAAGATCATTATATAGTTTATAACGAAAATAAAAGAAGAACAAAATTAAAAGAAACGGGGCGGAGAAAATATGAACTTATCTAAAATACACCACATTGCAATCATTGTATCTGATTACGACGCAGCTAAGGATTTTTATGTGAACAAGTTGGGCTTCTCTATCATCAGAGAAAACTACCGCCCGGAGCGCAAGGACTGGAAGCTGGATCTGCGTGTCAATGAACACACAGAGCTTGAGATTTTTCGCTGAGGAAAATCCTCCGAAAGCGTTTGAACCGACCGGAAGCCTGTGGGCTGCGTCATCTTGCGTTCTGCGTGGATAGCGTAGAGAAGACGGTGAAAGAGCTGACAGAGGTAGGAATTGAATGTGAACCGATTCGAGTGGATGATTATACCGGCAAGAAGATGACTTTCTTCCATGACCCGGACGGCCTGCCGCTGGAGCTGCACGAATAATTATGGGAGAGAAAAGAGCATATAAAGTCAGAAAGCCCGGTGGAGACCGGAAGAAGCTGAAGCCGGAGTATGATGCCGGGAAGAATATGAAAGAGCAGATGGATGCTGCTGTGGCGCTTTATAATTCTGAGGTGTCCTTGCAGGCCATCGGTGAAGAACTGGGATTAAATCCAATAAAGGTACGGAAGCTGCTCATCACGGCTGGGGTGTATGAATCGGAAGTGGCGGAGAAAGTTCAGGATGCCGATGGAAAATCAGCTTGCTCATGCGATAACGCAGACGGAATATGATTCGAGCTATGATAAGGCTGCCAAGAAGCTGCTTGCCAACAAACAGATTCTGGCACAGATTATGAAGAACTGTGTGAATGAGTACAGTGCCTGTTCCGTAGACGAAATTGCAGAGAAGTATATCGAAGGAACGCCGGAAGTGGGCACGGTTGGCGTTCATGTTGATGATACAAACAGACCCCAAAAAAAACTTCTGACGTAATTGTCGGAAGCAATAATGAGGATTCTACGCTGACGGAAGGGACCATCAATTATGATGTCCGGTTCGATGCAATCGCACCAACATCAGAGGTTTCTACTGCATCGAAAGATGTGATACGTCTTATTATTAATGTGGAAGCGCAGACTGCTTTTAATCCGGGATACCTGTTGACAGAGCGAGCAATCTATTATTGCAGCAGGATGATCTCCGCACAGCATGGTCCGATATTCACGAACTCGGAGTATGGGAAAATCCGAAAAGTGTACTCTATCTGGGTTTGTACACACCCAACCAAGGAGTTCCAAAAACACTCTGATTCGTTATTCTATCCGACCAGAGCAGTTGATTGGAAACGCTGTTGAAAAATCGGAAAACTACGATTTGATGAGTGTTGTAACGATTTGTCTTGGAGAACCTGGTACGGAAAAACTATACAGGTATTGTGAAATTTATGGATGTGTTGCTCTCTTCTTCCAGAGCAGCTACTGAGAGAAAAAGAAAATTCTTGAAGAAGAATTTGGCGTTGCAATGAATGAAGAGCTGGAAAGGGAGGTGCTTGTTATGTGCAACCTTAGTCAGGGCGTAAAGGCCGAAGGCATTAACATTGGTGAGATGCGGATGTTGGTGCAGCTTGTCCGAGATGGTGATTTAAAAATAGAGCGCGCTGCTGAAAAGGCAAAAATGACAGTGGAGCAGTTTAAGAAAATGATGGAAAACACTCCGCTGCAGGCAGTCTAAGATAAAAAATCATATAGAGTAACAGTTAAGCCCTACAAGGCTCAGAGCGGTTCGATACCGACTGAAAGCCTTGTAGGGCTTATTTTTTTGCTTTTTTTCAAATTTATTTGTAAAAAATGTTGTCCAAGACTTGACATCGGCCGGCATTGATTGGCAGCGCGAGAAATGGCAATCAGGACTTGGTTCTAAGTTTATCCACCAAGGCGAAAAAAAATGCTGCGAAATATGCGGACGAGGTCATTGTTCTGAGCAAAGGAGTGCAGGACTATTTTAAGGAAACTTATGTTGATGATACAAACAGACCCAAGAAAACTTCTGACGTAATTGCCGGAAGTAATAATGAAGATTCTACGCTGACGGAGGGAACCATCAATTATGATGTTCGGTTCGATGCAATCGCACCAGCATCAGAAGGTTCTGCTACACAGAAAGATGTGATACGTCTTATTATCAATGTAGAAGCGCAGACCGCTTTTTTAATACGGGATACCCGTTGACAAAGCGCGCAATCTATTATTGCAGCAGGATGATTTCTGCACAGCACGGTCCGATATTTACAAATTCGGAATATGGGAAAATCCGAAAAGTGTACTCTATTTGGGTTTGCACACATCCAACCAAAGAGTTTCAAAATACTCTGATTCGTTATTCCATTCGGCCAGAGCAGTTGATTGGAAATGCTGTTGAAAAATCGGAAAACTACGATTTGATGAGCGTTGTAACGATTTGTCTTGGAGAGCCGGGTACAGAAAAACTATACAGGAATTGTGAAATTTATGGATGTGCTGCTCTCTTCATCCAGAGCAGCTACAGAGAAAATTCTTGAAGAAGAATTTGGCGTTGCAATGAACGAAGAACTGGAAAGAGAGGTGCTTGTTATGTGCAACCTTAGTCAGGGGGTAAAGGCCGAAGGCATTAGCATTGGTGAGATGCGGATGCTGGTTAAGCAGGTGAGAAAGGGCCGCGTGACGATTGAAGAAGCAGCGGAAGACGCTGGAATGACAGTAGAAGAGTTCAAGAAAATCTTGGGAAATACGCCACTGCAGGCGGTATAAAATAAGAATTATATAGAGAAAAGTCAAGCCCTACAAGGCTCAGATCGGTTCGGAACCGACTGAAACCCTTGTAGGGCTTATTTTTGTAATTTTTTTGTTCCTTGCTTGACAACCGCATATGGACAACCAGAGAAAAGCCTGATTTCATGCGGGTTTGCGCGGCTTGACCTTTTCACCTCAACTTGTTTCTGCTTGTCATGAAGTGCGTTACGGCCAGCGTGTTTTCAGGAGTTAATGGCTTCTGGTTGCGCTCTATACTTAACCCACCACAGCGAAAGCTGATAGAGCAGAAAACAAAATAAGGAGGTACGAGGACAAGCCTGCGTATAGATTGTTGCTGCAATCTGTATACAGGCTTGTTGTTGTGCTATGAAGTAGGAAAGGTGAATAGTGAAAGACGAGCATGACAATTTAAGGAAAAAAAAACTGCTGGGATTGTGTATCTGTGCCAGCATTTCGCGGTTTGCCCGGAATTTTTTTCGGATTGTATGTTCTTCCAATCTGGCCTATGGAAAAACGAATCAAGAAGAACGAAAAGAGCAGCCAACATAGAAGTCAGAATTTTCTTTTTTTCCCCTCTAGCGGAGAGATGGCTTCTGAGGCCAAAATGTGACCCAGTAGGTCACATTTTAAGGAACAAGTGACCTGCTGGGTCACAGAAAAAATTATCTGACAGGTGTATAATAAAACCATAAAATTGAACAGCACGATAATGTGAGTGAGAACGAAGTGAAAAAGTTACTGACGCTGTACAGCGGGGTTCAGTTAGCGGATGTACTTTCATTTGTATGGGAAAAAATATGCTTCAGATCAAGCGTGGAGGCTGTGAAGATTACATTTCTACTGGATCGCTGGTGGAGCGCATTCACGGCCTGCCCGTAAAGAGTATCGAATTTTTTCACAGCAGACCACCTGCGAAAAGATGCCTGAAGTAGAATCCTTCATCGGACACTGAAAGCGCAGAGGTGGAATCTTAGGCGGCACCTGGTTAGCCGATCAGCTCCACCAGACGTTCTTTTGGGTCTACAATATAATATCTGTTTGTTTAGAGCGATACCACTTAATATAAGTATCGACAGGCTGGACAACGGCTATATGGAACTGAAGTACGGAAATTGCAAGATCGACGAGCTGAAACAGGGCATCACCGTCGACGTTAAGCAACTGGGAGGCGCGGCACGCGCATTTTACGGAGGTGGGCAG
>VOFJ01000889.1_pt1 | contig 27497 bp, 39 predicted proteins | sample 5384081 | NCBI WGS metagenome assembly VOFJ01 (sample SAMN12384729, study PRJNA508395) | human gut metagenome | isolation source: healthy gut I | host: Homo sapiens | reverse complement strand
TGCTAAAGCATGATGGCACAAGGTATCGTATAATCAGCAAAAGATATATAAGCTATAGTTTATTTAAAAGCTCCCGTCTTCCGTGAAGGAAGTGCGGGAGTTTTTTTATGCAATAAAAAGATGTACGACACCCAGGTGTCAGCACAATAATCTTTGTAGAAAAATAAATAGCAGACAATACACACAATTCATAGTTATTCTCTATCTTTAGATAGAAATTATCTGTTTGACAAGCGAGCAAAAGAAGTCTATCTTTGTTATATATTATAAACCCCGGATGAAAGAATAAAAAGGAAACAGTCTGCTTATACTTGTATCCGACTAAAAAATCTATTTATGGAAAAAAAAAAACTAACTGCCGCGAACGGTCGTCCCATTGCCGACAATCAGAATCTCGCAAACCGCAGGTCAACGCGGACCTGTCATGTTACAAGACCCATGGCTTATTGAAAAGCTTGCTCATTTTGATCGTGAAGTGATTCCGGAAAGACGTATGCATGCCAAAGGTTCGGGAGCTTACGGCACATTCACCGTTACTCATGACATTACGAAGTACACCCGTGCAGCTATTTTCAGCGAAGTCGGAAAGCAAACTGAATGTTTCGTCCGCTTCTCTACTGTTGCCGGCGAGCGCGGGCGGCAGATGCCGAACGTGATATCCGCGGTTTTGCCATGAAGTTTTATACGGAAGAAGGTAACTGGGATTTGGTGGGTAACAACACTCCTGTATTCTTCTTACGTGATCCGCTTAAAATTTCCGGATCTGAATCATGCCATCAAACGAGATCCGAAAACAAATATGCGTAGCCCGAACAGTAACTGGGACTTCTGGACGCTTTTACCAGAAGCATTACATCAGGTTACTATCACTATGAGTCCGCGTGGTATTCCTTATTCATATCGCCACATGCACGGATTCGGCAGTCATACTTATAGTTTTATCAATGCAGAAAATCAACGTATCTGGGTGAAATTCCACCTGCGGACATTACAGGGTATCAAGAATCCTGAAAGACCAGGAAGCAGAAGCAATAGTTGCTAAAGATCGCGAATCTCATCAACGTGATCTCTTCGAGAGCATCGAAAAGGGCGATTATCCGAAATGGTTATTCCAGATTCAGTTGATGACGGAAGAGCAGGCAGACAACTATCGTATCAATCCGTTCGACCTGACCAAAGTATGGCCGCACAAAGACTTCCCGCTACAAGACGTCGGTATCCTTGAACTGAACCGCAACCCGGAAAATTATTTTGCTGAAGTGGAACAAGCTGCTTTCAACCCGATGAATATTGTAGACGGTATCGGTCTGTCTCCCGACAAAATGTTACAAGGTCGTTTATTCTCTTACGGCGACGCACAACGTTATCGTCTAGGGGTGAATGCAGAACAAATTCCGGTCAACAAACCTCGTTGTCCTTTCCACGCCTATCATCGTGACGGTGCTATGCGCGTAGACGGTAACTACGGTGCTACTAAAGGGTATGAACCGAACAGTTACGGGCGAATGGCAGGATTCTCCTACTATGAAAGAACCGCCTCTTAAAGTTACCGGTGAAGTTTACAACTACAATGAACGGGAATATGATGACGACTATTATAGCCAACCGGGTGACTTATTCCGACTGATGCCAGGCTGAAGAACAACAATTATTGTTCGAAAATACAGCTCGCGCCATGGGGAGACTCAAATTGTTTATCAAACAACGTCATGTGCGCAACTGCTACAAAGCCGATCCTGCATATGGAACAGGAGTTGCCAAAGCGCTGGGTATTGACTTACAAGAGGCTTTGAAAGAATAATCTGCTATCACTTTCCTCTACAGGTACTCCTTCTTCCCAAAGAAAGAGTACCTGTTTTCTTATACCCCATAAGGTATAATTCATAAATCTACAACTAAATTTATACCCTAAAGGGTGTAAAATAGAAAATTTACATTATCTTTGTACCCAAAAGGGTATAATATGAACGATAAATCATTATCAGAATACGTCAAGCAAATGCGTAAAAGAACATAACTTGACCCAAGTAGAGCTGTCCGAAAAATCAGGAGTCGGGTTACGTTTTGTACGCGAACTCGAACAGGGGAAACAGACTTTGCGTCTTGATAAAGTAAATCAAGTGCTTAGTCTCTTTGGAACGGAAGTGGGTGTTGTACCAATAAGTAAAATTCAACAAGCTATGAGACAAGCACTCATATACAACCAAGACCAGTTGGCAGGATTGCTTTACAGAAGATGAAAATGGCTATACCTTTCAATATGATACAGCCTACATTAAATCCAGCGATGCGGAATCTATCAGCCTCACACTGCCAATCTCGGAAAAGCCATATACAAGTCTAATATTATTCCCATTCTTTGACGGTCTTATTCCTGAAGGCTGGCTTTTTAGATATTGCTGAAAAAAGTTGGAAGATAAATCGACGTGACCGTATGTCACTACTGCTTGCCTGTTGCAAAGATTGTATCGGTGCAGTTAGTGTGATTCCCATCTTAAATAAAGAATAATGATGAGCAGATGCCTATATTGTTATCAGGAACTTGGCGAGGGAGAAACTGATTTTCACCCTCAATGCGGAAAGAAAATATTTGGGAGCAAAACAGTTCCTCTCCTACCTTATACAAAAGCGGATATTAAGCAACTTGCCGAACAAGTCATACGCTCACAAACCACACTTACAGGAGTGCAAGCAAAATTGTCTCTCGATATATCATCGTCCCCCAACCAACCGCAACGCTTTACTATCGTTGGTTTATGGGGACGTTATATTCTCAAACCGCAAACGGAACAATTTAAATACATGCCTGAAGTTGAGGATTTAACGATGCATCTTGCCGAATTGGCTAAAGTGAACGTTGTCCCTCATTCATTGATTCGTTTTGCCGATGGCGAATTGGCCATATATCACTAAACGCATAGATAGAACCGCAAAGGGTGAAAAGTTGCCAATGGAGGATATGTGCCAGCTCTCGGAACGCCTCACAGAGTATAAATATAAGGGTTCTGCTTATGAAAAGATAGCAAAGATAATTATGCAATATTCCTCTGTGCCAGAACTTGACGTAATAAATTTCTGGGAACAAGTCGTTTTCTCATGGCTGACCGGAAATGCGGATATGCATCTGAAAAACTTTTCACTTTATAGTCAGCGTAAAGGCTATTATTCACTGACCCCGGGATATGACATGATCTCTACGGCACTCCTCATGCCGGAGGACACTGAAAAATTGGCTTTGACACTTTATGGAAAAAAGACGCAAAATCAAGCGTTCTGATTTTGAAGTTGCCATGAATAGTTGCAGTTTAGAGAAAAAAGATCATAGACAACCTATTTTCTAAATTTACCAAAGTTGCCGAAAAATGGTTAGAGTTCATAGATATTTCTTTCTTGCCCAAAGAAATGAAGCAACAGTACAAGTTGATTATAACAAGGAAGTTAGATTTATTATAAAAACAGTGCGGGGATTTAAAAAGGAATAATTCATTTATAACATTAATTTTAAAAAGGCACTAATTTTATTGAATTACTTAAGTGATGAAGTACTGCATTTCAAAAAAAAAGAAACTTAACTTTGCACCCGAGTTTTATAAAAGAGACTGAATTAGTAAACTAAAAAGGAAAATTAAATGAAAATTAAGACTTTAATAGCCTGTTTCATCTTTACATGTGCAATATCTTCCTGCATACAGGATGAAGCACTGAACTCAGAAGCAGCCATTGATGTTTGTTCAGGCGATGATGTGCAATTGGCAAATATCGATGCAGATTCTAAAGTAATCAATGTATATGTAAATAAAGGAGCCGACCTTTCCAAACAAAAATTAGAATTTACACTTCCACAAGGAGCTACAATTAAAGTAAATACTCAATAACTGGAGATACTGAATCTACCTATGATTTCAGCGAAGAACCGCACTCCCGTAAATTCACTGTTACATCAGAAGACGGTCAATGGCAGCCTGTTTATACCGTTAATGTGATTTTAGCGGAATTACCTACCCTTTTCAAATTTGAAGAATTACTGACAACCTCCAGTGAATACGATACATTTTACGAATTTACACCTGCAACCTCACAAGAAATATCTAAAGTATTACAATGGTCAAGCGGTAATCCCGGTTTTAAATTAACGGGTATGGCTAATTCTAGAATAGATTACCCAACAGTACAAGTTGCAAATGGTTTTAAAGGTAAGGCTGTAAAGCTAGAAACTCGTAATACTGGAGATTTTGGTGCAATGGTAAAAATGTATATTGCTGCTGGAAATTTATTTATCGGGACATTTGAAGTAGAAAATGCACTGACAAATCCTAGAAAAGCAACGAACTTTGGTTTTCAATTTTATAAACATCCCATAGCACTTAAAGGATATTATAAATTTAAAGAAGCCTGGGGAAGTTTATTCTGTAGAAGGACAGCCACAAACCGGAAAAAGGGACAAATGTGATATTTATGCTGTTATGTATGAGGCAGAAAATAATTCTATCATGCTTAATGGTGATAACGTATTTAACTCTGATAAATTGGTATTATTAGCACGAATAGAACCTGAAGATATTGTTGAATCAGATGAATGGAATGAGTTTACTATACATTTCGAATCAGTAAAAGGACGAGAAATTGACGATACGAAACTACAAAACGGTAAATATAAATTAGGTATTGTACTATCATCCAGCGTAGATGGCGCCTATTTTAGAGGAGATGTCGGTAGCACTCTATACGTTGATGAGCTAGAACTTATTTGTAAAGAATAAAAAAAACTAATACAATGAAAAAATATCAATCAATCAATATTATAGTTGTGCTGCTATTTGTAAGCATATTCACAGGCTCAAGCACAGGAAGAAAGAAATCAAGGTATCATCTGGTCTTATCTACATGGATGGGAATATGGAATAAAGGCCGGTTTCAGTATTGGTGGGACTTCACCATTACCTCTACCAAAAGAAATCCGTAAAATTGATAGTTATGCGCCAGGAATCGCAATTTCAATTGAAGGGTAATGCGACTAAGTGGTTCGATCCCAAATGGGGGATGACTGTAGGAGTACGACTTGAAAATAAGAATATGACCACCGAAGCTACCGTAAAAAATTACGGTATGAAAATTATTAATACTAATGGTGGAGAATTACAAGGATTATGGACAGGAGGAGTAAAGACCAAAGTTAAAAATTCATATCTGACAATTCCGGTAGTTGCTAACTATAAGATAAGCAACCGTTGGAAATTGTCTGCATACCCATACATATCATACCTCATCGAAAGGGGATTCTCCGGACATGTATACGACGGTCATTTACGTACCCCAGACCAAACTGGCTCACGAGTAGTTTTCTCTGGGGAAAGCATAACTTACCTATGATTTCTCCGAAAATCTCCGAAAATTCCAATGGGGACTACAACTAGGCGGTGAATGGAGAGCATTTAAACATCTAAATGTATACGCCGACTTAACGTGGGGGTTGAATGATATTTTCAAAAAGATTTTGATACAATCTCATTTGCCATGTATCCTATTTATTTGAATATAGGATTTGGATATGCATTTTAGTATATTGTTATATTAAACGATCCAAATATTGGCTGTCAATAAAAAACTACGAGAATTCTTCTCGTAGTTTTTTCATTTATGTATGGGCTAAATCAATAAATACAGGAGTAGTGTCTAAGAAAATGGACGTCTCAATAGACCAACACTCATAACATATAATTTAATTACGGTACATTCTTCATCTACACCTTAAACTTCATACCCTAGAATAACTATCAACAACTACAAAAAAATCCCTCCACTCATTTATTCTTCAGATGATAATAAAGAACAAGAGTGAAGGGAAATAAAACTAAATTATATTTATTCTATATCTACTATTTTTCAGCTACAACTTTCACATTGTCCACTATCAAAAGTACTCCCAGGTGCTCCACTAAATTTATCACCATTTTTACTAGAAGAAAATACAATAGCAAATCGATACTTTTTAGTAGGATCATAATTCTTTCTCATAGTTCAAAGTAAGGGTAATATCTTTATAATCTTCTTGGACACCACTAGAGAATGTTGCCATTGCTATAACTTGATCTGTATTAGTATATAAATTTGCCCCAGTCAATCGTTTATCATAAAGCTTTTATTATTAGCATCATCAGGGTCCACCGTCTCCCAATATGGCACTTCATAAATAACAGCAGTTACACTACATTCATCAGTTGTATTAGGATCTTCAGTAACTGCTTCAGCTTTTTACCGGATCAGGGCATGTATAATACACTGCCCCCGGAGTATATTTATAAGAGAATTGTACAGAAATAGGTTTAGAATAATATGGATTACCAAACTTAGTACTATTCAATGTATTCTGAATATCAGTTTCAAATGTCCCTAAAAATAAAGAACCAGAAGTCACTTTAGGAATAGCTGGTATTTTAATAAAACCCCCAATCAGCCCCTGCTTGTCCTTTTAGTATCCAATGTTATCAATTTCACTCCAACAGCACCATCTTTAGCATCCTCACTTTTAACAACGGGATAGTCACCATTATATACATCAGGATAAACAGTCTTTATAAACCACACACCTGTGTTAGAAGTAGCCCATCCCCCATCCGGTTCTTCAAAAGGCTCCATCATTTAAAGACTTCCAGGTCTCAAAAAGAATAGTAGTCAGAAGATCCAGCTATAAAAACTGAATATTTTTTAGTTGTACCATCTTCAGCAGTGACAGTATATTCCACCTTTTGCCATTCGAGAAATCCTGCGCAACAACACCTGAAGCTGGAGTTATTTTAGCTTTCGATGATACCACAATAGTAGGAATCATTCCAGACAAATCGTCATCAACAGCAGCATCGCTAACCTTAAAAGTTACTATTCCTTCCTCTTCATTAATAATAGGTTGTTCTGTTACAATATCATCGTCCAAAAATAAAACTTATTATTTTAGCCTCCGAACTTTCACTACCTGTCAATTTACGACCAACAAAAGTAGCCTTTTACATTTTGATTTAAAGGAGCACCAACCTTTACACCTATTTCAATATTAATATTGCTACCTTTCACAGTACCAGAAATACTAACAGGGCAATTACCAAGTGGCTGTACCAAATCTAGATTCTGTTGACCTTCAAAAGCATAACCACCATCTATAGCTTTCACAGTGCAAGGATCAACTTCAATATCACCAACATTTACCAAAAAGTAAAATTCTTCAATGATAATGCAATTTGGTTAGTTTCCTTATTAGACTGTGAAATTGTGATTTTTTTTGATTTTCGGTAGTTCCCATTTGATTACCATCCACATTCACAGACAGATTACCAACATAGCCTCCAGCCAATTCTGTATCTATCGGATATTTCACTTCATCGTCATCATCACTACAAGACGTAAACAATGTCGCAGTACACAATACTGCAAACAGATAATAAAATAATTTCTTTTTTTCATTTCTAAATTCTCTTTTTTAATTAATACTAGCAAACGCGCGATATACCATCGCACCAATGCCCAAATTTCACGTTGCAAAATAACAATCTAATTTAATATAACACAAGGTCTATTTTTCTTGTTTCTGTTCCATTTTGAAGAAAAACACCATATTTCTTTTTATAAAACACCATTTTTTCACCAGCCAATATATTTTTGGGGAAATAAAAAAAAGACTTCTATTTCCCAAAATCGGTTACCTTTGCATAAAGAGAATGCATGATGAATAAAGAATTACCTAAAATAGACTTGCCAGAAGAATGGCTCATTGGTACAGGTATTAATAAGGATTTACTCAACTTGTACACGAATTTTCCATGCCGATTAAAATCGGAGATTTTCGTATTATGCATGGATGGAGAAATAGAAAGCTTCAGTCAATCTGAACCACTTCACAGTACACGCTAATGATTTCGTAACAATTATGCCGGGAAGTATTATTCAGATACACAGTCTAAATGGAGAGCCTGTCCTTTACTTCGGCGGCTTCTCATCCAAATATATAGAACAGGCTAGTTTAAACCATGCAGCAATTGATACCTTATTTGTGACACTGGGAAGACCGATCATCTCATTGAAACCGGAGGGCGCCAAGCTATTGGAAGAATATCTTCATTTTTTAATAAAACTTTATTCCTTTTTTCGACGAAACAACACGCAAAAGTATTACTCCACATCTATATAATAACATACACGCAGGAATAGCCGCCATGTATAAAAACCGGCTGCAAAATACAACAGAGAATCTATCAAAAAAATGAGCTGATTTACAAGAATTTCACTCAACTAGTGATGCAAAATTATAATCAGACACGCAATGTAGCATGGTATGCTGAGAAACTAAAAAATTACACACAACCACCTCTGTACTATAGTAAAACAGGTTACTGGGAACACATGCATAGAAATTATTTCTCACATGGTCATCATGGATGCCAAATCACAATTGAAATCGACAAGACTCTCTATTCAAGAAATTTCCGATTCACTCAATTTTGCCAACACATCGTTCTTTCGGCAAATACTTTAAACGATATGTTGGCATGAGTCCATTGGCCTATAGGAATAATGGGTAAATGACCGGACACTAACAGATTATCTTCGTTATATGCTATAAAGCCAATCAGTTATCATAATCGTATTCCAGACTAAACTCATCCACATAAAGCACACTACCGGACGCTCCAGTAAAGAAATCACCATATTTGCTTGCAGAACATACCAGGACGATATAGGTTGGTTTTCTGTTCGTAGCCCTATATTCCAGTTTCAAGTCAAATTCCTTATACACGGCAACAGGAGTTCCCGATGTAAATTCAGCATAAGCAATCACATGCTTATCATTTTTATCAAACAATTTCCGGTTAGAAGGTTTGGTGCGTATTTCAATCGGACTATCCCAATCACCAATGGCAATATAGATCGAGCAGGTATCTGTCCTTCCTTTTAAATAATTATATTCAATGGAAGAGTTATCAATGACTCCGGGCTGGTACTTATAATATCCTTTCAGATGAGTAGGATAAGCAGAGAACGATTGCCCAAAGTTCAAGATACCATTTGTTCCGTCGGTTGCCACATATTTACCGACAAAGAGGTTACCGGCAGCTAATTTTCCGGCAGAACCTACTCCCACAAACTTAGACTCAAGCTTCGCAGCCATACCGGTTGTTTTACCCGACCATATATCTTCGGTAGGAACAGAGTTACTGTCACCTAAGGTTGTAGCTCCTTGATTTCCGGTATCCCAGAAAGGAGTTTCATTACTTCCCCACGGGTTCCAGACTTTACCACTCTGATTCCAATTATCAAAATGTACCACCTGTTAAAGGAATCGCAGCAGTCGTTCTAAAAAGTAATCTCTTCACCACGATCCTCTGTACCATCCACCAAAGCACGGCACACATATTCCGTGTCCGCTTTCAAATGCGGAACACAAACATAGAAAATTTACTCCATTCTGTACAACGATATCCTGATCTACCCTTGTCCATTCTTCTGATGAAGGCTTCACGTATTTCAAAGCCGTTCACTACATCCTCCTGTCCTTCTCCATAAAGCCATGCTACATTAGTCCAGCCATCCGCCGAATTAGTAAAGACAACCTTATCCGTGATGAATGCGTACAAACTCCACTCTTCGGTTTTTCCTTTAAATGTCACATTTACTTTCTGCTCTTGTTTAAAGTCCTTCAAAGTGATAAAGTCAGGCGAAACGGTAGAACTGATCGGCCCCAGCTTCAAATCTTTCACAGTTATTTTGTTGAGCATCGTATTTTTATTGACATAAACGATAGCTTGTCGAGCTTTTTTCGTCAATCACAGGCTCCTCCGACCTGATTCTTGACGCTAAATACGCGTTCGACGGTCTGGTTGGCTATAATCTTCCATCGATAATCTTGATACAAAAGACAATACCACTTCTTTAGGAGAAGACAAATCAATCGTTGTATTCACCTTCAAATCCGTATTAGCCTCTTCCGAATAATCGAAACGAGTGACAATCACTTTCTTTCAAATCCACAGAATCGAGCAAGTCTACTGTTACTGTACGTTCTTCATTATTAATGACTGCACTACCAATCTGTCCATTCACCTCAACGCCGGTAATAGACAATCTGACAACAGGATACGGCAAATCGTTCTTGACGCATGATGAAAAAAGCAAATGCAATGCAAATGCATATAATTAAGGATAAAAAGTCTATTTCTGCCTTTACTTTTCATGATTACATACTTATAGTTAATCCTAAATTAATATCAAACAAATTTATTTTAAAGTTGGCTCCACCGTTCGTACGGGAACCTTTCTCACCAAGATTATTCACCTGACTTTCCTTACGGTATTTCAAGCCTATCACTCCCACACTACATTCCACACTCACATTTTGCATAATAAAGACAGCCACTCCGGGATTAAACCCCAACTGTGCCTCAAATATATTTGTTTTGGTATTCTTCAAACTCTCGCCCGAACCTCTTGTAAACTCCGAATGTCCGAATCCCAAACGCCAGATTGGTTTCATTGAACAATCCGAAACGTTTTCCCGGATCCAACCCGATATAGGAGCTATGGAAAAGGTGCAATTATACAACTCTTCTTTCAACTTCAATTCCTTGAGAGTGAAATTCACGTCATCATCAATCTTAAAACTAACATTGCCTAAATGACCGTCCGTATGCTTATAACCGAGCCTTTTTACACCCACTACCTGATTATCTTTGAAAAAATAACCGATAAAAGGAGCCACATTAATGGTACGTGCTTCAAAATCAAAATTATCGAGGTAAGTAAACAATAATTTAGAGTCCTCACTGTTATAATCCCAAAATGAAAAAATCCGTACCAAACATCCATTTTCCTTTAGGCATAAAGCGATAATTCACAATGCCACGATCAAACTGCCCTACCCTTTTGATTCTCAATAAATCAATGCCTCGCTTGGTCTCTAACGTATCACTTTTCCAATCGAACTCTCTTTAACCGTTTCAACCGCGTGAACCGGAAGTGCAGCTGTTATTTTACTATCCTGTTGACGCTCCGACAATACAAGGTCACAAATAGTTCCTTCTAACTTCAAAGGAGTATTGACAACATCAGAAGCCAATTTTATATCCGTTGAAGAAACCGGCGGAACAGCTACTGCTTCTCTCTTAGACGCAACCTTCTGCCTTTTATCTGCCTGCTTTTTTTATCTACAAACTTCCCCACTGATCTTTCTTCAGATTTCTCCACTGTTCTTTCTTCAGGCTTCTTCACAACCTTTTCCACAGAATTCTCTGCTGGAGACACGTTTTCCTCCACTTCTCCAATTATCTGGCAGGCAGAGTCCACAGCAGGCTTCAGGTACCTGATGAGTATCCTCTACTGATGACAATACCTCCTGTTTGTCTTCCTGTCCCTCACTTTTTATTCCATAAAAGAATACCAAGCCGGCACATACAACCAGAAGCAGGAACAGTAATATGTATTTTTTTCTATGTCTCATAAAATCATAAGCAAATCGTCAATCCTAAACTAATATTGAAAGGATTCACCCTAAAGTTAGATCCACCCGTCATCCGTTTTCCCGTCTCTCCCAGATTATTTTTCTGTTTTTCCTGCCTGTAACGAATGCCGGCTATTCCGAGCGAACATTCAATACTTACATTTTTGCATGATAAAAACAGCCAATCCCGGATTTATTCCCAATTGCACCTCAAATATATCTGTTTGAGTATTAACCAGATTTTCTTCTACACCACGGTCGAATTTAGACTTTCCAAAATTGAACGTCAAAAGCAGTCTCATTGAACAATCCAAATCGTTTACCGGCATCCAAACCTACATAAGAGCGATGAAAGAACGACACGTTATACAAATTTTGTTCCAACTTTAAATCTTTCAAAGAGAAATCGACATCATCATCAATTTTCAGCGTGATATTATTCAAGGCTCCCCGCATATTCCGGTATCCGAACTTCAATCCCAACACCATATTATCACGCACGGCATAGCCGCCATACACAGAAAAATTTAAAGGTTACGCCCGTCACAATCAAAATTATCAAAGTAGGCAAACAGCAGTTTATTATCCGCACTATTGTAGTCCCAGTATGACATTGTGAAACCAGAGATCCACTTCCCTTTAGGAATGAAACGATAATTCATGATTCCACGATCATAGCGTCCGATACGTTTGATTCGCAGGAAGTCCAAACTCCCTTTTACCGGTAGCGTATCCTTCTGAAAAACGGGGACAGAATCTTCTACCTCCAACGATTGACAAACCGTTTCCGTCTTTCCCCCACAAAGAGAAAACGAATACAGACACCAGTACTGTTACCAATAACCGTTTATACATTCGTCTTGTTTTTTAAAGGTAAAAAGCTATTCCCAGTCCTATACTGAAAAGATTAATTTTAAAATTGGCACTCATCGACGAACGGTTTGCTTTCGTAAATCCGGTCCGTCACTTGATGGGTTCGACTGACATTCAGTCCCAACACACCAATGCTTACTTCCACTGCCGTATAATTATTGATAAAGGCAACCAAACCTGGACTCAAACCAACACTTGCATCCAAAGAAGTCTGATATACTCCTGTCAGGTCATCCCCTTTACCGTTCACCACTTTTTGAAACAGAACCTCCCAACTCTAACTGCACTTCATTGAATAATGCAAAACGCTTGCTAGTACCTAAATTGATATAATTTCTCAAGACAGCAATTCCCGAATAAGAGTTCTTCAATTCATACAGGTTACTAATATCAAAGTTGGTATCTTCATCAATATTTACACTGATATTATTTAGCTTTGGTATACGTCCGGCTATACATAAAACGTCCACCTGCAGCTACATTATCCTTAAAAGCATAACACAATACCGGACTCACTTTAAAAGCATACCCTTCTCACTCAAATTCTCTATCACCAGAAACTGATAGTTATCATTTGAGTATTGAGAATAAGAAACTGAACTACCCACAATCCATTGTCCCTTAGGAATGAAAGTTCTCATTTCTATATTCCCGTTTGAACTCCTGTTGCGCGCATGTTTGCGTCGTTCCAACAATTATTCCCAAGATTATCAGGAATGAAGTTTTGATAAAGTAATTCATACTTTGCTTATTCATAAATTAATTCCAAATCATCAAGACCACAAAGTACTGCCCGTACTTCCGGTAAAATAATCTCCATATCTACTTGCACTACCCACTAAAATAATATCAGTCGGTTTACGGTTAGAGCGATAGTTAATCGGGATCTCCAGTTTAATCAATCCTTCACCCTCCGTCGACTCTTTAAGAATACACTCTCCATAGCCTATCACATTCGAAGAATTTGAATCAAAAAGCTGCCTGTCAGCAGGCTTTGTCTTAACAAGTACCGGTATATCCGTTTCTCCTTCAAAAGTCTGATGTGGCCTAGTCACCCAATGCTATATAAATAGAGCCCATGTCTTTACTGTTTTTCGGCAACTCACTCAATGTTGAATAGTCCACCGTACCAGCTACATATCTATAATAAAGCACCAATTTCGATGGACGTGAAGTGAAAGGACGTCCAAACCGTAAGATACCGTCTGTTCCATCTATTTTCAGGAACTTCCCAACAAATACATTTCCGGCAGCAAAAGCACCAATTCCAAAAGAGCCACATATTGAGACTGTAATTTTGCAGAATAATTCCCCTGCTGTGCTTAATGGTTGCGTCATACGTTGTCACATTCTTATTCAATGTAGCAGAACCCGTATTACCACTATCCCAGAACATTTCTCCACCACTCTTATAAATATAAAGAGGGAGAACTTCCATGCCAGTCTTCAAACCCGGCATTCGGTAATTGCGCAGGAGCTTCTGTAGTGAATTGTTTTGTTTCTTTCTCTGCAACAGTACCAGCCATTGCCTGATATTCATAGGTTATACCAGGTTCAAGTCCGGTTATTTGACTCGTAAATATTTTATTATTCAACACAGCCTGATTCGAATACATCCAGTCATTGGAACCAAGCGCCCGGTAACGGAAATTCATTTCTGTAACTGAAGCAACCAGACTACCATACAGAGTGGCTTTTGTTGACCAAATATCGTTCTGTGTAGCAATATCCTCGGTAGCAACCAAAGCATCTGTAGCGATAACCGTCAACGTTTTCGCTCTATCTTTTTCCATTCCGGTCCCTTACTTCAATGTCAAATCGATAGGTGTTATTACCGTCGTCAATCGAATTAGTCATTATCTCTCTCAAGTTTTCCTTAAATGCAAACTGAACCTTTGTCATATCCGCATTAAATTGGATACTAAATCCAAGATTATCCAGTTCTCTTATCTGAACTTCAGTCAATTCCATCAAGTCGAAAGAAGAAAAATGGGTAATTCCCAACCGTGCAAAATCCGCACTCGTCACTTTCAGTTCAGTAAAAGGCACACTGGCAGCCATCCGCACAACAATAGGTGTTTCCTTGTCGAATTGCGCACGATAAACTGCATTATCCAACTCATAAATCTGATCATTCTCGATTATCTTAATAACAGGACGTGCTAGTATATCTACTTTCTCATCCGTCGTCAAAGCTGTCTCAACCACATTTACAGAAATCATGCCACCACCCACTTCAGAGGAAGAATTACTAAAAGTCAAATCATATCTGGTTGCTTTCCGCACCAAATTAATAACTCCACTTTTGGTTATTTCTGTTTCACTGCCGTTAAGTTGCCCAACAAAATTCCATCTTAATTGGTTTTCATCATCCAACAGCATAAAATATCCAAGCTGGGATATATTATCCTGTGTATATTCCAAGGTTCCCAATCGGTTACTCACCGTAATTTTATAAGTAGGAAATGCCTCCTGTAATTCGTCAGACAGAACCAGACTGACTACTGTATTGCGAATGCCACACACTACTGATTCCGAAATAGCCGTCCCTTTTGAAATTGTAAACTCTTTCGTCCCCTTGAAATAAGAATCGGTAAAAGATGCAGCTACAGAATCACCCGCAGTAACTTCCGCTTTATAATTGTCGGGAACTAACAGTATTTGTTCCGGCATTTCATCCAAAGTGGCGAATTTACGCACCAAGCCCTCCGCGTTACGGATATACACTTTACACTTCTGAAGCAATTCTTCATCGGTAAGCGTAGCTCTCGTTTTTCCGGCAGAAACAGTGGGTAATTCACGTTGAACACCTATCTTTAAAGATAATGCACCCTCTCCATTATTTGTCAGATCACTTTCACGGCAGGAGACACAAACAAGTCCAACAATGAAAGCTATGACTAATATATGTATCAGTTTTTTCATTCTGTTTTCTTTGCTATTGATTTCAATGCTAAAGTAGCTGTTCTCGTATTATTTGCCTGATCGACAACGGTAATAATAAAATTATGAGAAGCAAGTCCATACAATCCGAGTAGCGGGGGTAAACTGTGTAATATCAAACACCAAATATTTCACTCCGATCACTTCACTGCCCACCGGGAAACCTAAGGCTCTTCAACGCTTTCTCCAAATCAGCATTTGCAGGATGTGCCAAATCAAATTCGGAAGACAAGCCTACCGACTTCAGAATTTCAGGCGTCAAAGTCTCCGAATCAATCTTCACTTTCAAATTTTTGAATGCCATTATCTGCCGTGATATTAACAATAATAGTTTTGGTTTCGTCTTTCTCGACTTCTATCTCATCCATTATATTGAAACCTTGTCCTACGATTGTCGGTGCACTTGTACCAGGATTTACAGATGGATCTTCCGGCAATATATCTTCTGCTCCCGGATTAGCCCAAGCAAGCAAATCCACTTTCTTACATACCGCATCCAGCCTTTACGCTTAATCCCATGTCACCCACTGAAGGTATCTCCAGATTAAACACAATGTTCCGGTGCTCTCCACCTTTCACATTGCTGAAACTGGTTTGCTCTTCTGTCCATTCCCCATCTACCGTTCCCTGAAATGAACAATAATGATATTGCTTTTTACTTCGGCGAGCTTCAAAGAATCCGGCACGTCCACTTCCAATATCGTTATTATTAAAAGTCAGTTCACCTGTACCGACTTTTTATTGTAATGGATTGGTCACCACCGACTTTCTGCTTCAAATCATCATTGAGATCGACTGTCACCATTATATTCTGCAAGAAGCATTTAATTACATCAACCGATGTAACCTCATCTTTCTTTATTGTAAAAGTCTGGGTTCCTTTATAGAAAGGTTTTTCCCATTCAGCAGGTTTTACGTCATGTGATAATGCTTCAATCTTATAGTTACCCACATTCAAGGTCAAGATCTCCGGCATATCTCTATATCTTGTATATTCCTTTACCAATAAATTATTATCAGTTGAATAAATCCGAATGATATAATCATCTGTATTGATTGCTTTACCGTCCGCACGTGACAGCACATCCACAGAAACAGAAACACTTGTTCCCGCAAGTCTTACCTGTCCTTCGCCTTGATTTGTATTCCCGGTTCCTTCGTCGTCCCTTCCAAAATCAGGGTTATCATTCATACAAGCACTGCATAAACCTAAGATGTTTGCCAAACATATAAAAACGAGTTTTTTATTGCTTTCATATTACTCATTACTTATATTCTAATATTATATTTTTATCTATATACAATTCACTACCAGTAGAAACAGTTGCCTTTTCACCCTTATTATCCGTTGTTTTAATCTTACTGTCTTCAACACTTTGAGTGTTTGAAGCATTGGAAGAAGAGGCAAACATCACTCTTAAATGAGTCGCTTTTTTCTCAAACATCGTATTATAAGTTAAGTCCACCGTGAAGTCCTTTTGAGAACTCGTCGCTGTTAAGACTTCACTACCTTCAGCAAATTTTTAATGTTTGTCCTCCTTCGCGGTTTTCTACTATTACAGTTACAATACCGCCCTGATCGTTATTAGCTACATAAGTATAAGTACCCTTTTAGCTTTATCGGACGGAAGTGAAGGATATACCTTCATTATAGATTTCGACATTAGTAGAATGGTTATAACTATAACTTCCCAAGAAAAAGCTTTTTACCGGCAGAACGATGACCATGCGTAGGAGGCGTAAGATCAGTTAAAAGCTATTTCCAAACAAAGCACTTTTCCCTGGAGGATCTGCTGAAGTCATGGTCCATGCAACATTGCGCATTAAAAACACCATTATTTTGTTTGATGCTAGAAGGAACCATATACCAAGAATTTAGATTGCCACTAGTTGGTACAGTTTTCTGATTAACAGTAACCCAAGCCCCATTTCCATCTAAATCAAAAACAGTCAAATCTGTTGTATCAAATTTATAAGTTCCAAAAGCACCATGAGTATACTTTTCCTCCTTTATTAATAGTTCCACTAAAGATTGTCTTACCCCATCCCTGCGTGAAATCCGAAGCTGTATTACACTCTCTGTTGCCTGCATAACAGGAATTGAATAAGTCGTACCATCATCACAAGTCGTTCTGAAATAATAAGTAGTTCCCGGAGTAAGTCCTGAAATGACAGCCTTTCCAGTGGTTACATCCAGTTTTCAAATCTTTGGCATCCACTTTCGTCCACGTACTTCCATTCAAAGAAATATATGCTTCAATAGCACTCATCACATTAGACATATCTTCGGCATATTCAGGTATAATCGTCATTTCAGCCGTGTATGACCACACATCAAACGGTTCGAGGATAACACTATAAGAAGGTATAATAACAGCTACGGAAACGATGGCTGATTTCAAACCATTATATTCAGCCTGGAAGTCTTTGGCTACAACTCCCATATCAATACCACTTGCTTTTTATATTGTAATATCCTTCTTTTCCTTCTATCGGGTGATAACCGTATTGTTAATCAAAGTCATCACACCATAATAACGATAATAGAGCCTTAATATTCTGCGGATTGCCTTCTTTCAGTTTCACCGGAATCGTCACTTCTTTACTCTTCATCTTCACAGGCTCCGTAGGCAGCAACATAAAGTTCTTAGGCGTTGTTATATTCAACACATAATCTTCACTTTGCTTACCATAAGTACTAGTGGCACTCAAATAGAATAAATGAGTATCATTATTATCCGTGATATTCAGATTAGGAATCAAACCAGTAAAATTAATAATACCCATCTGATCCTGATTAATACCAAAGCCAATCAACTTCACACCTGATTTGTCCAGCAATGCTTGATCTTCAGGAGTAAGTGCCGCCAGATTAAATCCTTCCTCCGGCCAATCGGGTAAATTAGAGAAGTAGTTCTAAGAATACATTTCGTAAAACCGCCCAAAAGAAGTCAACAAAGCCGATAACTGATTCGATTCAATCGGATTACCGTCCCACTGATTACCATCATTACTTGTTTTCTCAAATCCGGTCAATGTGAAATAAGGAGGTTTAATATTCAATGCTTTATCCGAAATATCCAAAGTAATGGGTCTGACTTCCGTTACACGGTCAAAAACAATGCTCAACATGGCTTTACCAGCGTCCACATTCATTTGCAAATGATAATGATGTTGAGCTAACGCCTCCTCAATGGTAGCCACTTCAATAGTAGTCGGACTTAGTCCGCCATTCACTTTCGTGAAAGTCAGTTTTACTGAAATTCTACCCGGCTTCACATAAGCAGCACGTGTTTCTCCGGACGAAAAAAAGAAACTTCACTTCCCAACTCTGCCTGTACGGTAGAAGAATAAGTCTTAAAATACTGTTTGAAATCATCCGTGTATTCAATACTTATTTTAGTATTGGCCAACTTACAAGTAGTTTCCACAGGAGTAGTCTCGCCACCACGGATGTTAAAATCGGTAGTACCCTCATAATAAGGAGAATCAAAGCCTTCCTTCTCAATGTCACCATAGAAAGCTTTCAAGGTATAACTTCCTACCGGAAAAGTAGTGTCTTCATCATAGTCACTCAACTTATCCCAGGAAGCCTGCACTTTGTCACCTTGCAACACAGAAATAGAGAAATCTTGTATGGAAGGCAGTACTTCCTCACTCGAGCGTGTCGTAACATCTGTCACCGAAGAATTTGCGGACTAGATGCAAGACTCATTCCGCCAAAGGCACCCGAACGCTTTTCATCGTTTACACAACTGCACAACAATACAATCTCTAAAAATAAAAATAAACTTCAAAATACCCTTCATACCGAATTAAATACGCCTTTAAATAATACGGAGTCCCTCTCTCTGAAATCAAAGATAAGCTTAAATACCTAATATACAGGTGCTATCTTGTAAACTAGCCGCAAAAATACAGTTTTATTTCTTTATAATAAAGTATCTAAAGAAAGTTTTATTTCCGAATATGAAAAGAAGACCACAATTAAGGCCTAGAATATGAAAAATAAAACATTTTTTAAGAGATATAACATAAAAAGTTCTGCCTTTCAGATGAAAAACAGAACTTCATTATGTAATAGTTAAAACGTTAATAAAGCTTATTTATCGACACCTGGCATCAAGACCACTCCCAACTTCTTTTTGCCGTCCATCTTGACTACCACAGGCTTTTCAAAGCGAACGTGACGGAGATAGTTCGTTTCCTGCACTGCCGGTTGCGCATTGAGGAAATCCTGATTATATACTCCATCATTCATAAAGGCGTTGATCGTGAAATACCCTACCCCGAAAAAGAAGTCAGATTCTGGAAAAAAAGTGTGTCCCCTGACTGGGATCTACCCGGTAATTAGTCAGACCGGCTTCCACAATCACACGGGCAGCTGAAATATGAGGCACTTCACCGGAATACCAAGCCATGCATCACTGCTCCCCCAGCGTCCCGGACCAACCAATATATAGTTCTTTCCTTCGTTCAGGAACTGTTGATTGATCTTTTCTATCTCCCAAGCAATCGTCTGATTATTGGAGGCACTATAATTGTCCGTTTTTACATAAACCACATCATATACCTCATTCATAATGCCGTGTCCCAATGAATTATACGAACGGAGAATCACATTCTCATCAGGAATCTCGTTCAAATCTTCGTCCAGCATTTCTTTGCTGTCTACGATAGGACGAATCTGCAATAGATAGAAAGTTCCGGATTTATCATGTTCGCGACTTAACGTTGCAGCAAATTCAATTTCAACCGGACGGCGCATCTCCTGTTCACCATATTTCAATACTAACTGCAGAATACGAGCTAACGGAAAAACATCATGTTGCAGGATATTAGCAAAAGTAATCACCTTACGTCCTCCCGGATATAAACCATCACGAATGATCTGATCGTACGGATCGTAGGTAGAAGCAATATAACGCAGAGCACCGTCACTTTCTGCCTCTTTGACATGAAGTTTCAGCAAATTAAAACCATCGTCGATAGAAAAAATCATGTCCGGCATTTTTCAAATCCAATGCATAGAAACGGGTTTGAGTCTCCTTGAGAGCAATTTCCATTTCGCTGGTCTGTAACACCTGATTAGGATGATAAGGAGAAAAACGAAGGGTCATGCCACCGTCAACAATATATTTTCCCAATCCCAAAGCCAGATTCACCGTTCCCTCTTCTGCCTTTTCATTCCCCAACGGATAATAATTGAGCGAGCGTGCCACACCGGACATGGAAGGATAATAACGGTCACCATACTGATTACCAACGACTTCCTGCAAAATAACAGCCATCTTTTCCTGGTCTATCACGTTCGACGTAGCTTGCATATAAGCCTTGCTGTCACGGAAGTATACCGAAGCATACACTCCCTTGATGGCATCGGAAAGCATCCGCAACATTTCATAGCGGTCGTCCAGATAAGGAATCATGTAAGTGTTGTAAATTCCGGCAAACGGTTGATAGTGAGAATCCTCCAACAAGGAAGAAGACCGAATGGCAATCGGAGACTTCACGACATCGAAGAAAGTGAAAAAGTCCTCTATCAACCGGTCCGGTAATTTAGCCTTCAGGAAGTATTTCAAAATCGTAGCATCATCCGCATCCGACAGTGCAATCTGATACAAGTTGTTGGTGTCCATGAACTCATCAAAGACATCCGTACAAAGCACCACTGTCTTAGGGAATAGCAATACGCGCATTTTCAAACTCGTCAAACTCCGGATGACGCTTCACCATATTATCAATGAAAGCCAGTCCACGCCCTTTTCCTCCGAGAGAGCCATCCCCGATACGGGCAAAATTGGAATAACGGTCGAAGCGATCGCGCTTAAAAACAGCCACTACACCCTGATTTTTCATCTTACGATATTTCACAATCGCCTCAAAGATGATTTTACGGTGAGCATCCACATCCTGAAGACTATTCCAGGTTATCGGTTTCAAAAATTCAGCCACCGGGAACATGGCACGTGAATAAAACCAACGCGACACGTGATTCCTGCTGATATGATATAAGAAAGATTCCGCAGGTACGGCAAAAAGAATGTTTTGCAGCTCCTTCAAATTCCGGACGCGGGCAATCTCCTCCCCGGTATCCGGATTGCGGAAAATAAAATCACCAAAACCAAAATTATCGGAGACGATACGGCGCAAATCAACGTCCATCTTCTTGGAGTTCTTATCGATAAAGCTAGCCACCATACTTGACTGCATAAGACGAATTTTCAGATTCGGAAGACTGGATAATCAAGGGTACGAACGGATCATTCTTACGTATCTCGGCACATAGCTTGATACCCGCCAGACCGTCTTTCTCTCCCCGTTCCACCTTCGGGAAACGGACGTCCGTGATTACCCCCAATATATTATTCTGATACTTACGATAAATATCCATCGCCTCCTGATACGTACGCGCCAACACTATTTTAGGACGTCCGCGCATACGGAGCGTACGCTGGTGCGCATTCAAGGCCTCGGTAGAGAACTCCTGACTCTGCTTCAACACGAACTTATACAGATTGGGAAGAATGGAAGAATAGAAACGAATGCCGTCTTCCACAACAAGTATCAACTGTACTCCTACCTCCTGCACGTCATGCTCCAGATTCATCTTGTCCTCTATCAACTTAATGATAGACACCAACAGGTCGGTATTACCCAACCAGCAGAACACATATTCGAACGCACTTAAATCCTCTTCATTGATAATCCGTTTGGTAATACCATGGCTGAAAAGGAGTCAGTATGACGATAGGAATATGCTCGTATTTCTCTTTGATGTGACGGCCGATATCGAAACTGTCATTATCCCCCGTGCTCGGCATACAAATCACCAGGTCGAACGACATGTTTTCCAACTGTGACAGTGCTTCCTCCTCCGTAGACACCTGCGAGAAACGAGGTGGATAGCGCAGAGACAAAGAATATTCATTGAAAAATCTTCTCATCAATGCGCCCGTCATCCTCCAACATGAAAGCATCGTAAGGATTAGCGATTAATAACACGTTAAAAATCCGCCTTGTCATCAAGTTAGCGAATTGTGTATCTTTGAAGTAAAGCTGGTTTAATTTATATTTACTAAGCATAAAGTCATTCTCCTTTCTTATTCCAAATCGTCTATCTGCAGAATCACATTTTGCAAAGTTAATTCTTTAAATCTCATTTTCCATCATCTTCTTTATAAAAGTTTACTTTGTTTATCTCTTATTATTTTGTAGATTTTGTACCAATTAAGTTTATTCAAAAAAAAGACTTTTTTTATTCACATGAAAAAAGTAACTTTATTAATGAGTGGAATCATGGTGATGTCATGCGCTCCCCAACAGAAAAAAGCTAGTCTACCCCGAGACGGCAAAGGTAGACACCGTAGACGTGTACTTCGGTACACAAGTTCCCGACCCTTACAGATGGCTGGAAAATGACACCAGTGCAGCTACTACTGCCTGGGTAGAAGCACAGAACAAAGTGACAAATGAGTATCTGAGCCAAATTCCTTTCCGGGAAAACTTGTTGAAACGATTGACCACACACTGGTGGCCGATTACGAGAAGATCAGTGCGCCAATCAAGAAACATGGCAAATATTACTTCAGTAAAAATGATGGCCTGCAAAAACCAGAGTGTATTCTACGTACAGGATTCACTGGACGGCGAGCCTCGCGTGTTCCTCGACCCGAACAAGCTGTCGGATGACGGCAACAGTGGCACTGACCGGTCTTTACTTCTCAAACGACGGCAAATATACCGCTTACAGTATCTCACGCAGCGGATCGGATTGGTCTGAAATATTTGTCATGGACACTGAAAGTGGCAAGTTATTGGAAGAGCACATCGAATGGTAAAATTTACCGGTGCCGCCTGGCAGGGAGACGGCTTCTACTACAGCGCCTACGATGCTCCCGCCAAAGGAAAAGAATTCTCCAACGTAAACGAAAAGCACAAAATCTATTATCACAAAATAGGTGAACCGCAATCGAAAGATAAACTGATTTATCAGAATCCGGCTTATCCGAAACGTTTCTATACAGCCAGCACCAGCGAAGACGAACGTATTCTCTTCCTCACAGAATCCGGTGCCGGAAGAGGCAACAACTTATTTATAAGGGACCTGAAAAAGCCGAATTCTCCTTTTTATCCAACTGACTACCGACCTCGACTACCAATACTACCCGATTGAAGTGATCGGCGATCAGATGTAATATTTATACTAACTATGGCGCACCGAAAAACCGGATCATGGTAGCCGACATCAACCGTCCGAAAACTGGAGGACTGGAAAGAACTCGTTCCCGAATCGGAAGCCGTTCTTTCAAACGCAGAAGTGATCGGTGGCAAACTGTTCCTTACTTACGACAAAGATGCTTCGAATCATGCATACGTTTACGGCCTCGACGGCAAACAAATTCAGGAGATTCAACTGCCGTCACTCGGTTCCGTAGGCTTTAGCGGCAACAAAGACGATAAAGAATGTTTCTTTGGATTCACTTCATTCACCATTCCGGGTGCCACTTACAAATATGATATGGACCAGAACACCTACGAACTATACCGTGCACCGAAAGTACAGTTCAACTCGGATGATTTTGTGACGGAACAAGTATTCTTTGCCAGCAAGGACGGTGTGAAGATTCCCGATGTTCCTCACTTATAAGAAGGACTTGAAGAAAGACGGCAAAAAATCCGGTATTCCTCTACGGATACCGGTGGTTTCGGCATCAGCCTCAACCCGGGTTTCAGTGCAATGCGCATCCCATTCCTCGAAAATCGGCGGTATCTACGCACAAGTCAACCTGCGTGGCGGCAGCGAATACGGTGAGGAGTGGCACGTAGCCGGAACTAAAATGCAGAAGCAGAACGTATTCGACGACTTCATCTCTGCTGCCGAATATCTTATCAACGAAAAAATATACGAATAAAGACAAAATCGCCATTGTAGGTGGCTCCAACGGTGGTCTGCTGGTAGGTGCCTGCATGACACAGCGTCCGGACCTGTTCCGTGTAGCAATTCCGCAGGTAGGCGTGATGGATATGCTTCGCTATCATAAATTTACTATCGGTTGGAACTGGGCAAGCGATTACGGAACAAGCGAAGACAGCAAAGAAATGTTTGAATACCTCAAAGGCTATTCTCCATTGCACAACCTGAAACCGGGCACGAAATATCCGGCAACACTAGTGACCACTGCCGACCATGACGACCGTGTGGTTCCCGCCCATTCATTCAAGTTTGCCGCTACGCTGCAAGCAGACAACGACGGTACAAACCCGACACTAATCCGCATCGACAGCAAAGCAGGTCACGGTGCAGGCAAACCGATGGCAAAAAGTACTTGAAGAACAGGCAGACATTTACGGTTTCATCATGTACAATTTGGACATGAAGCCGGATTTTAAGAAGTAAAAAGTACAAAGTATTAAATTCAGGTATCAAGTATTAAGTATTAGCACTGAATACTTGATACCTAATGCTTTTTCTACTATCATTTTATCATTATTTAATCAAAATAATGGCATAAAAATCAATCACATCTGAAAAAATTTTCCTATATTTGCAGTGAGTTAGTTGACATTTTATCAGAATTAACCTTTTAAAATATAGTATCATGAACATCCAGAAAATCATGTCCTCTTTGGAGGCTAAGCATCCCGGTGAATCTGAATATCTTCAGGCAGTGAAGGAAGTTCTTCTTTCTATCGAAGATATATACAATCAACATCCTGAATTTGAAAAAGCTAAAATCATAGAAAGATTGGTAGAACCTGATCGTATCTTCACTTTCCGTGTGACGTGGGTGGATGATAAAGGTGAGGTGCAGACCAACCTCGGTTATCGTGTACAATTCAATAATGCGATAGGTACCCATATAAAGGTGGTATCCGTTTTCATGCATCCGTTAATCTTTTCCATTTTGAAGTTCCTCGGTTTCGAACAAACATTCAAGAATGCACTGACTACCTTGCCTATGGGTGGCGGTAAAGGCGGTTCCGATTTCTCTCCACGCGGTAAGAGTGATGCGGAGATCATGCGTTTCTGCCAGGCATTCATCCTCGAATTATGGCGTAACCTCGGACCGGACCGCGATGTGCCGGCGGGTGACATCGGCGTAGGAGGACGTGAAGTGGGCTATATGTTCGGTATGTACAAAAAACTGACTCGTGAATTTACCGGTACATTCACCGGCAAAGGATTGGAATTCGGGCGGTTCATTGATTCGTCCGGAAGCTACTGGTTTCGGAGGACTGTATTTTGTCAATCAGATGCTTCAGGCAAAAAAGGGATTGATATAAAAGGTAAGACAGTAGCCATCTCCGGTTTCGGAAACGTCGCTTGGGGAGCTGCCACAAAGGCTACCGAACTGGGTGCAAAAGTCGTCACGATCTCCGGCCCGGACGGCTATATCTATGATCCGGATGGTATCAGCGGCGAGAAGATAGACTATATGCTCGAACTTCGTTCTTCGGGTAACGATATTGTGGCTCCTTATGCTGAACAGTATCCGAACGCAACCTTCGTAGAAGGAAAACGCCCATGGAAGTGAAAAGCAGACATCGCACTTCCTTGCGCCACCCAGAACGAATTAAATGGAGAAGATGCTCAAAAATCTCATAAAAAATGACGTACTTTTGCGTCGGAGAAATTTCCAATATGGGATGTACCCCGGAAGCCATCGATCTATTCATCGAGCATAAAAAGATGTATGCGCACCGGGTAAAGCAGTCAACGCAGGCGGTGTTGCCACATCCGGCTGGAAATGTCTCAAAACGCCATGCACCTCAGCTGGAGTGCCGTAGAAGTGGACGAAAAACTCCATGCAATCATGCACGGCATCCATGCACAATGCGTGAAATACGGCACGGAGCCCGACGGATACATTAACTATGTGAAGGGAGCCAACATTGCCGGATTCATGAAAGTAGCTCACGCAATGATGGGGGGCAAGGCGTTTTGATTTAAAAACTTTGTTTAAAAGTATTTGTAGAAGGTGGACGGCGCTGCTCGTTGGCTTGACAGGACGCGGGTAGCGCTAATTTTTTTTTGAGATTAACATTAATTTTTCGCTGGAATTAATTATCTTTGTAGCATGATAGGTTAAATAATAGTTTGTAAATTTGTTATATGACGATAAACAACTCACAACTAATAATTTACCATTATTGGTTTTGTAATTAATAATCAAGTAATAAATAAAAAAAATGCTACAACCCGAATTGAAATTTCCGCCGTGACAAAATTCGCAGTCTGATGGTGTCGCAGGGCATTGACGCCGCGCTCATCACGTGTAATGCAAATTTAATTTACACGTATGGCTGCGTAGTCAGTGGCTATCTTTACCTCCCCTTCATTCGCCTGCACTATTATTTTTAAACGTCCTAATAACATCACAGGAGAGCACTCATTCTCTATCCGCAAACCGGAACAAATTGTTGATCTGCTGAAAGAACAAGGATTACCGATGCCAACCAAACTGATGTTAGAAGGTGACGAACTTCCTTATACGGAATATTGTCGTCTGGTAGGTCTCTTCTCGGAAGCGGAAGTGGTAAATGGTACCCCGTTGATTCGCCAGGCACGCAGCGTGAAAACACCTGTAGAAATTGAAATGTTCCGCCCGCTCCGGCATTGCTCATGCAAAGGCTTATGAGCAGATTCCAGGTGTTTATCGTCCCGGTATGACGGATATTGAATTTTCCATCGAAAATAGAACGCCTGATGCGCCTGCAAGGTTGCCTCGGAATTTTCCGGGTATTCGGACGCAGTATGGAAATATTCATGGGTAGCGTACTGACCGGAGATAATGCCGGTTACCCCTCTCCTTATGATTTTGCCTTAGGCGGTCAGGGACTTGATCCTGCCTTGCCGGGAGGAGCAAATAAAAACTCCGTTAAAAAGAGGGACAAAGCGTTATGGTGGACTTAGGTGGCAACTTCAACGGTTACATGAACGATATGAGCCGTGTATTCTCCATCGGCAAACTGCCCGAAGAAGCTTTTACACCGCCCATCAGGTTTGTCTGAATATCCAAGAAAAAATTGCTTCCATTGCCAGACCGGGTATTGCCTGTGAAGTGCTTTACGACACAGCAGTCGAAGTGGTCAAAGCAGCCGGATTTGCCGACAAATTTATGGGAACAGGACAACAAGCCAAATTTATCGGTCACGGCATCGGGCTTGAAATTAACGAAGCCTCCGGTACTGGCTC
>VOFJ01003407.1_pt1 | contig 27591 bp, 45 predicted proteins | sample 5384081 | NCBI WGS metagenome assembly VOFJ01 (sample SAMN12384729, study PRJNA508395) | human gut metagenome | isolation source: healthy gut I | host: Homo sapiens | reverse complement strand
ATTACGTATTTGCTGGAAACGAGAAGCGATCCCACAGAAAAAGGATTGAAATGCTGGAATCTTACGATTACAATTTTATATGAAAACGGTGGAAAAATATGTTAGAAAGCAGGGAATAGAGAACGTTTCCTGGGAAATAAAGTATTGCACCGGATTGTTTTGTTTTTGAGACTCCGTCTGAAATGCAATGCAGAGATGAAAGTTTTCTTTTGGAGACTGACGGATCTGAACGATATTTATAAGAGAGGTCGCCAACAGGCAAATTTTTATTTCTGGTTTTATTGTCTGCCCAGATATTTCCAGGAGAATGTGACAATATTTTTTGGTTTGTTCAGATCAAAGACCGGAAGGAGCAGTCTCTGCATGATATGGAAAATCAGCAAATACAGCGATCAGATCTTTTCGTCAGATAACGGTGTTTCCGACCAGTATTTCCGCAGAGAATTTCAATTTTATTCGGCGCATCTGCTCCAAAATTTTCCGTCAGAACAAGGTCGGCACCGGAGAGCGACGAGGAGAGATTTTCCAAGAGTTTGCTCAAAAAAGACGTTTTTGAATACGACAGAGGAATTTCTTGATGGGTGAACGACTTTTTAACCCCTCACGCGCTAATAAAGGAAGCGCCTGCTCAATGAGAGGTGTCAGCATCATACCCTGGTTTTGCCACAAAGAGATCACCGAGTTGGTATGCAAACAAATCTCTGGTGTCTTTAAAATATTCAATCAACGCCTGAGAAGAATCTGGCGGTACAATTCCGCTTAAAATACGAAGCGCATGATATTGAACACCTGTTCTGGTGTCCAGATTATAGTACTGATATCGATCGGTGTCGGTGCAATGGCGACGCCTCAGTCACGTGGGGCCTGCGCTTCATTTTTCCCGCCGTATTGAAACGCGGGCTGGTGGAGCAGGGAGACATTTTCCGATGGTTGTAATGCAAATTTTGGAGTATAATGAGCTGCAGTTTCGATAAGAAGCCTTCCCCGCGTATTATTTATGTCACTGAGCTCTGAGCAAGCCAGTCCTGTTTTCGGTTCCAAAAACGGAGTGTCTACAGACATAAAAATGGCCATTCCTCATCGATCACATGCGGATGCCGGAAAATGCCTAATATTTATCTCCCCGATTCGGATAGATATCCGGGATTTCAGTTACGGAAGTCAGATGGGAATAATCCCCTTTATTTTTACCGAGAGATAGACTTGAAAAATACGGCTGGAAATTTTCTGACAAGATATTCAATTAAACAGGTGTCCCCAAAAGGAAGAAAGAGCCTTATTTGTTCCCATCCGTGTGCTGTTTCCAGCCATTAGAGGATCGCCGTAAGCGCATTTCCATACTATACCCGGAATGTTATTGTTTGATCCGCAATCTGGGCTTCATAGCATAGGAAACATTTCTTTTTTTCAAGAGTAATGAGTGGATGGTAATGCAAGTCATTGTGCTGAATCTGTGGGGAAAAGTTATACTAAGGTATATCAGTATGTACTTCCGGTATTATATATCGATATGGATATCGAATATCAGAGCAGTTGGCGCTGCAGTTATTGATGCCAGATGATTTAGAGGAATATGCGCAGTCGGACTATTATCCGGTTCCATGCCGTAATAAAAAGAAAAAGTCTGGCGTTTCCCAATCCGTATGAAATTGACATTACGGAGATTGATTTGATTTGACAATCTGCAACTTCACAACTGGTGTTAAAGCCGTGAAGTGCGCGGAGCAGAGCTTACCAACTAAAAACGATGCTTTTTTTCTTTGTAAATGGAAGTACCTGTGGATTGCTGGTCGCTTAATTAAAGTGCCGCCGGGCCAAGGCGCGGGGACAAGGTATTAAAGAAATTGTCACAAAAGCAGTCTATCATGCATTAAGTATATGAAATTGAACCAAAAGTGGGCAGAATATCTGTATCCTTCTATCACAAAATGGAATCCAGGGGCAGATCACAGCAGGTGCAGAATCGCCATATGAACCGATGCGTGGTGATCCTCACTTCCCGACGTATGAGGGGATTGTTTCAGACGTGGCAAAGATTGCAGAGGTGTGCCATGAACATGGGATTCCGCTTATCGCTTATTCGGAGGCGTTTCCCAGGAAAATGAAGCCCACGGAGCACCGTCGTTTATTTTGACGATTGCATTGGAGGCGGAGCTTTCACATGAAAATGCCTATATTTTATGAATGGAATGGATTCATGTATCCGGCTGATTGCAGAACATAGGGCGCCGGCTCTTTTGCAGATTACAGAAAGCGTCTGACAGCTTATGAGAAAAAAATGCCGGTTTAAAATACCTGCATGTCATGCAATGAAGATTTGAGTATTGAGGAAGCATTTGACTGGGGGACGATTCCAAACTGGTCATTTTTTGCGGAGAGAGCCGGGATGACAGGGATGAACTGCATCAGATTCTTTTTGAAAAATACCATTTACAGATGGAGATGGTTTCGGTTATTATGTTGCTGGGAATGACAAGTCTGATGGATGAGGACGAAGGATTGAGCGTCCCGCCCATTGCATGAGATTGATGCAAAGGTGGCAGAGGGACGCTTTCAAAATGGAAACAAATTTTTGAAGAATCCGACAAGTGATGAGAAAAAGGATCATTCGTTTATTGAGAAAAATATATCAGAAATATCCGCGTGAATGCAGATTTATCAGGCAGAGGAGCTTCCATATAAAGAAGTAACGTTTGTTAGAGGAGCAGTCGGAAATATGTCTGCGGATACGATTTATCTGTATCCGCCGGGAATTCCGGATGATCGTTCCGGAGAGATTATCTCAAGCGTCTGGCAATAATTGAGGAATGCTTTATCACTTGATTTGCGTGAAACGAGTGAACAACGAAAAAAATTTAAAAAGATTGTATATTTTTAAAGACTATATTATACTAGAAGGTGCAGCGAATGGGAAAAATCTATTGCATGATGGGCAAGAGCTCAACAGGAAAAGATACATTATATAAGATGCTTCTGGAAGACGGGGCGCTTTCGCTGAAGAAGATCATTCCCTACACGACGCGGCCGATGCGCCGGGGAGAAACGGACGGCGTGGAATATTATTTTTCTGCGGAGAGAAGGAACTGGCCGATCTTCTAAAAGCGTGGCAAAGTCATTGAACTTCGGGCATACGATACGGTGCAGGGAGTATGGAAGTATTTTACGGTGGATGACCATCAGATACAGGATCTGCGGCAGAATTATCTGTTGATCGGTACGCTGGAAGCATACGGGAAGCTCCGGGACTACTTCGGAAAGGAACGTGTTGTTCCGATATATATTGAAGTGGAGGACGGAATCCGGCTGGAGCGTGCGATCGGAAGAGAGCGGCAGCAGCGGGAACCGCACTATGAAGAGATGTGCCGCAGATTTCTTGCGGACGCGGCAGATTTTTCCGAAGAAAAAGCTTTTGGACGCACAGATTACGGTGCGGTTTGCAAATGATGATTTAAAGCAGACGGAAGAAAATATCCGCGATTATATATTGTCTCAGAACGATTGACGGATCAGGGAAAGAGGGTGGCAGATTGGATATTAAGGTAAATCAGGCACAGATGGTAACGCAGGTGCCGGACACGGTGACGACGGAGACCGGCGACGGAACGTTCAAGTTTACGCTGGCGAGCGCGATCACGGATGCAGAGCTTCAGGCGAAGGTGGACAGTCTGTTATCTGACATTACGTTTCAGGGGAACCGGATTGCGGAACATATGGACATCCGCGATATGAAAAAGTACCGCGGACTGATCCGTGATTTTATGAATGAAGTGGTCTACCGCTCTCATAAGTTTTCAAGAGAGAATTTCCTGGACCGCAAGGGACGCCACAGAGTCTACGGACTGATCCGGCTGATTGATGCCAACCTGGACGAACTTGCACAGGAACTGGTCAAGGATGAGAAGGATCACATCACGATCTTGAGCAAGATCGGGGAGATCCAGGACTTCTGTTGGATATTCTGACTTAAACATAAAACGAGGGAAGCTATGGCAGGATTTAAAGCTATTTTAGGGCACATGAGCAGATCATAGAGCATCTGCAGAATGCAGTCACAATGGATAAGGTATCACATGCATACATCATAAACGGACCGGATAAGTCCGGCAAAATGATGCTCGCGGAGGCGTTTGCCCAGACACTCGAGTGTGAGAAGCTGGAGGACGTGGTGAAAAATGCCGCGCAGCCGTCCGACGTGGAGCCGTGTATGGAATGTCATTCCTGTAAGCAGGCGATGACGAAGAACCAGCCGGACATCATCTATGTGCGGCATGAGAAGCCGAATACGATCTCGGTCGATGATATCCGGTACCCAGGTCAACAACGATATAGTAATCAAACCTTACAGCAGCAGATATAAGATCTATATGATCGATGAAGCCGAGAAGATGAACGAGCAGGCACAGAATGCGCTGCTTAAGACGATTGAGGAGCCGCCTGCCTACGCGATTCTGATTCTTTACAACGCTGCCGACACTTTTTGCCGACGATCTTATCCCGCTGTGTCACATTGAACATCAAGGCAGTGCCGGATGAGAAGATCCGCGGCTATCCTGATGCGCAAGTATCAGATTCCGGACTACCAGGCGGATGTATGTGTGGCATTCGCTCAGGGTAACGTCGGAAAAGCCATTCAGCTTGCGTCCTCGGAGGAGTTTAATGAGATGAAAGCAAGCGCACTGCAGCTGATCAAGCGTCTCTCGATGATATTGATTTCTATGAGAGATGACCAGAGGCGGTAAAAAAGTGATCGCAGATTATAAAATTTCGAAATTAATGATTACTTTGATCTGATGATGGTATGGTATCGGGACGTATTATATTTTTTAAAAGCAACAGGTGACGTAAATGGCCTTATTTTCAAGGATGAGGTCTACGACATAAAACGACAGGCAGAAAAAAAGCTCTTACAATGGAATCAACAGTATTTTGGAAGCTTTGCGCAAAGCCCAGATACGTCTGGACGCAAACGTAAACTTTGATCTGGTGATTGAGTTATTACTGCTGACAATAAAGGAGAACTAGAATGGTAAAGTAGTAGGAGTCCGCTTTCGGAATGCGGGCAAGATATATTATTTCGGACTGGAAAGTTACAGTTAAAAAAGCAGGCATGCACGCAATTGTTGAGACTGCAAGAGGCGTTGAGATGGGAACTGTCATGACTGATCCGAGGGAAGTGTCCGAGGAGAGCGTCGTCCAGCCATTAAAACCGGTCATCCGCATTGCGACTGAGCAGGATGAAAAAGCAGGCAGAGAAGAACCGCCAGAAGGAAAAAAAGAGGCTTTTAAGATCTGTCTGGAAAAGATTGCAAAACATAAGCTGGATATGAAGTTAGTGGAAGCAGAATACACATTTGATAATAATAAGCTGCTGTTCTATTTTACCGCAGACGGAAGAATTGATTTCCGTGAGCTGGTAAAAAGATCTTTGGCCGTATTCCGCACAAGGATCGAACTGCGTCCAGATCGGTGTCCGCGATGAGACAAAGATTATGGGAGGATATGGAATCTGTGGACGTGAACTGTGCTGTCACACATTCCTTTCCGAGTTTGCACCGGTATCAATCAAAATGGCGAAGGAGCAGAATCTTTCCCCTGAATCCAACCAAGATTTCCGGCGTGTGCGGCAGACTGATGTGCTGTCTGAAAAATGAGGAAGAGACATACGAGTATCTCAACAGCCGTCTGCCAAACGTTGGTGATTATGTCACAACGGATGATGGTTTGAAGGGCGAAGTTTCTTCTGTAAATGTACTTCGCCAGCTTGTAAAAGTTTTAGTGGAAGTCAACGATGAGAAGGAACTGCGGGAATATCAGGCAGATCAGTTGAAATTCAAACCAAAACGACGCAGAGATGTGAAGCTTACTGCCGAGGAAATGAAAGAGCTGGTTGCATTAGAAGACCGTGGAGGAAAGTCAAAGATTGATGATACAAAATAATCTGATTCATGAAGGAGAGCGTTTGGACGAGCTGCAACGCAATGGATATGGAATCATCCAGAATCCGGCGCGTTACTGTTTTGGCATGGACGCTGTGCTGTTATCCGGTTTTGCGAAAGCAAAGGCAGGGGAAAAAGTACTGGATCTTGGAACCGGTACCGGAATTATTCCGATTTTAATGGAAGCAAAAGACGGACGCAGCAGATTTTACAGCGTTAGAGATTCAGGAAGAAAAGCGCAGATATGGCAAGACGCAGTGTCGCGTACAATCATCTCGAGGATAAGATCAAAGTGATCACAGGAGATATCAGGGATGCTTCAAATATTTTGGAGCATCTTCTTTCATGTCATCACAACAAACCCGCCGTACATGATCGGCACTCATGGGGGAAAACTCGCCATCCACAGCAAAAGCGATCGCAAGGCATGAGGTTTTTGTGCACGCTGGACGATATTTTGCGGGAGAGCGCAAAAATGCTTATGCCGGGAGGCAGATTTTATATGGTACACCGCCCGTTCCGTCTGGCAGAGATCATGAGTAAAATGGTGGAATATAAGATAGAGCCGAAGCGTATGCGCCTGGTATATCCTTATATTGATAAGGAACCGAATATGGTGTTGATCGAGGGATTGCGCGGAGGAAAATCCCGTGTGACAGTGGAGAAGCCGCTTCATTGTATACAAGGAGCAGGGTGTGTATACGGATGAGATTTATGACATTTATGGATATTGATTGGTAATACGAAACTCAATACGGCGTGTGAAGATTGTGATAAAATAACAAAATTTTCGAAGACACGCTTTCGCTACGTGTCGCTCGCGCGTAGGTACTAACATGCCAGCCACAGCAAGTTGCTATGTCTGCCATGCAAGAACCGGCGGCTCCCCCAGTGTCTTCTCAAGCTTTTGTTATTTTAGCACAATTAAATCTACGGCATGAGAGTTTCGTAATTATCAGTTTATAAGTCTGGTAAACAAGGAGGGTAATATGTTTAATAAGATAACACTTGGACCGATCACGGTTTATATGTATGGATTGATGATTGCAATTGGATTTGCTTCGGCACTTTTCCTATGTAATTACCGGGGGAAAGAAGAGAGGCTTAAGTGAGGATACGATTTTCGGTATATTTTTTTTATGTGCGTTGATTGGTGGAATGGTTGGCTGCCGCCTGCTTTATTACATTGTAGAGCTTCCGGCAATTATGGAAGATCCATCTATTTTATGGGATTTCAAAACGGATACGTCGTTTATGGTGGAATTATCGGTGGAATTGTGACAAGTTATGTCTATTGCCGTATCAAAAAAAAATTTTATTTCTTATTTTGATCTTGTGATGCCTGCAGTTTCCATGGCACAGGGATTTGGGCGTATTGGATGTTTTTGTGCCGGCTGCTGTTATGGAAGAGAGACACATGCGTGGTATGGCATTACCTTTACACATTCTGATTTTGCACCAAATGGTGTAAGCCTGATTCCGACGCAGCTGATCTCTTCCGCAGGTGATTTTCTGATCTGCGGCGTATTACTGTGGTATGCATCTAAGAAGCCAGAGCCGGGCAGAGTGGCAAAGAGGTTATCTGGTGCTCTACGGAGTGGGAAGATTTTTGATCGAATTTTTACGAAATGATTATCGTGGAAGCATTGGAATTTTTTCTACATCGCAGATTCTATCTCTTTTGGAATCGTAGCACTTGGAATTGCGCTATATTTTGTGATTCCGAAGATGATGGAGAAGAAAGAGTAAAAATGCAGAAACAAAGATAGAGGGATAAAAGGTAAAGTATGTATAAAATGATTGAAAAAATTTATGTACAGAAATAGAACGTCATGCAGAAGGAAATACAAAGGAAAAGGAATTAATAGGGACTGAATGGAAGGAAATTTAACAAAAGGACCAATTTTAAAGACATTAACGAAACTTGCGATTCCAATTATGGCATCGTCATTTTAGGAACATTATATAATATTACCGATATGGCATGGATTGGACTGCTAGGCGCCAAGGCGGTTGCTGGAGTAGGCGTTGGAGGTATGTTTACATGGCTTTCGCAGGGGCTTGCCTCATGGCAAGAATGGGCGGCCAGGTACAGATTGCACAGTGCATCGGACGAGGAGAGAAGGAAAAAGGCACATGGATTGCACAGACAGCGATGCAGTTGGCATTATTGATGGGACTCGCATATGGGATCATTGTAGCACTATTTGCAAATCAGCTGGTAGGGATTTTTCAAGCTGGAGGATGCGGAAACATTGAGAGCTGCGTTGGATTACACTAAGATTGTGTGCGGATTCATCGTTTTTCGTTTTTATCATTCACATTAACGGGAATATATACGGCTCAGGGAGATTCCAAGACGCCGTTTGTCGCAAATCTTTTTTGGTTTGGCGGCGAATATGATCCTGGACCCTGTTTTGATTCTGGACCGGGACCATTTCAGAGATTTGGAGCGGCAGGCGCAGCGATGGCAACTGTTTTGGCACAGGTAATTGTTAGCGGGATCATGCTGCTGGGAATTTTCGTGCAGAAGAAGGATAATGTGCTGAAGGGACTCCGTTTGTTTGTAAAAATTCCGTTGGAATATGTGCAGGGAATCTGCAAAATCGGAATTCCTACGGCGCTTCAGGGTATGGCGTATTGTTTCATTTCCATGATTTTGACGCGCATGGTGGCCGGCTTTTTTGGCCGGAGGCGATTGCTACGCAGCGTGTGGGCGGTCAGATTGAATCAATCTCATGGAATACGGCAGATGGATTTGGCGCAGCTATGAACGCTTTTATCGGTCAAAACTATGGTGCTGGTAAAACCGAACGTGTGAAGAAGGGATATCGTGCATCGTTGTGCACCGTTGGTATATGGGGAATTTTGATCACCCTTGTGTTTGTAGTTGTTCCAGTACCGATCGCAAGCGTGTTTTTCCATGAGAAGACAGCGATCGCAACAGCAGTTGACTATTTGATCATTGTCGGATTCAGTGAAGCGTTTTTATGTGTGTGGAGATGATGACAGTAGGTGCATTATCAGGACTTGGCAGGACTCGCCTGTGTAGTGTGATTAGTATTGTATTCACATCGCTTCGTATTCCCGCTTGCAATCATTTTAAGTAGTGGTGTGCTAGGAATTCTGGGAATATGGTGGGCACTTACAACAACCACAATGATGAAAGGGCATTATATTTACGTGTGCTTTTTTTAATCATGCGAAAAATGACTGATGCGCAGCGGACAGATATAATTTAGTTTTTTGTTAGTTGTACCATTTCATTCATATTGCTTCGTAACAAATATTCAGAACATTATCATTTTGATCTATGCAAAAAGATAAATTGAAAAATACTTCCGGGAGGATATTGGAGAGAGAATAATGATGGCAGGAAAGTTATATTTGTGCGCAACACCGATTGGAAACCTTGAGGATATTACCTATCGGCCCCTCCGCACGCTAAAAGAGGTTGACCTGATCGCGAAAGAAAGATACGAGAAATTCCATCAAACTGCTGAATCATTTTTTGAGATTAAGACACCTATGACAAGCTACCATGAATTTAATAAGATTGACAAAGCATATCAATTGGTGGACAAGCTTCGCGAAGGGAAAAAAATATTGCACTTATCACGGACGCAGGAACGCCGGGTATTTCTGATCCGGGGAAGATCTCGTGCGTATCTGCTATGAGGAAGGTATTGAGGTGACGTCTCTGCCGGGCCAGCCGCATGTATCACGGCGCTTACCATGTCCGGGCTTCCGACCAGAAGATTTGCGTTTGAGGCATTTTTTGCCGAGGGATAAAAAGAGCGGGCGCTTGTTTTAAACGGGCTTGCAAATGAAACAAGAACCATCATTATCTATGAGGCGCCACACCATCTTGTGAAAACGTTGGAGGAACTGGAGAGTGTTCTTGGAAGTGACAGAAAGCTTACAATCTGCAGGGAGCTTACAAAGCGATATGAGGAAAAAATGCAGACAACGTTAAGTGACAGTCTCCGCTATTATGAGCAAAACGAACCACGCGGCGAGTATGTCCTTGTTTTGCAGGGAAAGAGCTTTGAGGAGATTGCCGAGGAAGAGAAGAAAAAAACTGGGAATCCATGACATTAGAGGAACATATGCAGGTATATGAGAGCCAGGGCATTGCACGGAAAGAGGCAATGAAACTTGTGGCAAAAAAAGACCGTGGGATCAGTAAGAGGGATGTGTATCAGGCGTTGCTTTCGTAGGAGGTGAAAAATGAAAAAGATACCAATGATATTGCTTGCCATGTTCACGCTATCCGGTTGTGACAGGCAGGAAATGATCTACAGTTTCAACCATGTAGAGGAAGCTTCCGTGGATAACGAAGTCGAAAATACAGAAAGCGTGGATAACATTCAGGCAGAGACAGAACAGGCTGTGGATATTACAACCGAGGAGCCGGAAATCTCAGATGTGTATTCAGGTCCTGACCGTGACACTTGCCATGGTCGGGGATGTTCTGCTTCACATTCCGGTGGAAGAAAGCTGTCAGGCAGAGGATGGCTCTTATGATTTTTCAAGTCTTTTTTGCCAATGTGAAAGACGAGGTGCAGGCGGCAAACATTGCGATTGTCAATCAGGAAGTTATCATTGGCGGGGAGGAACTAGGAGTATCTGGTTATCCAAGCTTTAATGCACCTTACGAGGTGGCGGATGCGCATTGGCAGAAACCGGATTTGATGTCATTTTGCATGGAACAAATCATGCGATGGATCAGGGGAAAAAAGGAATTACTAATTGCCTTTCAAACTGGGAGAAAAAATATCCTGACATAAAAATTCTTGGAATTAATAAAAGTCAGGATGCGCAGGATGCCATTACCGTTTTAGAGCAGAATGGCATAAAAATTGCGGTATTAAATTATACATATGGTCTGAACGGTATTGCACTGCCTTCGGATATGCCGTATGCAGTAAATCTTCTGGACGAAGAAAAAGTAAAAGCAGATATTGCATCAGCGAAAGAACAGTCCGATTTTGTTATTGTGTGTCCGCATTGGGGAACAGAATATAGTCTGCATCCGGACAGCATGCAGAAAAAGTGGACAAAAATTTTTGCAGAAAGCGGTGTTGATCTGGTGCTCGGAACGCATCCGCATGTGATCGAACCAATTGAATGGGTAGAGGATGAGACAACCGGACATCAAATGCTCGTCTATTATTCTCTTGGAAATTTCGTCAACTGGACATCCAGCGCGGTGATGGAATTGCAAACCGTATGGTGGGAGGCATGGCAGAGATCACAGTTGGATTTGATGAGGCTGGCAGGGGATTTATTGTAGATTATGGCGTGAATGCACTTGTGACGCAGGTGGAGCCGGGGCATAATGGAGTCACCACTTATTTCCTGAAAGATTACACAGATGAAATGGCAGGAAAAAATGCGATCATAGAACAGGACGCAAATTTTTCCAGAGAATATTGTACAAAATTGTGTACGGATATCTGGGGCGATTTGTGGGAGTGATTTTGGAAGGAAACAAATTTATAAAAATTTATTTATCCACAGATATGAGGAAAAAAGCAATTGATTTCCACATATCTGTGGATTTTTTTCTGACAAATTGGTCTAATGACTGTAGACTAAAAACAACAAGTCTACAAGCATTAGACCAAGGAGGTAACAATGGAGGAATTAAGATTAGGGGTAATAGAATCGCAGTTTGCGGAAATCATATGGAGCAATGAACCGCTTCCGTCCGGTGAGCTGGTGAAATTATGTGAGCAGAAGCTTGGTTGGAAAAAAGTCGACCACTTACACGGTTTTAAAGAGGTTGTGCGAGCGGGGAATCTTTCAGAACGAAAAAGGAATGGTTTCCGCCCGGATGACGAAAAGAGGAATACGACGCCGCCCAGAGTGAAAAATTTGTGGAGGACAACTTTGGAGGTTCCCTTCCGGCGTTTCTTGCCGCGTTCACAACGAGAAAAAAAATTAAATAAATCAGAGGTGGACGAGATAAAGAAAATGATCGATGCTATTGGAAAGGAGGGCTGAAAATGTCAGGACTCTTTTTTGAAATTGTTGAACATGAGTATATCTGCCAGTGTGCTGATCGTGGTTGTGGTGCTGGCACGCTGTCTGCTGAGGAAATCGCCGAAGTGGATTCACTGTATCTTGTGGGCGCTGGTTGGAATCCGGCTGCTGTGCCCGTTTCAATTAGAGACGACATTTAGCCTCGCACCAAACGCACAGGTTGTAAGCATTGAAGCAGGTGCGGTAACATCGCAGGTTCTGGCAGAAATGCCGGCTTTAGACAACACGGCAAACCGGTATCTTGCAAAATATTATTTTTTGAGGGTATCACAATTCCGGAGCAGGAGACGGCGCAAAACCCGATGAACCTGATTGCATCTATCTGGTTATGCGGTGTAGCGGTTTTGCTCGTATATGCGCAGTCAGTTATGTACATATTCGCAGGAAAGTGAGAGAATCCGTCCGCATAGAAGGAAATATCTATATTTGTGACAGAATCCAGACACCATTTATTTTTTTGGAGTGTTAAATCCTCGGATCTATCTGCCATCATCGTTAAAAAGAAGTTCAGATAAAAATGTTGTGGCGCATGAAAAAAGCGCATATCAGACGGCTGGATTATCTGTGGAAACCACTTGGTTATGTGTTGTTTGCAGTATATTGGTTCAATCCGTTCTGCTGGGCTGGCGTACATTCTGTTTTGCCGGGACATTGAGATGGCATGCGATGAGCGTGTGATAAAGGACTGGAGCGCAGAGCAGAAAAAAAGAGTATTCACTTGTCCTGCTTTCGTTCCATGTGTCGGGAAAAATGATCACCGTCTGCCCATTAGCATTTGGAGAAGTGGGTGTGAAACAGAGAGTAAAAGGAATCCTGAATTTTAAAAAGCCGACCTTCTGGCTGATTGCGGCAAAGATTGCTTTTCTGTGTGATAATAGGAGCACTTTTTCTTACCAATCCGAAAAAAGAACGATAATGTGGAAGAAAATATTGCAACCGAATTATCAGAAAGCAGTCTGACTGACCAAACGTTAAACACAGAGAAGGATTCTTTGGCTGATCAGGAATCAGAACTAAATGCCTTATTAAAAAGCAGTCCGATGCGATTCGGGCACAACAACAAAGTTTCTTACAAACCTGGGCGGATGCATTTTTGTGACAGGGACGAAGCAGCGATTGACAGGTTTGTGCATGGATGGAGCAAGAAAAAAAAATGATGAAGGAGCAGCATGCTTGTGATCGACGAAGGAGATACCATCTTTGGATGGTCAAGCCCGTGGCCAATGTGGGATACGTCGGATGAAAATTCGAAGGGGTATACGATCACGACCTCTATGATGGAAAAAACACAGCAGAGATTTTGTACTATGCATGGACATCTGATCCACATGTTACGGTGTGGAAAGAAGATATTACGTTTGAGGAGAGAGATGGAAGTTATAAAGTGACGGATGAGAATATCCGTTTTCTGGATTATATTGTATCAGGAACGGAATTTGATGAGGCATATCCGCAAATTAATGGCACGCCAATGGATTACACGGTCAATGGCATGTATGATGCATTGGTTATGAACAGTCTGCTTTCCAGTTCTATGTTATATCAGAATCTAAAGGATCCGGTATTGGCGCAAAGTATTTGTTGAATCTGCTGGATAACGAAAACAAAGTACAAGTGGAGGCCGTTGCAGGACGGCTCGAAAGAAGGTATCAATATAAAAAATCACTTTTTATCGAGGACGGCGCAGAGCGGTTTGTAAAAATGATCCAGCCTGACAGCGAGGATGGAATCTGGATTCCGCAGGATTATGAATAAATAACCGGAGTTTAACTTATGAACTGCCGCTTGTGGGTGGTGTTACGGATTTCCGCAGGTTATGTCAATTGCATGCCAACAAAGTGTATAGAACTATAAAAAATAGAACTGTTTGTTTTCAGGAGCGCTTCCGCTTGTTGTCGCTGGCAGCGGTACTAAAGAAAGCATCCATCGTGATTTCAAAATCCAATTACATTGTCTTTTGAAATCGCAATGTCTGCTTTCTAAGGACCGGCGGCTCCCAAAATCCTGAAAACAAATCAGTTCTGTTTTTTATTTGTCCAAGACTGTGTAGCATGCAATGATTTAAGTCTGTGCAATCCGTCAATCCAGATTACGAGCGGCAGAAATCAAAATCAACCAGAGTTCCATAACGTAAATTGCAGATTTTGTGGTGCAATTCACAGCGTTGATTGGGCATGTATAAGAGTTCTCTCACAAGTCATCCATAACGTAAATAAAAGAAAAACGGTACAGACAAATATAATTTCCTTCGTGAGTCATGGAGCTGGGATTCTAAAAATTTCGTGAAGCTCTGCTTCACAAAATTTTTAGAATCCCAGCGGAATGCCCGGCGAACAGGAACATCATATTTCGTCTGCACCGTTTTTTTTTTTCATTACATATAAAATTCTGACTTGTGAAAGGACGCTTATATCTGCCCTTCACATCCTAAGAAAGCACCACAGAATCTGCTCTCCACGGTAAGTTAAACTCCGGTTACTCAATATATTCATAGTATGCTGGCAGATATTTATCCACAATATCAAATGGAGCCGGTTCCAATGGACAGTACCGCCTGATGGAAGGATTTATCATTATAATCCTTGATATTTTTCAGGGAAGTCTCCTTCTTCAATTCCTCGAACTTCAAAAATCCAATATAATATTTTAAATAATGTGTCGGTTCTTCCACGATCAGCTCAAAAATACTTTCAATCGCATCATCATTTGTGATTCCGTAATTATTCCAGAACTTTTTTCGTGTCCTCCAAAGTCCAGCCTTCATAGTGGATACCGATATCGGTGGAGGCATAGAGACTTAAGGTGGCATCCTGATTCAGCTCTAAAATGGTGGCAACATCGTCATCCAGACCTGCATAATGATAAGACTGGAATTCCACATAAGTCGCCCAGCCCTCGACAAAACCGGAATAATTTAAAATCGAGCGCACCGGCTCAATCCCGGATTCATAAGTCATGACCGTCTGGTAAAGATGCCCCGGAAATCCCTCGTGTGCAAGCGTTGTAAAATAGGAAATATTGGTAGTATCCGTTGTTTCATTAATATAAATAGAGTTATGTGAGTAATCGTCGATCGGTGCGATCACGTAAAATGCCGGAGCAAGATAATCTGCCACGCAGTCGTCGATGTAATTGACGGTATAACTTGTTTCCGGCGGAGCAGGGAAATCATCCAGCATAACCTCTTTTTAAATGATTTAATGTGGTTGCAGAATCCGTTGGTGTCAGAGTTGCTTCGGAGGCAAGCTCCCAAAGCTCCGGGTTCTCAGTAGTAAGGTCGGAGGATTCCTGCAATACTTTTACCCGTTCATTGGAAATCATATTTTCCAGGGTTTTGACACTTTCGGAAGTGCCGGTGTTGTAGGCAAGCAGATATTCATAATATTGTTTTCCCTCCGGGAAATAGCAAAGTCCGTTTTCATTGGTTCCGGAACCTAAAAGGTCTGTCAGCGCAGCCAGCGAGATTTTCGTAGGCTGGAAAAATATGTTCGTGGAGTATTTTTTTCGTTCTGCAGTCTGTAATGGTCTTTTTCAGACTGGGTCAGACCGGTGAGCTTATCAATCCTTGTGTTAAACGTTTCGATCAGGTAGTGATTGTCGGAATCCGCAATAAAAGCGCGTTACACTGATCGATAATGTTCTGGCAGGCAAAATCGGACATAAAAAGTCCCGCATCTGCCTTCTCCTTCTCAAAAAGAAATGATCTGGTCAAAATATTCATCTGTTAAAGCGAGGAGTTTCAAGTAATCTTCCACATCTTTTTTGCTGTTGAAGGAGTATTCTTCGTACAGGATTGGAAGCTGTGCCTGAACACCGGTCGATGGGCGCGACAGTTCATCATACAAATACATGTCAGCCATATCCAGCTGCAGTTTAAAATAGTTTTCCAATATATCATAAGTGAGCTGCTGGTTTAAGGTAAGTTCTGTGTAGGAAAAAGAGTTTAAACCCGACAGGTAATTTTCCAGTCTTGCGTTGCTGTCTGCCATGGCATCGATCGAGAGATCGCCTAAAGTGACAGGGTAATCGGTGATGCCATATTTTTTTTCGGGATCCGAGATGGTAAAATGCAGATTGATCGTATTTTCCGTCACTTCCGTCTCAATAATATCGTTTATGAACTGATCAAAGGCTTCAACGGTCTGGGGATTTTCTTCGGATATTTCCTGGCTGTATTCAATTGACTCAAAGTGCGCACAACCGGCAAAAAGTGAAATGGCGAGTGCCACACACACGGCGGATGATGCGACTTTTTTCTTTGTAAAAATTTTAGAATATCTGTTTTGGTTCAAACTTGCATTACCTCACTTCATATGCTAGAATAAAAGCCTAATTCTATTATATCTAATTAACACATCATATGTAAAGGATTCTCTGAATATGTAGAGAGAGGATGTTCCCAATTAGAAAACAAAAAATATAATAAAAAACGATTTCCCATTGGTATTATTTTGATCATTTTTCTTCTAAACCTGTATTTTGGCGAAAAAATGAATATTTATGCCGCTTCAATACCATTTGAAGGGGAAGGAATTGCATTTGATTCCGAAGGAAATCTGTGGATGGTCACACACGATAAAGCGGCAGTGACTGGAATCCGTTACACGACACTCGGCTGGACGATCAAGAGATATAACAGTCCGATCGCCGGAAACCAAAGCGTCCGGGTGAAATTAGAGACATATTGTCCGGATAAAGTCGATCCAAATAACCCGGAGTATTTATATGGATATTTTGTGATCCATAAAGAACGGATTTTCCAGAGCATCAACAGCGCGTATCCAGAGTGGGCACAGGAATTGTATACGAATGGCGGCACGGTTTATCTGGACGGTATTATGACTGTCGTTCAGAATGGCGTAAAAGCAGGGCTCTATGAGCGAAGGAGGTGCACTGTCCGGCGAGGTATACACAACTTACAGCGGAATTGCAGGAGCAAGAAACTGGAGGGATAAAGAGGGATTAAAAAGCCATTTTGACAAAAGTGTTTATTTCCCGGCGAATCCGGGGATGATCGAAGCACCTGTGGAGGGCGATGAAAACATGGAGGTTGTCACAGTGACTTCCGGGATTAATGCGGATAATCTATCTTCCGTCAACCGCCTGTGGATTTCATCAGCGGATGAGTTTAATGTGAGCCGTGCCATTCCGTCATCGGAGTGCGTGTCTATCGGCGGAAGCCTGCAAAAAAATATTATTATCAGGCAACTTATGAGCACCATTATGGAACGAAGGAAGTTCCGGTCACAGCAAATGTGACTTACACACTGACCTGGAATGATGGAAGACCGCATCGGGAACAGGTGACGGTAACAAAAAGCGCGGAAGTCCCAAGAGAGTATTCCTACTGGAAAATCCGCTCGATCGATCTGCGTTATCTGAAAAATGCAGAGGTGCGGAATGGAGCATTGCCGGATGGAAACGTGCGGCTGGAGAATTTGTACTACCCGAATGTCACAGTGCAGAAGAATACAGATTCCATGACACTCCCGGAGGCAACTGTTGCAGTGGATGGTGGTGTGATCGCTGGCGGAACGACCAGACCTGCAATCCCTGATAGAGATATTCTACCGCTCGTAGATAATAAAATAGGCAAAATTATGGTAAAAAATGACGTATTTTCCATAGATGGAGAAATATGGATGAACGGAGCTGCCTATGAAGAGAAAAACACCGGAGCCGGTCACATTATCCGGTGAGCGAAAGCAGTCAGTGCAGAAAAATGACATTCAGATTCCCGGTGCAACGGCGAATCAGATATACGAATCCGTTGGTACAGCAGAATATGTATCTTATTTTTCAGGTGGAATTGTAAATAATGCGATGGTACCTGACATCAATCCGGTCGCAGTCCATACTCCGGTGGTCTGTGTGGGAATGTCGACAGATGACATCGGGTTCAATCAGCAGATCATTCCGACCAAATATAAAAGTCTGATCTTAGGGCGCACATTTACCGTGTCTGTTGGAACAGCCGGAACGCATCTTGATGAAAAGGGCTATGGAACCAGAGAGTATCGAAAATATGTGAAGGCAAGACAGGTGAAATTTCCGTTTCCGGTCGTTTCGGATGGCAGGCAGATTGCGAAAGAGACAGCTGGATCACCCTTCAGTCGGAGAGACCGCTAAATTTCTGCTTCCTGTGTCAGTGCCGGAGGGAGACTATGATATTTTTGCCGCTCAATAGCAATTAATGCGGAAAATAATGTGGAAGAGCAGAAATATGCAAACACAGATAAAAACAACTACATAGCGACTGGAAGCGTCAGAGTGACAGTGATCGGACGGTTGTATGATTTTTGTGTGACAAACGTGATCGATTATCCAAGATGGGAGCGCGTGTTCTGGAAAGAAGGAAAGGCGGAGCGGACAGATACGGTTTATTTCAGTGGGACGAATGATCTGAACGGAATCAGACAGAGGGAGTCAGGCAGCCTGTATCTGGTGCCGCTTATCAAGGGCAGTCATCCTTATGACAGCAAAGATTCACGCACCGGGTTTGGGATATCGCATGGAGTTTTCCGTGAGCACGATCGGAAGTATGTGGCATACAGAGGATTCTGTTGAACTTGTTCCAACCTATTACTATATGGAGCAGGATGGCAGAAGTCCGCAGAAGGTAAAAAACTATATCAAAAAAAGAGGATTTACAGGAGTTTTATCTTCCGGTGAGCCTGAAGGCAGAAGACCGGACAATCACGGCAGAAGGAATGCAGACGTGGCGTGGAAGTTATCAGATCCCTGCAGATGTATACATTGCCAATGCGGAAGTGGATCTTGCTGATTATGTTGCACAAAAGAAAGGCAGGATCAGACAAAAAGATCCTGTATTTCTGCGGGATGGATATCTGATCGTGTATTTTTCCATTCAGACGGTCAAAGAAGGAAAACCGCATCTCGACTATGAAAACAGGCAAAATGTCAACAATGGATACTGTGATATGTGGAAAACAGAAGGATACCAGACAGTGCGTGTGGATTCGGAAGGACACGTCTTTTTCATTTCAGGAGGGCATGGTGTTTGTGTTCGACCAGAAGAAAAATATGCACACGGATTACACAAGTGTCGGCACACATTAAAGATATTTTTTCAATGTCCCTGTCATAGGATTGTTATAAACAATAAGCAGGAAGTTGTGCATATATGAATTATTTATGGGCATTTATGATTTTATCCGGAGTCATATTTTCTGCGTTCCATGGGACGATTCCGGCGGTTACCGGGGCTGTGCTTGATTCTGCAAAGAGGCAGTGACACTCTGCATCACGATGACCGGAGTGATGTCCTTCTGGATGGGACTGATGCGGATCGCAGAGAGAGGAGGAGTGATCGCCGGATTGTCAAGAAAGTTAAAACCTGTTTTAATATTTTTTTTCCGCAGATTCCACCGGGGCACGTTGCAAATGAGCAGATCGCAGCCAATATGATCGCAAATATTTTCGGACTTGGCTGGGCGGCTACGCCAGCCGGACTGGAGGCAATGGAAAGCCTTGAAGAATTAGAGGAGAGCAGGCGAAAGGAGATGGAAGTGCAGAACGGTGCGGCAAAAAGAAAAAAAGGTCACAGGACAAAACCAGCCCCGGTGCCGCGTGGCACTGCCAACGCAGAGATGTGTACGTTTCTGATCATGAATATCTCATCCCTGCAGTTGATCCCGGTCAATATTATCGCCTTCAGAAGCCAGTATGGGAGCGTGAACCCGGCGGAAATCATAGGTCCTCGCAATACTGGCGACTGTTATTAGTACCATTACGGCTGTAATTTTCTGTAAATTTGCACAAAAACTTACAAACTAATTGAAAAAAGCGTACTACTTGGAGTATAATGAAATTAGTACATAAACGAGGTGTCACATATGAAAAATGCCATTTTAATTGTAGACGACAGCAGACTGAACCGGGAAACACTGGCTGACATTTTAAAAGATAAATATAACATTATCGAGGCAGAGGATGGCAGGAGCGGTCTGGAGGTTCTGGAGAAAAGAAAAAGATGATATCGTTCTGGTAATTCTGGATATTGTTATGCCGGGCATGGACGGCTTTGCGTTTATGGAAGAAGCCAGAACGAGGGAATCCATCCGAAATATACCAATTGTCGTAGCAACGACAGAGAATGATTATCAAACGGAAAAAAAGATGTCTCGAACTGGGCGTGTGGGATTTTATTCCAAAAGTTTTCCAGCCGGAGATCATCCGTTTCCGTGTGCTGAACACGATCAAACGGAGTATGGCACATTCGCTGGAACATGATGGTCTGACTGGATTGTATACGATACAGAAGTTCAGTCAATGTGTAAAAAAGAAACCTGGAAAATAATCAGGATACAAAGTTTACATTTATACGTCTTGATATTGAACGTTTCAAAATGATCAACAATTTTTACGGAGTAGAAGCAGGAGACCGCCTTCTGGTCTATATTTCCGGTCTGATCGAAACATATTGGCAGGACGTGGAAAACTGCGTATTTGGAAGGATTGACGGGGATGTTTTTGGCATCTGTTTTCCAAAAGACGAGAAAAAACTCAATGGATTTATTCTATATATAAAACGGGAACTGAAAAAGTATAAGGCGGCTTACTATCTGGAAACAGCAATGGGAATCTACGACATTCTGGATAATAACCTTGATGTCCGGAACATTATTGCCCGTGCAACGCTCGCAGCAAAGCAGTGCAAAGGCCAGTACATGATCCATGAAGCGCGGTACACGGAAGAACTGCGTGCAAAGATCATCCGGGAACAGAATATTATCAATGAGATGGAGCATGCCCTTGAAACCGGGGAATTTGTCGTTTATTTTCAGCCAAAATATGAACTGGATCACTGCAGGCCATCGGGAGCGGAGGCGCTGGTGCGCTGGAAGAAGGCGGACGGTACGATCGTTTCACCGGGGGACTTTATCCCTGTATTTGAAAGTAACGGATTTATTATCCGGCTTGATTACTATGTATGGGATCAGGTGTGCCAGTTTATTAAGAATAATCTGGCTCACAGAGGGGATTCCGAAGTGATCTCCGTGAATGTTTCCAGAGTGAATCTGTATAATCCGGATTTTCTGGAGTCGCTGGTCAATCTGGTCGAAAAATACAAAATTCCGCCAAAATACCTGAATCTGGAGCTGACAGAGAGCGCTTTCTCGGATGACGCCCGTATGATACAGAATGCAGTAGATTATCTGCACAAAGCAGGATTTACGATATTAATGGACGATTTTGGAAGCGGATATTCTTCCCTGAACGTTCTCAAAGATATTGATATTGATGTTTTAAAGATTGACATGCGTTTCCTGTCCAAGGGATCGTCAGAGGAACGGGGCGAGAAGATCCTTGAGGCTGTGATCAAAATGGCAAAATCGCTGGACATGCTTGTTATTGCTGAGGGTGTCGAGGAAGAAAAACAGGTGAAAATGTTGAAACGTCTCGGTTGTGATTACATTCAGGGATACTATTTTGCAAAGCCGATGCCGAAAAAAGACTATGTGAAGCTTCTGCAAAAGAGCCGATAGAAAAGGGTTTACATAAAATAAAGAATGTGCGTTCCTGCATATTCTTTATTTTTTTGCATAGAATTTAGAGAGAAGAGAGCTGATATAGGAATAGGATATGAAAAACTGCTCCTTTTTTTATCGGAAATAACCATTCCACTTCTGATTTTTTGTATTGTCGGATATGGACTTTTAAACAGACAGCCGGTGTATGAGGAATTTGTGGAAGGGGCAAAGGATGGCTTCTGGACGGTGATCAAAATCATGCCGACACTGATCGGACTGATGGTGGCAGTTGGCGTACTGCGCGCATCGGGGCTTTTGGACTGCATTGCGCAGGGGCTGGGTCAGATAACTGCAGAAATAGGATTTCCGGCTGAACTTTTTCCAGTTACTATCGTAAAAATGTTTTCTTCCTCGGCGGCGACCGGGCTGCCGCTCGATATATACAAAAGAGTACGGTGCAGATTCCACGCTTGGAAAAATGGCATCTGTTATGATGAGCGAAGACAGAAACCATTTTTTATACAATGTCAGTTTATTTCATGTCGGTAAAAGTAAAAGAAAACCCGTTATACGCTTGCGGGTGCATTGCTGGCAACAGTGGCAGGTACGATCGCAAGTGTGGTGATCGTTTCCTATATGTAACAATGTCTGTGGAACTTAAGAAAGCCGCTTATGCTGGAAATGTCAGCGGCAAATTTGACAATTATGCGGAATGAGACTATAATTCATTTGTGCATGGAACGGAAATATACCGTTCATTCAGAAAAAAATATCGCGGGATGGAGCAGTCTGGAAGCTCGTCGGGCTCATAACCCGAAGGTCATAGGTTCAAATCCTATTCCCGCAACTCTTAAAAAGGCTGTCAGTCGTGTGTGGCAGTCTTTTTTGTGTCGATCTACATAGAAAACTTTGTTAAAAAATAAAATAATGAATGGCAGAAACAAAGCCATGTGCTATACTAAAGATATTCATTCATACAGAAAGTTTAGCAGAAACCAAAGCAAAGAGGGGATGCAGCATGAGCAGTATTGAGACATTTTTACAAATGGTAAAAGAATCTGATAATATCGTATTTTTTTGGCGGAGCCGGTGTGTCTACCGAGAGCGGCATCCCGGATTTCCGGAGCGTGGATGGACTTTACAATCAGAAGTATGATTATCCACCGGAAACGATCCTGAGTCATTCTTTTTATGTAAACCATACGGAAGAGTTCTATCGTTTTTACCGGGATAAAATGCTCTGTCTCACCGCAAAACCGAACACGACGCATTACAAATTGGCAGAACTGGAAAAAAGCAGGAAAATTAAAAGCGGTCGTAACCCAGAATATAGATGGACTGCATCAGGCGGCCGGAAGCAAAAAATGTTTTGGAACTACACGGCAGCGTTCACAGAAACTATTGCAGAAAATGTGGAAAGGAATTTGATGCGGAGTACATCTTAAATTCCAAAGGCGTGCCGGTATGTGACAGTTGTGGCGGACAGATCAAACCGGATGTTGTTTTTGTATGAGGAAGGATTGAACCAGCAGACATTAGAGGATGCAGTCTACTATATCAGTCATGCGGACATGCTCATTATCGGCGGTACGTCACTGGCGGTTTACCCGGCGGCCGGACTGATCGATTATTACCGTGGAAATAAGCTGGTGCTCATCAATAAATCGACGACGCCGATGGACGCGAGGGCGATCTGCTGATTCAGGCGGGACTGGGAGATGTATTCGGGCAGATTGAGGTGTAAGTTTGAAGGGACGGACGTGGAGCAAATGAATTTTTTCTACACTGCAGAAAAGTGGGATAAACAATACAGACAGAGGGAAAGTGAGGAAGACATGAACCAGTACCATTATGAAGTGGGAGACATCGTAAAGCTGAAAAAGCAGCATCCGTGTGGCAGCAGTGAGTGGGAGATCCTGCGCGTGGGAGCGGATTTCCGGTTAAAATGCACCGGGCTGTGGACATCAGATCATGATTGCAAGAAAGCTTGTAGAGAAAAAATACCAGAGGACTGCGCAAGGCGGGGGAGAAATAGGCACGCTTTTTGCGCTTTTTTCAAATCATGCGGGAAAACGTGTTATAGTAGATGCTCGTGATATAATATTATTCCTTGCTCATTAATGAAAACGTGGGCCAGAGACCAAAAAGGAGGAAAATTCGCATGAATAAGTATGAGTTAGCACTCGTTGTCAGTGCAAAGATCGAAGATGATGCGAGAACAGCTACAGTAGAGAAGGCAAAAAGAGTACATCGTACTCGTGCCGGCGGTACTGTAACAGAAGTAGAGGACTGGGGTAAGAAGAAGTTAGCTTACGACAGTTCAGAAGATGAGCGAAGCTTATTACTACTTCATTCAGTTCGATGCAGAAGCCGAACTGTTCCAGCAGAAGTTGAGCAGGATGTTCGTATCATGGACAACGTACTTCGTTTCTTAGTTGTGAGAAAAGACGAGAAATAAGAGATTCTTTGATCTGATAACGTTTGTTTGAGGGAAGAGAGGAATCGTATATGAACAAAGTGATTCTTATGGGAAGACTGACCAGAGATGCAGAGGTGCGTTACTCACAGGGTGAGAACTCCACCGCCATCGCAAGATTTTCGCTTGCGGTAGACCGTCGTTTCCGTCGTGACGGGGACGAGCAGACAGCAGATTTTATCAACTGCGTTGCATTTGGCAGAACTGCAGAGTTTCTGGAGAGATTCGGACGTAAGGGAACTAAATTCGTTCTGGAGGGACGTATTCAGACCGGAAGCTACACCAACAAGGACGGACAGCGTGTATACACGACGGACGTTGTTGCTGAAGAATGTAGAGTTCGCAGAGAGTAAGAATGCTTCCGGCGGCGGAGATAATTCCGGTTTTACCCCTTCCGACAGACCGTCACCGAGTAGTGCAGCGGGTGATGGCTTCATGAATATTCCGGACGGAATTGATGAAGAGTTACCATTTAACTAATGGACCATAACAGGAGGTAATTATCATGGCTTTCAATAAGGCAGCAGACAGAGAAGGCGCTCAATGAAGAGACGCCTGATGCATAGAAGAAAAAAAAAAGTTTGTGTTTTCTGTGGAAAAGATAACGTTATCGATTACAAAGATACAAACAAATTAAAGAGATACATCTCTGAGAGAGGAAAAATTCTTCCTCGCTGAATCACAGGTAACTGTGCAAAACACCAGAGAGCTCTTACAGTAGCAATCAAGAGAGCACGTCACGTAGCTCTTATGCCATACGTTTGCGAATAAGCTTAGGAAAATCAAGACTTCCCGGGTTCGGGAAAAGTGATTCGACACAAGTTTGACACAACATTTGACACGAAAAAACAGGAAAGACCAATTATCCTCGGGTAGTTGGTCTTTTTTGTGTCGGTACAGGATCATTTTTGGATAAAAAAGGAAAGAAAGATGAAGAACAGACTATACGATGCCACAAAAATCGACTGGGACAATCTCATGTTTTCCACAAAGGAATTATGGATGCTTTGCGTATCCCGATCATGGTCGAACAGATGTTAAATTCCCTGATGGGAATGGCAGACACCATGATGGTGAGCAATGTGGGAAGTGTTGCAATGTCAGCGGTTTCACTTGTGGATTCTATCAATACGCTTTGTGATCCAGGTGTTTGCAGCACTTGCCACCGGGCGGCGATCATATGCTCCCACTATCTGGGAAAAGGGGATGAGAGGCGCAAACAAAGCGGCGAGGCAGATTTTCCTCACCGTGATCGTGATTTCTTTAACGATCACGGCAGGCGGACTGATCTTCTGCCGACCGTTGTTACGTCTGATTTTTGGGCTGTGGAGCCTGCGGTTATGGAGGGATTCCATTATCTATTTCCTGATCACGGCATCTTCCTATCCGTTTATTGCCCTGTTTAATGCAGGAGGAGCCTTTTACCGTGCAGGCGGAAACTCCAAATTCCCGATGAAAATATCGATCATTTCGAATGTGTTGAATATCATTGGAAATGCAGTCCTTATCTTCGGATGTAATATGGGAGTGGCAGGAGCGGCGATATCAACGCTCGTCTCAAGGGCGTTTTGTGCCATTGTTGTTTTGTATTTCCTTCGAAAACCAAAACAGAAAATCGTGCTGAACCAATATCACCACAATTCGGCCGGATTTTCCGCTGATCGGGAAAAGTACTTGCGATCGGTATTCCTGCCGGAGTGGAAAATGGCATGTTTCAGTTTGGAAAACTTGCAATCCAGTCCACGGTTTCCACCCTGGGAACACAGGCAATTGCGGCGCAGGCGATGACGGTAATTTTTGAAAATGTCAATGGAATTGCAGCAATCGCTGTGGGAATTGGACTTATGACCGTGGCAGGTCAGGCGTTTGGCGCAGGAAGAAAAGAGGAAGCAAAATATTATATTATAAAATTAACAGGATATGCAGAGATCGTGCTGATTATTTCGTGTGCGGTCACATTCCTTATCAGTCGTCCAATCATGCATCTTGCCGGCATGGAGGCTGAGAGCATGGAACTCTGCTATCAGATGCTGATCGCGATCACGATCGCAAAAACCGATTCTCTGGGCACTGTCTTTCATTCCGCCATATGGACTCAGAGCAGCGGGGGGATGTAAAATTTTCTATGATCACAGCTACGTGCACGATGTGGTTCTGCAGGGTGGCACTGGCGGTTTATCTGATCCGTTTTCAGGGATTTGGATGCCGATCGCAGTGTGGATCGGTATGTTTGCAGACTGGGGAATCCGAAGCATTATCTTCTCCATTCGTTTCCTGTCAGGCAAATGGATGGAAAAACATGTGATTTAAATAATACAAAAGTCTTTAGAAAAATTAATGTTTTTTTAAAGACTTTTTTGTTATAATGTGATAGGCTTTTTTCATAAGTTTAAGGAAAACGGAAGAGACTGACAAAAGGATTACACAATATGAAAAAAAAGAAATTGAGAAAATATATCATACTTCCATTGCTGGCAGTTTTATGGTTATGTGGATGCGGTAAAAAAGAGGAGACAGATAAAGCAGAAACAGTTCCTGATACGGCAGCGGAAACGGAAAGTCAGACAGAAGAGACGGAAGAGAAAGAACAGGAACGTACACAGTACCCTGTTTCTGAGGCAGATACAGAGACGATTTATGCCGACAGGGAGAAGAACCAGGAACTTGCGGATTTCCTGATTGCTTATTATCAGATACCGGAGGAATTTTGTGCGGAGACGCGCTATTATTATGATATGGTCGATCTGAATGAAGATGGAACCGAGGAAATCCTTGCTGTGGTGGTTGGTGAATATACGGAATGTGACGGCGGTGATCCGGCAGTGATCCTTGAGCAGAGTGAACAGGGATATCAGGTGCTGGAGAGTTTTGCGTATGTCCGTACTCCGGTGTATGTGAGCGATACGATGACTGACGGATGGCATGATCTTATTTTTCCGGCATACGGCGGGGAAGAGGGAACTGGATTTCGGGTTTTCCATTATCAGGATGGCATAGGTTATCAGAATGAGAACATGGAATTTATGGAAGACATGGACGAAAATTTTTGCGGAAAAAAGATGATCGCAGACAATTTTATTGATGATATGGATAAGGGAAATTATCTGCCCTTACGTGAAACACCTTTGTCGGGAAATTAAATCAGAAAAATAAGCTTTATATTATACCCTTTCAATGATATAATGGAATACAAATCGTTACTATTTTGCAGGATTTTTAAAGGGTGTGAATATGAAGAAAACGAATATAAAATTAAAAGGAAAGCTTCGCAGATATTTGAACTGGCCTTTGTATCTCACCATTGTATTGATTTTGATGGATGTTGCAATGTATGCACAGGACATACAGATGGGAGCAGAGTTTTCAGGATTTATCGTTTTATACGTTATCATTGTACTGATATCAAACAGGCGGAACAGACCACTTCTGATCAATGAGCTGGTGAATTTTGCCACACAGTACGGAACTGTACAGAAACAGCTTTTTGAATGATTTTGAGATTCCGTATGCATTGCTGGATTATAATTCGAGATTTCTGTGGATGAATGAAAAATTTACAGAGATCACAGGCAAGGACAAAAATTACCATAAGTCAGTGACCACAGTATTTCCGAGCCTGACCAAAGGATATAGCAAT
>VOFJ01002321.1_pt1 | contig 27594 bp, 37 predicted proteins | sample 5384081 | NCBI WGS metagenome assembly VOFJ01 (sample SAMN12384729, study PRJNA508395) | human gut metagenome | isolation source: healthy gut I | host: Homo sapiens | reverse complement strand
TCGTCTGGTACACTTACAATTTGTTCCAGCCTTGCTTTCATTAAGTGTAGGTATCTTATTATTTCTCATTGTGTTAACACTTTTTATTCGGCCGTATCTATTGTTCGACGATATGTCCTATGGGGATTTTGCAAGATATCATTGCGCGCCTGTCAAAATCAACAAGTAAAAAGGAAAAAAAAGATATAGTTACAGTCCTGCAAAAAAATAGATTACGTTGGAGTGTGCTTGGGGGACTGTCATCTCTTTTTCTATGCGGATTCACGTTTATCGTAGGACTGCTTGATCCATACAGCGCATACGGTCGGATAGTAGTACATGTATTTAAACCGATATATATGCTGGGAAATAATCTTTTGGAATCCGCTTTCTCCAAGTTCGACAATTATACGTTTTACCAGGTGGATACTTCTATTTTAAGTATTTCATCTCTTTTTCATTGCAGTCGTCATACTTACAATGATTTTTATAATGGCATGGAAGCACGGACGGACTTGGTGCAACACGATTTGTCCTGTAGGAACAATTTTAGGCTTATTAAGCCGGTTCTCATTATTCAAAGTCCGCATTGACTCCGACAAGTGTAACAGTTGCGGACTCTGCGCTACCAAATGTAAGGCAGCGTGCATCAATAGTAAAGAGCATACTGTTGATTATGGATCGTTGTGTAGATTGCTTTGACTGCCTGGGGGCTGCAAACAAAAAAGGCATTGATCTACCAACCTTCACTCTCCCCTACCGATTCATCCAAACGTCGTTTTCTCGTTGCAGGACTACTTACTGCCGGAGCAGTTGCGAAACTACTTTCACAAGTTAAAGAATCCGTTGCAAGTCTGGAAGGTAAAAAGTATACAAAAAAAGAATCCGGTTACTCCGCCGGGGTCTGTCAGCCGTGAACATTTTCAGCAGCAATGTACATCGTGCCATCTTTGTATCAGCAAATGCCCATCGCATGTACTGAAGCCAGCTTTCATGGAGTATGGCTTGGCAGGAGTAATGCAACCTACCGTCAGTTTCGAGAAAAGGATTCTGCAATTTTGATTGTACTGTTTGCGGAGATGTTTGTCCTAACGGGGCTATTCTTCCCATAAATGTAGAGCAAAAACATCTTACACAAATGGGATATGTTGTTTTATCGAGGAAAATTGCATTGTTTATACTAGATGGAACCAGTTGCGGAGCCTGCTCCGAACACTGCCCCACACAAGCTGTGGCAATGGTGCCGTATAAGGATGGATTGACAATTCCCCATGTAAATAAAGAAATATGTGTAGGTTGTGGAGGATGTGAATATGTTTGTCCCGCCCGTCCATTCCGTGCCATCTATATCGAAGGAAATCCCGTACAAAAAGGAAGCAAAGCCATTTAAAGAAAGCGAAGAGCACAAGGGTGAAATAGACGATTTTGGGTTCTGATCGGCGTAGTACCGGAACAAAGTTTCCATCCGGCATACTAAAAACTATCCATTATATTCCTTCTACTTTCAATAAATTCACTAAATTCGTGGCGAATTAAAGACAGAAAAAACTCATGGAGGTATATACAAACAATTGGACGAACCGGAAATATCAGATAGGTTATGCTCTAAGTGGAGGATTTATTAAAGGATTCGCTCATTTGGGCGTAATGCAAGCTCTCCTGGAGCATGATATTAAACCGGATATTATCTCCGGAGTAAGCGCTGGAGCTCTTGCGGGAGTCTTTTTATGCTGATGGTAACGAACCTCACAAAGTCCTGGATTACTTTTCCGGACATAAATTTCAAGACCTGACCAAGCTGGTAATCCCCAAGAAAGGATTATTTGACCTTTGCGAATTTATAGATTTCCTTCGTACCAATGTAAAAGCAAAGAATCTGGAAGAACTCCAGATTCCTTGATCATCACGGCAACCGATCTTGACCACGGACGTATGGTTCATTTTCACCGTGGTTCCATTGCCGAACGGGTAGCTGCTTCGTGCTGTATGCCTGTCATGTTTGCTCCGGTAAATATTGATGGAACGAACTACGTAGACGGTGGATTGATGATGAATCTCCCGGTTTCCACTCTCCGTAGAGTCTGTGACAAGGTAGTAGCAGTTAATGTAAGTCCTATCATGGCACAAGATTATAAAATGAATATTGTAAGTATCGCTATGCGTTCATATCATTTCATGTTTCGTGCCAATACTTTCCCTGAAAGAGAAAAATGTGATTTGCTGATTGAACCTTATAACCTATATGGGTATAGCAACACGGAATTGGAAAAAGCGGAAGAAATCTTCGAGCAAGGATATAATACCGCTAACGGAGTGCTGAATCAATTATTAGTTGAAAAAGGAAAGATATGGAAGTAATGCTTCTTATTGAAGTAGTTAATATTAGAAATGTAAAAATCTACTCGATATGAATGACGAAAAGAAAACAATTACCTATCAAGTGTTCACCCGGCTGTTCGGCAACAATAATAACCACTGCGTCTACAATGGAGATATAGTCACCAATGGTTGCGGGAAAATGGCTGATTTCACGCTCAAAGCACTTGGTGAAATCAAGAAATTAGGTGCTACACATATATGGTATACAGGCATCTTCGAGCATGCCACTCAAACGGACTATCGCCGTTATAATATCAGTCCGGATCATCCTGCTATTGTGAAAGGAAAAGCTGGTTCTCCGTATGCTATCAAGGATTATTATGATGTAGACCCCTGACTTGGCAAATGACATTCCCGAACGAATGAGAGAATTCGAGAATCTTGTACGACGTACACATCGTGCGGGACTAAAAGTTATAATTGATTTTGTACCTAATCACGTAGCACGCCAATATCACTCGGATGCACAACCGGACGGTACGACCGAATTGGGAGCTAACGATGACTCCAGCCAGTCTTTCAGTCCCTATAATAATTTCTATTATATTCCGCAAGCGGAACTTCATGCCCAGTTTGATATGAAAGACGGTGCAGCAGAGCCTTACCGGGAATTTCCGGCCAAAGCAACCGGAAATAATCGTTTTGACGCTACTCCCAATATCACTGACTGGTATGAGACAATCAAATTGAATTATGGAGTAGACTACCAGAATGGAGGTACGTGCCACTTTTCTCCGATTCCGGATACATGGATAAAGATGTTGGATATTCTTCTGTTCTGGGCTTCCAAAGACATTGACGGTTTCCGTTGTGATATGGCGGAAATGGTTCCCCGTAGAATTTTGGGAATGGGCTATTCCTCAAGTCAAAAGAAGCATATCCGGACATTCTCTTTATTGCAGAAGTCTACAATCCGAATGAATATCGCAATTATTTGTTCCGTGGAAAATTCGACTATCTGTACGATAAAGTAGGCTTATATGATACACTTCGTAATGTAGCCTGTGGATATGAGTCGGCTGCTTCTATCACTCATTGCTGGCAGAGTCTGAACGGAATTGAGAAAAAAGATGCTTAATTTCCTCGAAAACCACGATGAGCAACGCATTGCGTCCGATTTCTTTGCCGGTGACCCACGCAAAGGAATCCCTGCACTTATTGTTTCCGCCTGCATGAATACTAATCCTATGATGATTTACTTCGGACAGGAATTTGGAGAACCCGGAATGGACAGTGAGGGCTTTAGCGGAAGGGATGGACGGACTACTATATTTGATTATTGGAGTATAGACAGCATCCGTCGTTGGCGTAACGGAGGAAAATTTGATGGTAAAATGCTCAATGAAGATCATAAACGTTTATATGAAATTTATCAAAGAGTGCTGACTTTGTGTAATGAAGAACTGGCTATTGCAAAGGGTGTTTTCTTTGACCTGATGTATGCTAATCAAAATGGCTGGCGTTTCAATGAACATAAGCAATATACTTTTATGCGAAAATACAAGAACGAGCTATTGTTTATCATTGTCAATTTCGACAGTCAACTAGTAGATGTAGCAATCAATGTTCCCTCACACGCTTTCGACTTTTTTACAAATTCCACATATGGAATCCTATCAGGCTGTTGATCTTTTGACCGGTGCGAAAGAAGAAATCAGCTTATTGCCATATAAAGCTACGGAAGTTTCAGTTAGAGGCTACAATGGAAAGATACTGAAAATTGCATTCTGAAAAAAATGACGACGAAACCCTATATTCCCCTATAACCCGATCACACCATAATGACCGGGCCCCAATGGAGGACTTATTTTATATGTATCATTCAAACAAATAGTCATGATAGCTGTTTAGGTAGATAAATAATCTCCTAAACCATAAAGCTTATGAAGAAATTTAATATTATGGCGGTTCTGTTACTATTTTCCATATCAGTATTAGCGATTGTACCTCCTGATAATGTGCAGGCTACCTTCAAGAAAATGTATCCCAAAACAAATGATATAGCCTGGTCGCAAGATGACGGATACTATTGTGCCAATTTTGTAATGAACGGTTTCACCAAAAATGTATGGTTCAATGCGCAGGGACAATGGGAAATGACGCAGACTGATCTTGTCAGTCTCGATCGGCTGACACCTGTGGTCTATAATGCTTTTACATTTAGTTCTTATGCAAGTTGGGTTGCGGAAGATGTGACTATGGTAGAATTTCCTAAATGGCAGGCAATCATTGTTATTAAGGTAGGACAAGATAATGTAGATATCAAATACCAGCTCTTTTATTCCCCGCAAGGGAATGTTGCTAAAAACCCGCAATGTCAGTTATATGTACGACATTCTCGGTCCGGGAACATTCTTATAAAAAAAGCCCTTGCCAAACATTAAATGCTCGGCAAGGGCTTTCTTATTTTTATTCCCTGAGTTATTTCTTCTTTCTCAAAACAACAGCTGTACGTGCAGGAATATAGAGTTTCAGCCACTCTTTCTTTTCCTTCTTATACAACGGATCGGCAATCGTGAAATGAACTACTGAATCATCTGCAAGACCATTTCCGCCAAATGCAACATTATCCGTATTCAAGATTACTTCATAAGCTCCCGGACTAACGAGGAAACCATAATCTACAAAAGACTGTTTCGGATTGAAGTTAAATACAAATATCAGATCCTTACGTCCATAAGCCAATACCTGATCACCATCATTATGCCAGCTCTCCTGAACCGGGTCGCCTGGAAATCTTTCACACTCTTGATCACTTTCAGCATCTCAGCATCCAAGTCCCCCATATAGTGATAAGCCAGATTCTTGTTATCTACCAGATCCCACTGACGACGGGCATATTTACAAGACCATCCATTACCTTCACGCGGAAAATCGATCCATTCGGGATGCCCGAACTCATTACCCATAAAGTTCAGATAACCGCCATTGATCGTCGAAGATGTCAGCAAGCGGATCATCTTATGTAAAGCGATTCCGCGATTGACTACATAATTCTCATCGCCTTTCTGCATATGCCAATACATATCTGCATCAATCAGACGGAAAATAATAGTCTTGTCTCCTACCAATGCCTGATCATGACTTTCCGCATAAGAGATCGTCTTTTCATCCTGACGACGGTTGGTCACTTCCCAGAACATACTGGAAGGTTTCCAGTCCTCATCAATCTTTTCCTTGATAGTCTTGATCCAGTAATCAGGGATATTCATGGCCATACGATAATCGAAGCCGTAACCGCCATCTTCTACTTTGGCCGCAAGTCCCGGCATACCGGAAACTTCTTCAGCAATAGAGATAGCCTTCGGATTGACCTGATGAATCAACTCATTCGCCAATGTCAGGTAGCAAATGGCATTGCCGTCCTGATGACCATTGAAGTAATCTCCATAATTACAGAATGCTTCTCCCAACCCGTGGCTATAATATAACATAGAAGTCACACCGTCAAAACGGAATCCGTCAAACTTATATTCTTCCAGCCAGTATTTACAGTTGGACAATAAGAAATGGATCACTTCATTTTTGCCATAATCAAAGCATAGTGAATCCCATGCCGGATGCTCACGACGAGGAGCCGGATAGAAATACTGGTTCGGATCACCGGCAAAGTTACCCAAACCTTCCACTTCGTTTTTCACCGCATGAGAATGGACAATATCCATAATAACGGCAATCCCCATCTCATGAGCAGCATCAATCAGCGCTTTCAGTTCGTCAGGCGTACCAAAGCGGGAGGAAGCAGCAAAGAAACTGGATACATGATAGCCAAAACTACCATAATAAGGATGCTCCTGAATGGCCATAATCTGAATACAGTTATAGCCTTCCTGTGCTATGCGTGGAAGTGTTTTTTCGCGGAATTCATTGTATGTGCCTACTTTTTCCTCCTGTTGTTGCCATTCCAATATGACATTCATAGATCAACAAAGGATTCGTAGCAGGCTTAAATGTCTTTTTCTTGAATTTATATGGCTTTTCCGGTGCCCAGACTTGTGCGCTGAATATCTTGGTCTGCTCGTCCTGCACCACACGTGTAGCCCATGCAGGAATGCGTTCACCTTGTCCGCCATCCCAATACACATTCAACTTATATAAGTCTCCGTGCTGAATGGCATCTGCCGGAAGATTGATTTCCCAATTACCGTTTTTCAGTTTTTTCAGCTTATAAGCAGCTTTCTCTTCCCCCAGTTGTTGAATGTACCTACCATATAAATATGTGTAGCATTCGGCGCCCATTCACGAAAAGTCCATCCTTTGGCAGTACGGTGCAATCCGAAGTAAAGATATCCCGATGCAAAGTCCGAAAGAGTTTGTTTTCCTTTATTGGTTAATTCGGCTTCCTTGTTCAGTGCATACTGGTGACGACCGGTAATGGCATCTGCGAAAGGTTCCAGCCAGGGATCGTTTTTGATAATGTTGAGTGTCTCTTTCATATCAGAATTGAATTTAGATTATGCTTTTTACTTTTTACTATTACTTTCTTCACTCCATCAGGAGTAATGCCGGGAGCATGTCCGTCTTGCGGGAAGAAGATGGCAAACATTCCCGGTTTCACAGCTACATATGTCTCTGCCAGTCCTTCGAAGAAAGTAATATCTTTTTCGACATTATAAGGAGCGTCGGCAGGCACACAATCTTTGGCAGCAGTATACCCCATCACTTCTGTTCCCGACAATGGGATCTGAATATCAATAAATTCATTATGCGTTTCCAATTTCGCCTCTTCCTTAGTCTTAGGCTTTGTCTGTGCGATATTCACTAGCAGATCTTTTCCTTTCAGTTCAGTCTTGCCTATTTCCATGGCTTGGAGGTCATGAGATTTCAAGAACTCAATAGCTTGTGCAAACAAAGGATTCAAAGACGCGTATTTTTCCAGATTTTCTAAAGTATCTACTACCATATGAGTTTAATTTTTAAGTTTATATTTTTTTAGGTATTATTTTATTCAAAATCATCAATTGTGTAATTGATGAAATCGGCAAATCTCTTGAACTGTCGGAATGCTTTCTCTATCTGCTCCATCGTGTCTGCCCGAGTGAAAAAAATCATCGGGAACAAGATAAGAACAGACAAACTGTCTGCACTTCAGATAATCAATATATTTAAAATCTTTCGGGAATCCCTTGGGAGCTGTTTTCATGAAGTCCTCTCCCACTACAGGAAAATATTTTTTTTTGAATTCGGGGTCTTCTACAATGGAGATATACTCTTCCACATTGTCATAAATGGCTTGGCGGACAGCTTTCAGTACGTTGGGAGGCAAACACAAACTTCCTCCGGCAAGCATACTTCCGTCAGGCTGCAGATGCACATAGTATCCGCAATGATCGGACTTCTTGCCTTTGGCATTGATATAACCGCCAAAATGTATCTTATAGGGTGTCTTATCCGCAGAGAAGCGGGTATCCCGATAAATACGATAGGTACAATCTTTGGGCTGGATTCCCCGGATTGTTTCATCGAACAAAGAAATGCGGGCGATTACTGTTGCCAGAAAGTTATCAAACTCGGCACGGGCTACTTCATATTCTGACCGGTGCTCATTAAACCACTCACGATTATTATTCGCAGAAAGATCTTTTAAAAACTGAAAGATAACGGGTATGTTCATCTTCATCATTTTCTATTATTACCCTACAAACGTACAAATTTTATTTCATATAAACTACAAAACGCAACAAAAGGACATAAAAAAAAAGCATCGGCCTGGTAAAACCGATGCTCTAACACATTTATCAAAAAAACAGACTCTTCTGCTTCTGATGTACTCTAAGCTTTCACAAGTGAAGTACAATCTCTTTTAATTAATCTTTATCTAATACTATGAAAAACACATAAATATAACAGATTAAAAAGAGGCTTTGTTCAACGGTTCTGTATATATTTCCGTTAATTTTAGTTATAGAATAAAATATTTTTCATTGACAGGTATGATGAGCCGTTTCCAGTCTATCATCGCATTGAACAACATGATATGGGAGTAATCGCCCAATTGCGCCTGCCGGATATCTTTCTCCACTATGAACCGATTATCCAACAGTTCCGCACGCTTCGTCCCCTGAAGCAAGGGATGAGCCGGAGTATACCATGTATGTCCGTCATACAGCGCTATGTTGGCAATGGAGGTATCAGTCAGATATCCGTCTTTCACTATCAGAATATCGTCTGCCTTCCCTCTCCGGGCAAACAGATCATTCAATTCTTCCCGATTGGTACTCTTGTAACTATAATCAATAGTGTCCGAAGCAACCGGACGCAAGGAAGAAACCATTCTCATTTGATAAGGAGTGTATCCGACCTCTTCGATTTCCTTACCGTACACAATCCGGCACTTCCAGATACCGGACAGAGACGGAGGAGATATAAAGCCGGACAAATCAATGGGAGCCGCTTCTTTCCAAAAGGCGGCACGAGTCCGGTTCATGCGCGCTGTGTGATACGACAGATTATAAACCTGTCCGTCTTCTATGCGAATCGTTTCAATAAATTGGCACATATACTTTTTGTTTCATTTCATGATATTCACTTTCTACTTCACTACGGCAGGTTATTCCGCCTCCGCTCTTAAAATACATTCTGTCGCCTTCCTGCTCCACAAAACGTATCATAACGGCACTATCAAGGCTGCTTCCGTCGAAATACCCCATCACGCCCGTATAGAATCCTCTCTCATACGTCTCGGCTTCACTGATAATCTGCATCGTCTTTTTCTTGGGAGCACCGGTGATAGAACCGGCAGGCAAGAGTTTGAAAAGAATGTGTCCCAGATTTTCCCGATAATTATCCGGCAAGGTTCCCTGTATTTCAGAACTCGTCTGAAGAATAGTTCCGCGATTCGTCTGCAACTTATCAATATACCTGTATCGGGACACAGATACCCGATCGGCCACTATACTTAAATCATTGCGGATCAAATCTACGATAGTAGCATGTTCGGCAGCCTCTTTCGGATCATCCATCAGCTGCCGGACAGCCGAAGGCAATGATGCATCAAGAGTACCTTTCATCGGATAAGAACTGATTTTTCCCTGTTGGATTCTGACAAATATCTCGGGAGAGAAAACTGTGAACTGATCCCTGACCCACAATTTATACATTGCTTTTGAACGGAAGAAAATATCTTTCAGACTAAGGTTCGTCTCTATCGGCGTGCGGCATGTCAGATTGGTCAGAAAGCTGTTTCCGGCAAATATATTCCGTTGAACGATATCAAATGACCGACGGTAACTATCGAAAGATTCGGGATAAGAATTCCAGCGGACAGGCTTTTCAGAGCAAGAAAGCACATCATTCGAGAAAGATTGATTGGTAAACCCATTCAGGTTATATACTACTTCAGATGGGTCAACAGAAGCAACTTCTTCTACATAAGAGGCATCCTGCAAATAATTAATGATAAAAAATAAAAGGCCGGCAGGATTGCCCTAAATAGTTCATTCTCCGAATCGTTTCTTCTCTTGTATATAATTGCATAAAGTCTTTCTTTTTGGGAAAGCAAAAGTACGCAAAAAGTAGATCATTCAAAAAAAAGCAATAAAAAGGGTTGCCAAAACGTTCCCCGGCAACCCTTTCTATCTGAATTGGTAGTTTACTTCATAGCTGCTTGCACTTGAGAAAGCATAGTTTTAGACTTTGTATCTTCCGGAGAAACTTTGGTAGCTTCTTCCAAGTAACCTATGGCTTCTTTAAATCTGCCATCTGCCTTTTTCCTTTTCTGCAGCATATTTGTCTGCATCAGAGTTTGCCAGAGGAGCAGCCTTTTTTCAGGATATTCGCACCGTCGTTATAGCATAAAACGCCCAGGCTATACAAAGCATTGGTTTTATATGTTTTATGATCCAAAGGAATCACTTTCTTAAAGCATTCTTCTGCTTCTTCCGCTTTTCCGGCTTTCTGCGCAGCGATACCTGCTTTCAGGTAGTGGAGACCATAGTTCTTAATCATTGTTTTATTGTCCGGGTCTACTTTCAGACCTTCTTCCAATGTAGCAACGTATTCATCTGTTTTCTTCAATGCATCCAAAGCCAAAGCTTTACGGGCATACGCATTACCAGTATTAAACTTCTTCTGAATTGCAATATCAAAAAAAGTAACGGCTTCCGCATACTTCTTCACTTCGTCTGCAGCCATACCACAGTAATATGCTGTTGCAGAATCCTGATTATTAGTTTGTTTCAGATATTCGCTGAATTTAGCATAAGCTACGGGATAGTTCTTGGCATTAAAAGCGTCGCTTCCTTCTTTTTTCAATTGGCTAGGGTCAGTCTGTGCAAAAATGTTAGTAACAGTAATACAAAATGCAAATAAAAAAATAAATTTCTTCATAACTTTATGTGTTTTTTAGTTGTTTATCGTTCAAAAGTAAAAGTTATAATAGAAAAACACAACCCTATTTTATCTTTTTTGAGCTTTTTGAAACCTATATAACGTTCGTTATTCTTCGTAAAAATAGATTTGCGAGTGTCCGGCAGGGAGGAAAAAAGACACTCCTTCCGCCTCAATAATCCAGCGAAAGGAGTGATATTCAAATAGTTTAGTTATTGGTCAGATAGCGTTTTTATTAGCATATTCGGAAAACTCACAGCCAAAAGTATCCACCAGATAATTATCCAGATCATCTGCCTTGAAAGCCAGATGGGTCAGATTCGTCTTGACATTTTCCGAATAATCGGAGAATATATCAGATATATGCACACGATAAGAAAGATAAATCTGATTTCCATCCAGTCCGAAACGATAAGGAGCAATCTCTGTCTCAAGTAAATAGGTCAGCACAGGTTCCAGATTCTTTTTTGGCAGAATATTCAGCGGAGAGGTGGCAAACAAATAAGAACGGTCGTACACAAACATACGTATCTCCGAACTTCCCTTATAGAATTTCCAGCCTTCGTATCCCACACGTGCCAATACCGGATTGATTCCCATCGCTTCAACGGCTTCTTCGCAGAATACAGCCAGATCGGTCAGTCCCCTCTCTTTAAAGATTTCTTCCGGCAACTTGTCACCGCAACAAGGGCAATATTCATCTTCTTCGGAAATGAATTCATCGCAACTATTACACTGCACATTGAAAACAGAGCGATCCAGACTTTCTATATTCTCCAGTACCTTTTTCAGTGTATCCACAGGAATACCAAATCCCATATTATCCGCATCGGTGATCTTACTGGCGGTAATGGCGATCAGTTCACCACGTTCATTGAACATGGGACCTCCGCTATTTCCCGGATTGACCGCAGCATCTGTCTGAATATAATAACTGTTGTTAATCAGCTGTCTGGGGAGAAGAAACCATACCTTCAGTCACTGTGAACGGCATACCAAACGGATAGCCGGCCACGTTTATCTTCTGTCCGATCGCGACTTCTTTCAACTCCGATAACCGGATATCCGGAAGAGCAGAAAAATCCCCTTCCACCGACAGCAAAGCAATATCCAATACGGAATTTACCATAACGACCCTGGCCAGAAACGAATTCTTATCATTATCCTGGATCGCTACCTGACGGAATCCCTCTACTACATGATAATTGGTAACAAACAGATCATATTGTTTCAGATAAAAACAACTGCCGCAGCCACCGGCATGATTCACTTTATAAATGGCATTGTATATATTCTGTTCCATAGTCTTGTTCTTTATTTGTTAGTGTCCTCTTCCGTATTGTTATTGTTGCCATACATACCGGCCATCATCTTTTGCATATTCTCCATAGCAAGTTGCTGCATCTTCTGTATTTGCTCCATATCAATATTCTGCATCGCCTGCTGCATCATTTCCTGTTGCATCTGTTGAAGCTGTGACGTATCGAAGCCCATTGTTTCTCCGTCTTCGTCACCACCTTCTTCGTCATCATCTACATCCAGTTCTCCTTCCATGATATTATCCATCGCTTCATATAATATCGGAGCTGCTTCTTCCCATGACATGGCAGAGGTAGCCTTCATTGCTTTCACAACTACCGCATTCACATCATTCTGCACATTATTATAATAGTACAATTCATAGAATTTATTAATAATAAGCAGGCAGCAAACGATGAAGTCACCTGATTCCAATGCCGAGCCGGCTTTCTCGTATGCATCTTCAAAGTTATCCTGAATGTTTTTCAGTACGGAACGGCGTCTGTCCGAAATGAAAGTTTCAACAAAGTAAAGATCGGCAGCCAGTTGCTCCTTCGTCATTTCCTGAAGGCGTGTGACAACAGATTTGGTACGGGATACGATCTCCGGCAACGGCATATCCTCCCGCCCATGATCTGTAATCGCTTTATCAAGGATCATTCAGCAGTTGCCCTTGCGGACAGACAAAATAGCATATTTTAAGAAGCGTACTGGATAATATATTCCAGGCATAACCATATTTTCGTTCTGTCTCGAAGTATTTTACAGCGTCCATACATTCCTTTACAGCTCTGCTGGAGGGCTTCGTATACCTTATCTACCGTTTCATCATCGTATGGAGTAATTTTGGGCTCATAAATACGCTCGGCCTTGAACTTAGTCACAAATTCATCATCATATTTATCACCTATCCGACAGATTTCTTCAAGCACATAGTATATCTTGTAAGGATTGCATAAAGCCACCGGACAATGAAAGTCAAAGAACAACTTATCATTCTGCAAAGAGATACATGCTAATGTCAGTTCTGTCAGATTCAAAGCTGCCACCTGGCGCAGCAAAGGAATCCTCCCCTTTTCCGGCAACAACAGAAATGGAGCTGTAATATTCAACTGGTCACCCTCCAGCCTCAGATAGACCATAATGGAACCATGAGGTACGGCAAACTCTGTCCCTTCTGCATTACCAAATTTGCTGCGTAACTCCGGATCAATATAATCCAGCAACAGATAAAAAGACTGTAAGCGCTCTCCCTTTTCAAAGGCATCTGTACTCTTCTCAAATGCTTCTACATCCACCTTGCTCTGTGTAGAAGCAATGATCGGACTATGAAAACTCAGTGTTTGTTTCATAATTCTAATGTTTGGTTTAACAAATTATTTCATTCTCATTCTTAACCATTTAAAAGTCCCGAAGCACAGCCTCCAATGTCGTTTCCTGCGCTATCCCCATCTTTTCGGTACGAATTCTTTTCAGTCTTTTCTTCACCGAATCTTTCTCCAGATGCATGATCTTAGCAATATCAGTCTGCGAAAACTGCATTTTCACCATACAGCAATACCGCAAATCCTCCTCATTCAGTGCAGGATACTGATTCTTCAGACGTTCTGTAAAATTCAGGAAGATACTGTTGGCATTCTTGAATATAACTTTCCAGTCCTCATTCTTGAGCATTATATTCTGCTGGGTCTTTGGATTTTCAATCACAGGTATACAAGTTTCATTCAGGCGCTTAAAGAACTCAACCTTTAGTAAAGCCTCTTTCTCCCGAATCTGCGCTTCCCTTTCCTTAGCTTCCGACAAGTCTTTTTCTGCCTGTAGTTTTTCTATTTCACGGTACTTCAACAACTCCTGCTGATGGGCAATCTGTCCTTTCTGACGCAATACTTCCTGTTGTTTCCTTTTATATAAAAAGAAGTAGATGCATACCCCTAACAAAATCGCCAGGCAACAAACAATAGTCACAACGTACAGTTGCAGCTTCCCTTTCTACCGCCTGTTGCCAAAGACGGGTATTGGCTTTTTTTCAATTCATCATTGTGATAATTCCGGTGCAAAGTCAGTAAACCTTCCTTATCTCTCTCCTCTATGAGCCTATCCCGCAAGTCAGCATGTCGGTTCATATAATAATATGCCGAATCCATCTGCCCGGTAGCAGCATAAATTTCAGCCTTAGCCAAAGACTTTCGAGTTGTATATTGTATATCTGTTGTATCTTCCACCGCTTTATTAATGTAGTAGAAAGCAGAATCATACTGATGCAGTTCAGTCAGTGTGTTTGCCTTATTTATATAATGATCATAGATATATTCATTTTCCTCTCCGAAAAGTTCAAATAGAATAGCCAAATCTTTATCGCGATACATCAACGCCTGTTTATAGTCCTTCATTGCCATGCAAAGATGGGCATGCTGTGAATAAATATGTGATAATGTCCGGACCAGATTCTCTTTCTCAGCCAGCTGTATCGCTTGCACAGAATATTTATAGGCGCTATCCAGTTGATTTGTCTGCATAAATCCGTGAGTGATATATGGCAACAGTGCACAGATATACAAAGGATTACCAATCCGTTCGGCATAAGGTAACGCTGCCTTCCCCAACCGTAGTTCCTCGTCAGGAATCAGTCGCAAGTTGAAAAGACGACTCATTTTTATACCTGACCATGAACTGAAGTTCATCGTTATCACTCTCTCCCAACCAATCGATTGTCTTTAGGAAATTATGCAGGGAAGCTTCCGAATCTTCATTATCCATTGCTACCAGACCGGCATTATAATAAGCCAGTGCCGCATGAGCAGAGTCCTTCGTACCTTTATAATAATCGATTGCAACAGATATAAGTGAATCACTTTTATGCCCCTCATCAGATGACTGATTAATCACTTGCGTCATTAGCAGCGCATATAAAGCGCCATTTGAATCCGACAGCCTCTCCGGATACTGAATTTGGCGAAGCAAAGAAAGGGCGCTGTCCGGTTTCAGCCTGATTAATTGTTCGATAGATAACAATCGGTCGGCTGTATGACGACAAGCACTCAATAAGAACCCTAATAATATAAAAAAGTAAAGTTTGTCGTAAATGCTTCATGAACAAAAGGTTTATGTTTCCCAACTAAAGAGACGAATCTCTGAATGCAAATGTAGGAATAATAATGAGAGTTGCTTTATAAAATAGGGGGTATAAATATATTCTTAATTAAATCAAATATTTGCCTGTTTATCAAATCAATATAGTATACAGTAAAGGGGGACATAGGGGGACATTTACTGTTTTATAGGGGATAATCGCAATATGAAACCACTCAGAATTCAATAAAATTGATGTACCCCAAACAAAAGAAAAACGTTGACTATTATTAAATAATCAACGTTTACATCAGTGATTCCGAAGCGATTCGAACGCTTGACCCACGCCTTAGAAGGGCGTTGCTCTATCCAGCTGAGCTACGGAACCATCCTTATTTGCGGATGCAAAGGTAGTGCTTTTTGAGAACTCAAAAACTTTTCGACACTTTTTTATTCATATTTTTCTTTATAGCTAGAAATCAGTAATTTATAAAAGTACTATTCAGAACCCTGTTCTAGGGTTGAATTATTTTTTCTTATCCCGATATCCCATATATCATATATCTTATTTATCTTTGTGCAACCGTTAAATATAAAATCAAAAAACTATGTTGAGTCGTATTATCGTATTGGTCATAGCCGGAGTTGCTGTCGTTTATATCGTCCGCTTTATAGATAACTTCTTGTCCCAGCACAGAAGAAAATATTAAATAAGATATATACCTATCAGGAGAAGTTCATTTAAAACTTCTCCTTACGTTCAAATTCACCTTCCTCGGTGTAATACTTCCATGTGCCTTTAGGCTCATTATTTGAATATTTCCCACGAAGCTTGAGCTTTCCATTTTCGTGATATTCACGATAACGTCCGTGACGTTTTCCTTCTTTCACTTCCGCTTCGCTTTTCAATGCTCCTTCCGGATAGAACTCACGCAGAACATTTCCTTCAAACTTCTCAATATAGAAACGCTTTAACTCGCTCATCTGCTCCTTTTCGGTCACAGCCTCTTCGTCCATATCCTGATCTTCCTCATCGCTGACAACGGCAACTACCTCTTCCGGCTCGTATGGACGGTAATCCCATCACATACTGCAGAGAAGCCAGATTGTTATCTCCGATCACCTGCATAGTCCAGTAAGGGAATGAATACAAAACGTCTTTGTTTGATTGTATTTCATTCCATGTGGCAGGATTCATCATCGGTTTCAACTGGGAATAAAACTTGTGCATATCTGTATACAAGAAGATTGTGGAACTTGATTTCATATACGAATAAGCATCCTTAAATCCTGCATTATTCTTCAGTAAATTCTTCTGCTCATAGTCTTCTACAAAAGAAAGCAAGGAAGCAGCTTTATTACTGAAAACGACGTAATCGTCAACATAAGTATAGTATGGCTTCTCAAATTTATCAAATAGCTTCCCAAAGAACAAGCGGAAAAAGCCTTTCATCTCGATATAATTAATCTCGAAATCCTTATAATTAGCAGACTTTATCTTAACCGGAGACCGGCGTTTGATCTTCTTTTCAATAAACTCCATATTCTTACGGGCGTCTTTGATGCTTTTTGCCCGAATAGCTCCAGAATCACTTCAGGATCATGTCCTAATAACCCCGGTTCGGATTGCGTTATGGCAAACTCTCCGGACATCCAGCTCAGGAAGTTCTCTTCCAAAGAAATACCAAACAGGCTTTCTATCTTTTTCCGTGAACTCTGATAAGAGTCATACAACAGTTTATCATGAACAGACAGAGCGTTCTCCAGTTCCTTCACGAAAGTTACCGGACTATCAAAGCCGATATTTGTATAAAGAGCCGTTCGCCCGGACAAAATCTCGTGAGCTTTCATTTTATGCTTTCCCGAATTCAGCAAGGCAGTGATATAAGGATCCACCGAATCTTTCTTCAACGTATAACCTTTCACCTCCATCCGGTCTTTATCCATATTCAGGTAAAGGCCCGCAAAATTCATAGAATTACTGAACAGATCGACATATTCATTTCTCGCTCCCAAATAAATAGACATAAACTGAGGAATACGGGCATAGTTGATAAATACCCTGACAAGCCCTTTACCGGAAAAACTAATTTTTCCGTTTCAATAAAAGACTGGTCAAGTCCGATCTTAGGCTTATTACGGGAGTTGATGGCAGATTCAACGAGTCCGGAAGTATAAGAACCTACCAGGTGATTATCTACAAAAGCTGTATAAAAGACATCACGGGTATCCGGATCACGCATTTCAAGAATGTTAATTCCATTATGCATTCGATTAGTGACGGTAAAGCCGGACATTGCCAGCACTGTTTCGACCTGATCTTTCAATAAATCCATTTTAGAAGCTTTCTGCATATCTACTATAAGCAGAAAATCCCAATCGGTAGCGCGGGTCTTATGAAGTGAGATAAGCAGATCCCGCTGACCGACCAGTGATAACAGCACTTTATTGCTTTTGACAACCGAGTCAAGCTTTTCTACACTCTTCGCAACTTCTTCAAATGATTTCGCTTTTCTCAGACATTGCCAGGTTTCGCTTCCACTAAACTTTTCCCAGTCTTCAATCGGAGCAGATGACTGAATAATAAATGCCGCATCCTCCGGCACCAGATAGATCTGCTGAATATTACGGTCGGGCGAAATAAACAGATAAACGATGGAGTATACCATGTATACAGCCAAAGCTAGTCCTGCCGTAAGCAAAGTCCTTTTTTTACAATTTTTCGTGTATTATTTTTCTTCTCATTTTTCCCGGGTTCAACATATTGCCCTTGTTCCCCATTCTTTAATTCATCCATTATTTATTTGTTATTGAGTTGATTGGGCAAAATTACTAAAAAAAAGATGGAAGTTGAAATTCACAGGTCGGTTTATACTTTAAATCTTCTCATCCATCTACATCCACCATAAATCAGAGCTATTCCCCCAATATAAATATCCCTCTTTTTTCCACCTATTGACACGTTTCACAGAAACAGTTTTCTTCACCTCTTCACTCGTTCTGAACTCTACCCCGGACTCCAAAGACAGAGAATCTTCTTCCGCTGACATACTACCGGCAACCACCTGCTGCAGCTTCCCCTGTCCTTCGGTCAAGAGAATTCTTCACGATCTTCACAGAAACCTGCGAAGCCGTATCCACAGGATATATGAAAACGATCTGTTCCAAATGCTCTTCCACTACTTCCGAATCACTTCTCGAAATGAAAGCCTGCTGAAGCAAACTGTTCCTGCGTCCGACCGTAGAACTCGAATCAACTTTAATCTCCCGGCTCTTACAGACAATCTCCTTCTTACCTCTGCACCCCAAGCACAAAAAAGGAATCATTAAAGCCACCAACCATACAAACAAGGCTTCCCTCCCACTTTTCAGAAACTCCTTCACATCAAAACAAGGACAAACCTTTACGTATTCATTAGCCTCAATTACCCCATCTCCATTCAAATCCGGCGAAGTGTCCCGATGTCCCAAAACCTGAAGGATACCATACTTCCTTTCTGCAAATCCATGATCAATTGATAAAGCACCCTTTTTTCTGAGCCTTCGTCCGAGTATCCGCAGGATGCCCGTTTACATCCAGCCCACCAATATAGCATATCCCGATACTATGCTCATTCCAGCCTTTGCAATGAGCCCCCGCCAAAGAAATATCCCGCCCTCTCTCCAATCTTCCGTCCAGACAGACAACATAGTGATACCCTATACCATTAAATCCACGTTCACGATGCCAACGGTCAATATCTGCTGCTGTAAAAAATCCTGCCCGACTTTTGTAGCCGAACAATGTATAATAATAGAATCTATTTTTCTCATGATATTCATATATTAGTCATTATTTAATAATCCGAAGGTGGCATTCTTTGGGTACATCCTCTGATCTCACACTTTTTCACTTCAGATTCCTTTTGAATCAGCTCCACTTCATGACACTTATGTATCCAGTTTATTTTCTCCTCCTGTTCCTTACGAAGTTCGATATAGAGGCCATCTATTTTTTCATCCCGCTAAGTCAAGCGATCTTCCAGCCAGTCCACCTTCTTACGTCGGTTTTCTTCTTCCAGATTACAGACCGAAGCTTCCTCTTTTCTGACATCCGTCTTGCGACAGAAGATATATCGTACTATCCATTTCACTGCTTCCAGACCGCCCATAGCAGTAATAAAAGCAAGTATTGTTGTTATTTGCATACTCTTATTTACTTGTAAATAAGTTGAAACTTTAATTAGCTTTCGAAAAGCTTATAAGAAAGAATGAGGCCGAAGCCCCATCCTTATAATCACTCTGTTGTAATGAGCTACCTTACTTTCCCATTATACTGTCGAGTCCGATGCTTCATCATCGTCACCCGATCCACCACCCGGATTCGGGTTTTCTCCATCATTCCCATCATCCGGATTTCCTCCGATAACATCCGATTTATTAATATGATCCAGATCCTTGAACTTCAAGCCATCCGAACGAGTTGATGTTCCGGTAGACAGACGAATATCCGAGTTGGCACGAAAACAGATGCGTAATCCTTGAATATCAGCTGAGGTAAAGTCTTCCGCTTTCTCTGTCCCTTTGCTTTGGGCAGACAAGAAAAAGTAACCCAGTCCTTCGATATTTACTGAACGCCCCGCCAGTAATGTTTTTCTCAATAAAGTACGAAAGTCCTTTAAAACACTAATTGTTTCACCCTCACTTACTCCCGAATTGGAGGAAATCTCTTTTTTGCAATTTCTTTCAAAGTTGCACTCGTATCGTATTGATAAGAAATCACCGGATATACTTTCTTTCCTGCTTCTTTATTTGTAGGGTCACACAGACGAGACACTCTTCTAAATCTAATTGCCATAATTTTGGTCCTTTCTTTTTATAGATAAATACTAATGATTATTACTTCGCTAACGTTAACGATGCAAAGATGCGGCATCTTCATTGGGAATGAAAGGACAAGATTAAATCATGATTAAAGAGTACTGGGAAGAGATTTATAAGAAAGAAAAGCTAGTTAAGACGAAAAAAGGGACAGGAAGAGGAAACGGGAAGCTAAAATAATCAACCTTGGACAAGTTTTTTCTCCATATATATAAAAAATTTGCGAAAACATGCCTGGCATATCTCCGCACTACAACAGCCATCGATCTATATTCCTTTTCTCCGCACTGAACTCCACTCCCACTTTCACCACTTCACGGTCGTCTGCCTGATAGGGAATTAAATAACCTTTCTCATCAATCTGCTGCAAAGCCTGTTCGGCAGTACCATTCAGTTTAAATTCAAATACATAAATATACTTCGGAGTTTTCACCACTGCATCCGCCCGTCCGCGGGCACTACGAACCTCAACTTCGGTGAATTGCCCCATTAACTTGAACACTAAATAAAACACGACCTGATAATGACGTTCGGTCGAATCGCTCAACTCATAAGGAAAATCTGCGAAGAAAGCCTGAAGACGGGTAAGGAAGGCATCTACCTCTCCGGCACGTAATTCCTGAACGAATTTGCCTATATAGAAATTCTGTTCATCTTCATTGACCGGTGTATAATAAGGAACCAGAAAATTGAGAAAAGCCATAACGCACTTCATCATTGGGGAAAGCCAGACGATAAAGTTGAAACTCTTTGTCATAGTCCTTGATAGTCAAATAGCCACTCTGATAAATCAACGGAATCGGATTGTTGGCATCCACCCGATATTCCATAAATGAAGATGCACTGGCTTCTATCCCATCAATTAAAGTGCGCAGGTCATAATCACTCTTTTGAGCAACTCGACAAGGAAAGTAGGTGTTCCGGTCTGAAACCAGTAACTACCAAACTCCTGTTTTTGAAAATGAGTTGAGCACACTGAACGGATTAAACACACCCGCACCTTTCGGATGAAAATGATAACCATCATATCGTCGTGTCATCATTTCCATAACCGCTTCTGAAGTCATATCATTGACTGCCGCCTGTCGCTCCAGTTCAGGAACAAAAGTTGAGCCAAGTTCTTCCTTTGTAATCCCACACAATGTAGCATAAGCAAAATCCAGGCTAATATCATTCAACTGATTCAAATCACTGAACACACTGACTTGTGCAAACTTGGTCACACCTGTCAGAAATACAAAACGGAGATAACGGTCAGAACTCTTCAATACTCCATAAAAAGCCTTCAGAGTCCTACGGTAATCATCCAATAGAGAACCATTACCCAAATCCTGCAACAGAGGTTTATCGTATTCATCTACCAATACCACTACTCCACAGCCTGCCTGTTCACTGGCGCGACGGATCACTCCTGCAAAACGTCCGGAAAGAGTTTCCTCATCCTCTCCTTTTCCATATTTCAACTCCCATTGCGTCAAATGCCGGCTAAGAATCTCAACCAAAGCTTGGGATGAATCATATTTTTTGCATTCAAATCCAAATGAAACACCGGATACTTCTTCCATTCCTTCTCAAGTTCGGCAACAGCAAGTCCTTCAAACAATTCCTTCCTGCCTTCAAAGTATGCTTCGAAAGTGGAAAGAAGAAGACTTTTTCCAAAACGACGGGGGCGACTTAGGAAATAAGGAGTCTCTGTAGAAGCTTGGCATTTTCCATACAAAAGCCGTTTTATCTACATAAAGATATCCCCCTTCGCGGAGTTTCTCAAAAGTCTGTATCCCAATTGGAAGTTTACGCATTATGCCATCCATCATTATTCTTCATTTTTTGTGATTCAAAGATAATCATTATTTCTATATTCCATTACTATAACTTTCGATTTTTAATATCGTTCATTAATCAATGCTTATTATATATCTCTTCATCCACCTATATCCGCTACCGGCAACCACCTGCTGAAGCAAACTGTTCCTGCGCCCGACCGTAGAACTCGAATCAACTTTAATCTCCCGACTCCTGCAGACAATCTCTTTCTTACCTCTGCATCCCGAACATAAAAAAAAAAGAATACATATAAGTACACTACAATATCACATATTTATATTCTTATTTTAAAACTACAAAAAATCAGTCATTCCATCTTACATATAGAATTTCCAACATTTCATATACAATACATTTAGTATTAATCTAAATCTAAATTATACCAACTTTCTGCTTCGATTAATCAATTAAATAAATAGTTCTACAACAATTCGTCAAATCACACAAACAAAACTATTGTTTTTATGTTATTACAAGTTACATTTACATCGTAAATACAATTTCCTACTTTATCAGAAGGGGACAAATGTATTTTATTTTGATATTAATTCATGATTGAGCACAAACAAACAGCTATTGAGACATCATGGTCCGATAGCATACTTAATATTAGACCACCTCCTCCCCTGATTATTCACCTGAGGCTAGTTTGCTACGCCTAATACAAATAAATGAAAATAATTATTGTTACTTGGGGGACATTGCTTTTTTATTGATAGTTCAAGACATTTAGAATCTGAATTCTCAATAAGCATAACTCATAACCAAATATTGACCTCCCCAAAACAAACAAATTAGAGATCATATTATTTGAGTTTATGGATGTGCACAATTATGGAATCATAGTTGGCACATAATCTTTTATGTCTCTTGAATCAGAAAGAGAAAAAGCAAACTCCATCGAGTGACGTCATTTAAAATATAATAACATGATGTATTTAAAGACAATATCTATTGCTGCATCTTTCTTAATAGCAACAATATTTGAAAATCAATCATATTTAGTTTTATTGCTGATAGTAGCAGGCTTCTTTCTCTACTGGCATTTATTTCATTATCTTTCCATACAAAAAGAAAGAAATTTCCTCAAAGAAGAGAACCAGTATTTTATAGATTCTTTCCAAAGTATTCGAAATCCAATTACATTAGTTCATGTTCCTTTACGAACGATCTGTAATGATAACTGTCCCGAGAACATAAAGAATGATTTGTCACTGGCTATTCGAAATATAGAATGTTTAAATGAGAATCTGGACAAATTGTCCGGATTAAAATATTTGCATAATCATCCCGAAGTCCTAAACATTACCGAACATGAATTAGGAAACTATTTAAGAAACAGAATTTGCTCCCTACAAGGTTATGCAACGAACAAACACATAAAATTAATAATCAAGACAGAATTCACTTATGCCAGTGTATGGTTTGACAAAAACAAAATCTCACCTATTATCGATAAATTCATAACGAACGCGATCGACTGTTCTGAGCCGGAGTCAAACATAACATTGCTAATTTCTATCAGTCAGGAACATTGGGAAATAAGTGTACCCGATTCAGGAAATGGTAAACTAACAAAGCTTTATAATCAGAATAAACACCGGATGATAAGACAGAAAGCAGAATTTGAATGCCATTTTTCCAAAAAGCATATTATTGAAGAAACTAGCAGATTTGTGTAATGGCAAGATCTTAGTAAGCAATATAAATCATACAGTCACATTAAGATTTCCTGTGAAATGCTCTTGTGAAGACCAATCAAATCATTCGCCGCTGTGTTTCACCAATCATACTGAAATTGAAAAGATAGACCGTTTGCTCGTAAAGGCTCCCTGCAAAAGAAATTCCCACAAACCGACAGTCGTACTTGCCGACAGTAATGATGATTTCCGATCCTATCTGACAAGTTGTTTAACGGAAGAATTTACTATTAAAAGTTTCAGAGATGGCGTCGAAGCTATGACCTGCATAAAAAATGAATATCCTGATTTAGTGATTTGTGATACAGAACTTCAGAACATGGATGGTGTCGAACTCTCGTCAAGATTGAAAACATCCTGCGAAACATCAATCATACCTATCATTCTTTATAGTTCGCATATAGATATTGACCAATACAATAGAAGAAAGACTTCTTTAGCTGATACATTCTTGCAACAGCCCTTTAGTATAGCAGATTTAAAGATTGAAATGTCAATCCTTATCAAGAACAATCGTTTTCTTCGAAAATCATTTCTACAACGATTGTTTGGAGAAGAGTTTTTGGAGATAAAAGCGTCAGAAATATTGCAGGATGGTGAACACCCTTTGATAAGTAAAGTTACTAAAATCATTCTGGAGAATCTGGATAATGAAAAACTAACCATAGGCTCCATTGCCAAAGAGCTTGGAATTAGCAGGACCAGTCTTTACAACAAGTGGACGCAATTAACAGGTGAAGCACTTAACAAATTCATTCTCAAAATCCGCATGGAAAAAGCACATGAAATGTTAGAGAGTGGGAAATATCGCGTAAACGAAATACCAGAGAATATCGGAATGAAGGATATGGATCACTTCCGCGATAATTATAAGAAGCATTTCGGAAAAACACCTGCTCATACCATTAAAAATGTTTGAGATATTTACATTGAAAAACGGGTTTAAATAAAACAACCTGAGTCCGATAGAAGAACTGTTGACGCAATCAACCAAACTTCTTTCTATCGGACTCAGGTTTATATTTACGATAACGACACATAGCTAGTCAGACATAACATTCCTTAACCATCGGTCTATATTCCTTTAAGGAAACCATAACGAACCTCATCATTTGGGAAAGCCAGACGATAAAGTTGAAACTCCTTGTCATAGTCCTTGATAGTATAGATTGCCAAATATCTACTTCTTCTTTTCTTGACCATACCCATAGCCGTACCCATAACGTTTACCATAACCGTAATGCTTACCATACTTGCCATAGCCATAGTAGTAGCCATATTTTCTCCTCTTCAGGTCTACACCATTAATGATAGTACAAAGATTAGGCAATTTCTTTTTCGTGATACAATTCATTGATCAATCTGTATTCTGCCTTATGCGTATAGTCAGCTCGACATACATAAACTGATAAATCCGCCACACGCCCAATTAATAAGGTATCAGTTACCATACCAATAGGAGCAGTATCAAGAATGACATAATCAAAATTCTTCTTCAAAATTTCAATAGCCTTGTCCAATCCATCACGTGCCAATAGTTCGGTAGGATTGGGAGGAACGGTGCCACCCGGAAGGATATACAGATTCTTATTCACATCAGAAGGTTGAACAAGTTCCATCAAATCCGTCTCAGGATTGGAAAGATACTGAGTAATACCTCTCTCCTTATTAGAGAGCTGGAATACTTTATTCAACCTGGCTTACGAATATCAAGACCTACAATCACCACCTTCTTTCCCAAAAGAGAAAGACTGATTGCCAGGTTCGAGGAAACGAATGATTTACCTTCACCACTGACAGTTGAAGTCACAAGAATCACCTTTTGATCATTATCGAGCATAAACTGAAGATTGGTTCGAATATTACGGAAGGTTTCACTCATCAGATTATTCTTATTCTCAAAGACAGCGATAGAACCATTTTTATCATTCTTCTCATCAGTCAATGGAATATCACCAACAACTGGCACACTTGTCAGTTTCTCCACATCGGCACGACCTTCGATCTTGAATTTCGTCAGTTCAACCAAGTAGATGATGCCAACCGGAATTCCGACACCCAGTATCAATGCAATCAAATAGATCATAGAGCGTTTGGGGGATACCGGAATATCGTCAGCTATTGCTTCATCGATAATTTTCGCATTATTGGCAGTGGCAGCAAGCGCAATAGCATTCTCTTCGCGCTTCTGTAATAACATCAGATACAATCCAGCCTTGATCTCCTGCTGACGGGCAATACTCACATAAGCACGTTCCTGCCCCGGAGCGTTGCTGATACGACGGGAATAGCGACTCGCTTCACGGTCAAGGCTCTCTTTGGTGATCATCAACCCCTGCAAGGTTCCTTCAAGGGTAGCCTGTACATTGGCTTTCATGGCACGGATACTCGTATCTAGATTCACAATCGTAGGGTTATTCTCTGTTGATGTACGCAACAGGCGTTTACGCTCAATAAGCATTTCGTTATAACGTTCAATGGCTCCAATCAAGGCTGCATCCTGTAAACCGACATTACTCGGTAAGACTTCGTATTCATTGCCTCGCAAGTATTTACGCAAGTCATTTACCAAGCTGATTTGAGTACGGTTCTCCACACTTTTCTTTTCATACTCAGCATTACCAGCCAAGGCTATCTGAGCTTCACTCGTCAAATCCGTGATACCGGCATCACGTTTGAAAGACTCCAGATTAGCTTCCGTACTACCCAATTCTTTTGAGATAATGCCAATACGTTCATCAATAAACTCAGCCGTCTTCTGGGCGATTTCGTTTTTATCATTGTTCGTATTGCGATTATACATCTCCAGTAATTGGTTAATAAAATCCTGCCCACGCTGCAAACTGGAGTTTTTCAGCGAAATTACGGCTACAGAAGTAGTCTTAGAAGTAGGAGCAATAGACAGGCTTTTACAATAGCCTCTGGCCACTTTCATTGGTTTACTTATTGTCGCAGTTATATGGCGTACGTTCTTCTCTATCCGAGGAATTCTTGTTCCATCCTGTAAAGTTACTGAATCAACTTCCTGAAAGAAAGCCAATGTACCTTCATCAGTCGGGAAGATGGCAGGTAACTTCTCAAAATGTTTCTGATAGCCCTTCTCACCTACAGTCACATTCACATCCATACTACCTTCAGGCTGTAAGATCATCTCGACTACCATCGAAGTACTTAGTTTCTCAGCTTCTTGAGGTGTCAAACTTACTTGTACCGGAGAAGTCTTATATAAACCTTTAGAGGGAAATTATCCTCATCTGTATAAGTTATATACAACCCCAATTGATTCACCACCTCTTTTACAAGAGTTTTCGAACGTAGAACCTCCAACTCGTTATCAATATTCTTAGAAGATGTCATCAGACCACTTAACCCCATATCCTCCAGTTCCGAAGAAAGTCCCGCACCTCCGCCCTTCTTCTCATCTTTTATCAGAACAGTGGCGGAAATATTATAGATCGGGGTAGCCCAGTGCAGATAAAACCACGCACCAACCAAGCATAGTAACACTGCACCTACAAACCAGGGCCAATGAATAATATATTTAAAAAGCAACGCTCGGAAATCGATCTGCTCCTCAGCCATTTCACGTTCCTTCACCGTTTTTATTTTCTTCCTTCATAACTCTTCCTTTTATTTCAAGATATTAAACAACAAACTGGCAATAGAAACAAGGATCGAAGTAGCAGAGAACCACAAACTTGTACTAGTTCCGATATCCGAATTTCGAGCTTTCGCCTTATTCGGAGTTACGTAAATAATATCATTCTGTTGCAAATAATAATAAGGAGAAAGAATAGTCTCCGCCTTATTCAGATCCAAAGGAATAATTTCCTGCTTGCCATTGGCATTCTCCCGTATCAGCTTAACATCATCACGCAGACCATATACGGTCATATCACCTGCCATAGCCAAAGCTTCCAAGATATTCACCTTTTCATTGGAAATCGTGAATGTACCGGGACGGGCAACTTCACCAATCACGGAAATCTTATAATTCACCATACGTACCGTTACAATAGGCGTCTCTGTTATATAAGGTTTCAACTTTTCCACAATCATCTGTTCAGTCGCCTTCGTCGTCAATCCACCCACATGAAGTTCACCCAATACCGGAAAGTTAATATTGCCTTCATTATCCACCAAAGTATTGCTGCAG
>VOFJ01003707.1_pt1 | contig 27636 bp, 47 predicted proteins | sample 5384081 | NCBI WGS metagenome assembly VOFJ01 (sample SAMN12384729, study PRJNA508395) | human gut metagenome | isolation source: healthy gut I | host: Homo sapiens | reverse complement strand
GACAAAAACGAAAAAAACAATATCATGAAGATTGTTATATTGATAATTTTTTTACTGCTATTTGTCCTTGGGTTTACATATCTGCGATTTTTTTATTGTACTATTTTTGGTATGTATGGCAGTAATAGACTTAATACGAAAAAAAAATATGGCGTTTAACAGAAATTGCTTTAATTGTGTTACTGTATTTTTCAATATCTCCCGGTCGTTTTCCTTTTCTGTTTCAGAGCCTTGAACGTATGAGATTTATGATACTGCAGAACCAATATGAAAATGAGGCAGAAGTTATTTTAAAGAATTATCTAGAAGATGTGGATTATCAGATGATAGAAGGTTGTAACTGGATGCTGACCTCACATGGAACGGTAAATTATCAAAGAAAAAGAAGAAAATGCAGTCATTTTCTTTATCACGGACTATACAGAGGTTTCAGGCTATGTATATTATTCCAATCAAACGGCTTTTTTGATTGGATGAAAAATTGTGCACAGATTGAAAATATAAATGATCATTGGATGATGGTACAGATGTACGAGTAGGCAGGAACAATAAGAAAGGCATATTTGTAAAATTATTTTTTATCCTTCTGGCTTTTGCTGTGTATATATTATTATCAGAGTATAATATGTTCACAGCAAATATATTCAACTGTTGCAGAAAAAGCAATTCAAGTAGCAACACCAAGAACAATTTTAACATTAGAAGTTTTGGGAAATGCACCATCGAACAAGGTCAGTTTGATAGCTGCAATAACGGTTAATGATTCGGATCATAATAAAATAGTAGGAACAAAGGGAATAGTAAGTTATGCTTATACAAATGATGTCAAACCAGGAACTATTAGTTGGACAAGTGTAGGGTTAGCATCAGATAGAACATATGCATTTTGTGCAGTGACTTATACCACAACTAAAAATAAAACATATAAAGAAGTGATTACATTTTATCCATAAAGATAAAAACGGTTATACTTGGCAAAATTCGTTTTAGTATAACCGTTTTTTACGTAGGACATAGTATATAAAAATTCAGATTGAATATTAGATGATTTGAATATTGTTAGAAAATATATATGATGCTATACTGAAATCAGATGATATACAGTAGGCAGGAACAATACGAAAGGCATATTTATGAAAATATTTCTTATCCTTCTGACTTTTGCTGTGAACATATTATTATCAGGGTATAATAACCAGCAAATATATGCAACAACTGTTGTAGAAAAGAACGACATAGAAGAACAAGAGAATATATTGTATTCAGGGAACAGGATTACATCTGACTATCTGGAAGGCAGTGGAGGTGTAAATTTCTGGTGTGAAAATATAAATGGAGAGAATCACCTGAAACTTGAATATATTCCACAGGAGGATGAGTTTGCATATTGTAAGGTAGAATGTGAGAACGGACGAGTACAAAAGTAATATCATTTCGAAATACAGTAAGGTAAATTATTATCTGAATGCAGACAATCAGATAGAAGATGAATATGCAGATAGAATTACGATTAATTATTATGACGAGGAAGGCACATTATTATCTTGGAGCGTAAAATATATATATTGGGATCCAATTCAAGAAACCTATTATTCGTCTGATATAGGAATTTAAAAAGAAAAGTGAAAACAAGTCAACGGTTATGCAGAAACAATTAATAGGAGGGAAAGCGTATGGGTACAAATAGCAAGTTAAACATATTGATCGTAACTCCATTTGCATTATGGATGTATATTATTTGCATTTCCAATATTATCATGCAAGAGTTGAGTGGGGCACCTTATGTAGCGGGAATCATTACTTATGTGAGTGCGTTTATTATTTTTTTATGCTACTATTGGCTGCTTTTACAGAACATCAGAAAAATGGAGGACAGCGCGAAGTATTTAAAATGGACACGTTTTTGCCGGATTGTTGGTATTGTTGCATTTATAGTTGCAGGGTGTATTGTTTTACTTGTATAGAAAGAAATTGGAATGGAATGAAGAGACAAAATACACGAAGAAAGTGTAGTCATATTAGGTGGAAAAGATGTTTGCCTTGGATTAAGTATTTACAAAATGAATGTTATGGTAAATAATAAAAATCTTTCTAAATATGGAGAATATCATGGAAAAAGAACCAACGCTTATTGAACAAAAATTTGAAGATGCAGTGAAAAAATTTTCGTAAGGAAATGGAAAAAGGAAAAGAATCAATGCAATACGTTTTATGTAAACTATAGATAGTTTTCACGCTTAAAAGATCGTTTTAACTTCCTGTAAAGCTGAATATTCAATTGTTAGGAGAGATTATGAAGAAAAAAAAATTTGTTTAATCATTTTTATTGTTCTGTTTGTAGTTAGTATATTGGTAAATGTGAAATTATTATTTTTTTCACCAGCAGTTTCATTAAAAATATTCCATTTGAGGGAGTAATCACAGAAGCTGATAGTGGAAAAATAGTAGTAAAGGGTGATGGAACGAATGGTTGCGGGCTTACAGAGCATTATCAAATTTATAATTCAGATCAGATAAAAAAATTGTTAATACTAATGATGAACTAATTCAGTTTACAGATTTGAAAAAAGGCACAAGAATTTCTATGAGATTATGGATAAAGGAAAAGACTTTATATAATGATATGGATAGACTGGATATTGTTACATTGATTCAGTGCTGTGAATGAAAAGAAGATGCAAATGAAGAAAAACAAAAAAAACAGCCGCACCGAGATTCATAAAAATCCCGGTGCGGCTGTTTTTACATTTATAAAGAGTAATTTGAAAGATCAGCCGACATATTTCTGTAATGTTTCCATAACAGCGCCAGGTTTTCTGGTCATTTCTGTGAAGTACTGGCAGGTAAGTTCTGCAAGTCCTGCTTCATAAAGATTAACACCGAAAATCTTAGCGTTAGAGAGGATATCTTTTAATTTTGCATCAGCGTCAAAAGAATCTCCGAGTTTAATGTCTGCAACATAAGGACGAACCTCGTCTAACATTGGGTCTGGGCTTAATGTAAATTCATTTCCGTTGTCATCAATTGCCATAAGGTAGCGAAGCCATCCGGCAAATACCAATGGAATCAATTTAATATCAGAAACATTCAGTTCAGGGGAAGCAGCGTAAGCTTTGATCGTCTCACCAAAACGGATTGCCAGTTTCTGGGAAGTATCGGTTTGCGATACGCTGTGGTGTATCCGGCATGAATGGGTTTGGAACACGTACATTAAGTACAGTGTCGATAAACTCTTTTGGATCAAGAATGCCAGGATTTACAACAACCGGAAGTCCTTCTTTGTATCCGATACCTTCTACTAATTTTACCAAAGTCTCATTTTTCATCTCTGCGGAAATGAGGTTATAATCTAATAAACATCCGAATACAGCAAGTGCTGTGTGAAGTGGATTTAAGCAGGTGCAGACTTTCATCTTCTCTACTTTATCTACTGTCTCGCGGGTTGTGAAGATAAGACCGCCTTTTTCTAACTCAGGACGTCCGTTCGGGAACTTGTCTTCGATGACAAGGTACTCTGTTTCCTCAGCGTTTACGAATGGAGCAACGTAAGTATTTTTGCTTGTGATAACCGGATCAAGACCTTCGATGTCATCTTTCTGCAATAATGCCTCGATGGAAGCGTCTGGTCTTGGTGTGATCTTATCGATCATAGTCCATGGGAAGGAAACTTTATTTTCGTCCTCTGTATAGGAAACGAATCCTTCTTCTACAACACCATTTTTTGCCCACTCTTTTGCAAAAGTAGTGATAGCGAGTTTTAATTTAGTCTCCGTTGTGGGAGCAGTTATCCATACTTACCATAGCGATTGGTTTCTTGCCGGAAACGTAACGTGCATAAATTAATGCGAAGAACTTTACCGATGTAGCTTTCTGGTCTTTCCGGTCCGTTTTTCATATCTTCTGCAACAGCAGCCATGAAGTTTCCGTCCGGAGTATTTAAGTTATAACCCTTTTCTGTGATGGTGAAAGTACACATCTGAAGGAATCTTTTTGCAAAAATCTCTTTTTAAACGGGAGAACTTGTGTCATCGTGGGAATCTAAAGCGAGGGATTCCATGATACTTCCGGTAACGGATTTCTCAACAGTTCCGTTTGCTTTTAAAGTAACGAGAATGCTTAAATCGTCGTGTGGACGGTTCATTTTCTCGATGATCTCACGTAGTCATATCCTTCTGCAACGGTCAATCCGCGGTCAAGAACACCTGCATTTAAAGGTTCTGGACAACGTTGCACTGGAATGCACGGAAGATATTACCAACACCGAAGTGAACCCAGAATGGATTCTCTTTTGTATTCTTTTTTTTACTGTTTCATAATCAAAGGAAGGAAGGGCATAACCCTTAGCTTCCCATGCACTTTTTATCTGCTAAACCTGCTCTATTTAACTGCATGTCTTGTCTCTCCTTTTTCAATTGCTTCCCATAAACCGTTTAAGTATGTTGCACCTAAAGCTCTGTCGTACAGACCGTAACCCGGCATTGCAACTTCGCCCCAGATCATACGTCCGTGGTCCGGGCGGATCGGGCCGTCAAAGCCGATGTCGTACAAGCGCTTTCATGATCTCATACATATCAAATGTACCGTCAGAAGAAAGATGTCTTTGCCTCTTCGAAATCTGTCGGGCTGTTGAATTTTAAGTTGCGGACATGTGCAAAGTGGATGCGGCCCTTTAAGGAACGGATCGTATCCGGAAGATCGTTCTCCAGGTTTGTTCCGTAAGAACCGGAGCAGAAAGTAACACCGTTGTGTGGGTTATCTACCATTTCCATCATACGGAGAATGTTTTTCTTATTGATGATGATACGAGGAAGTCCGAATACGCTCCATGCAGGATCATCCGGGTGGATTGCCATGTTGATGTCATATTTGTCACATACAGGCATGATTCTCTCTAAGAAATATTTTAAATTTTCAAACAGTTTTTCATCATCGATGTCTTTGTACATTGCAAAAAGATCTTTGATTTTAGCCATACGTTCCGGCTCCCAGCCCGGCATAACAGTTCCGTTCATATCGCCGGAGATAGAAGCGAACATATCTTCTGGATTGATGGCATCTACAGCTTCCTGTGTGTAAGCTAAAACTGTGGAACCGTCCGGTCTTTTACGTGCAAGCTCTGTACGTGTCCAGTCGAATACAGGCATGAAGTTGTAGCATACAAGATGGATATCTTCTTTTTCCAAGATTCTCTAAAGTCTCGATGTAGTTATCGATGTATTTGTCACGGTCAGCGGAACCTGTCTTGATCGCATCATGAACATTTACGCTCTCGATACCCGCTACATGAAGTCCTGCAGCCGGAAGCAACTTCCGCTTTCATTTCCTGAATGCGTTCTCTGCTCCATACATCTCCAGGTGCGGTATCATATAAAGTTGTGATAACGCCTGTTACGCCCGGGATCTGGCGGATCTGCTCTAATGTTACAGTGTCGAATTTGGAACCATACCATCTTAATGTCATTTCCATAGTTTCTTGTTTCCTTTCTTAGAAAAAATTGTGGAAGCTGCCGTGGCAAAAAAGAAAATTGAGGTTTTTGTTTTGATAAGCTTATTATATCCAAAAGAGGAAAAAAAGAAAATTGACAGAGTTGTTGTTCACATTGCAAAAAGTTGCGGTTGAATGATATAATGTATGCAGGCAGTGAAAAGTGCAGACACATAAGAAACAGCAGCAGGCTGTTTACAGGCAGGAAAGGAAACACACATGGCAAAAAATCTTCAGACCAAGTTTTCCACGAGACAATACATGCTGTCCCGGGATTTTGAAATCTACTATTATAATGAGCCGGCATCTGAAAAGGTTTCCATACATTCGCATGATTACTATGAGTTTTATTTTTTTCCTGGAAGGATGTCTCCATCTGGATCGAGGGGAGCAGTATCCTTTAAAATATGGAGATATGGTGCTGATACCTCCGGGGATAAAGCACATGGCGATGGTGCATGGAAATGAGATCCCTTACCGGAGATTTGTATTCTGGATCAGTGTGGAATATTGTAACCAGTTGATGGAAGTGTCTTCCTCTTACGGATATCTGATGCAGAATGTTCTGGTAAAGAAAAACATATATTTTTCACAATGATCTGATCACGTTTAATACGATCCAGTACCGGATTTTCCAGTTGATCGAGGAGATTAAGTCGGAGCGTTTTGGAAAGAAAGAGGCAAAGGTCTCCCTCTGTGTGAATGACCTTGTTCTTCAGCTGAACCGTATTGTCTACGAACAGCAGAATCCAAAGAGCGAGAAAGAGGAACAGAATCTTTATCAGAACATTATTTATTATATTGATGACCATCTGGATGAGGAGCTGTCTTTAGAGCAGCTTGCAGGGCAGTTTTTTGTCAGTAAATACCACATTGCACATATTTTTTAAAGAACAGATGGGATTGTCTGTGCACCAATATATATTGAAGAAACGGATGCAGGCATCCAAGGCGGCAATCCTGGGTGAGACGAGTATTACCGATGTTTACACAATGTTCGGGTTTAAGGATTACTCCAGTTTTTACCGGGCGTTTAAAAAGGAGTTCGGGGTGTCGCCGAAGGAATATAAAGAGGTACATGGAGTCGTGCAAAAAGGTTGATGGAAAGTAATAGAAACTACAAAATGGGTATGCTATAATGAAAACAGTTTAACCGTCATAGAAGGAGAAAAAAAGAATGCAGTAGGAATGGGATATGATGTCCATAAATTAGTAGAAGGAAGGGATCTGATCCTTGGAGGTGTAAAGATTCCACATACGCTGGGGCTTTTGGGACATTCGGATGCAGATGTTTTGTTTGCATGCGATCATGGATGCACTGCTTGGGGCGGCAGAGACACTTGGCGATATCGGAAAACATTTCCCGGATACAGATCCACAGTACAAAGGGATCTCGAGTATCAGATTATTAGAGCATGTTGCAAAACTGATCGAGGAAAAAGGATATATTGTGGAGAATATCGACGCAACGATCATTGCACAGAAACCGAAAATGCGTCCATACATCGAGGAGATGGAGAAGAATATTGCAGCGATTGCATATTGATGTAAGTCAGGTCCATGTGAAAGCAACGACCGAGGAAGGTCTTGGTTTTACAGGAACAGAGCAGGGAATCTCATCGCAGGCGATCTGTGCGCTGACAACCATTTATGAGAGCAGTGTGGCAGTGGCAGATTCCCAGGCTGGATGCGAAGGCTGCGCCGGATGCAGAAAGCAGTCATAAGAAAATTTCTTGACAAATCCGGGCGAACTGCATACACTATATTAGGAATGAAAAATGTTCCGAATAAATGAATAGCAAAGCGATGAACGGAAAGAGTAGGAATTTGGGCAGCGCAAAGAGAGAGACTGTCACCGGCTGAAAGCAGTCTTGCGAAAGAGAATTCACGAAGTGCCTCCGTGGAGCTGATCAGGGGGAAAAGAGGTCTGTGATGGCAGAACTTAAGTATTCTGGTTCGGGTTACACACGTTACGTGTCTTAAGGGAAAATCAATTGATTTTTTTATTAGAGTGGAACCGCGGATTATTTCGTCTCTTGGAGATGAGATAATCCGTTTTTATTATATAAAAAAAAAAGGGGCAAGAAGTATGGGGAATCATCCAGCATGTGAAGGAAGAGTTTCAAGTGATAAAGAGCGTGACCCGGCGATCAAATCACCGATGGAAGTTTTGCTTTATCCAAGCTTTCGTGTTATGCTAAGTTATAGACGTGCACATAAGCTGTATTTGAAAGGGCACTATTTCTGGGCAAGATTTCTTTCCCAGCGTGCGGCGAGAAAAAACAGGGATCGAGATACATCCGGGTGCAACGATCGGAAAAGGATTTTTCATCGATCATGGAAGCGGTGTTATCATAGGAGAGACCGCGATCGTCGGTGATAACGTTACCTTATATCAGGGTGTGACGTTAGGCGGAACCGGAAAAGAGACCGGAAAGCGTCATCCAACGATCGGCGACAATGTCATGATCAGTGCCGGCGCAAAAATCATCGGTTCTTTTACGGTCGGGGAAAATTCCAAGATCGGAGCCGGAAGCGTGGTTTTGGAGGAAGTTCCGCCAAACTGCACCGTTGTCGGTGTTCCGGGACGTGTGGTAAAACGCGACAACATAAAAATTCCACGAAGCGATATGGATCAGTGTCATCTGCCGGATCCGGTCAAAGAGGACATTACTCTTTTACAGAGAGAGAACGCCGAGCTTGTCAATCGTGTGCTTGATCTGGAACGCCAGTTGAAAAGAGGTTGACCGGAAAGTCAGACAGGATTAATAATAGGAAGTGAAACGCTTTTTCAAAGTTAAAATAATATAGAAAGAAAATGGAGAACACAAATGGAAAATAATTTTAAATTCTACAATACACTTACTAAAAAAATTGAGACCGTCATTCCACATGAGGACGGCAAAATCGCAATGTACACCTGTGGTCCTACTGTGTATCATTTTGCACATATCGGAAACCTGAGAAGTTATATCATGGAAGATGTTCTGGAAAAATCACTCCGTTATGTCGGATATGATGTAAAACGTGTCATGAACATTACAGATGTAGGACATCTGGCTTCCGATGCAGATACCGGGGAAGATAAAATGTTAAAGGGTGCAAAGCGTGAACATAAGACAGTTATGGAGATCGCAAAGTTCTACACAGACGCATTTTTTGAGGACTGCAAAAAAAATTAAACATCAAGACACCGGATGTTGTGGAACCTGCGACCAACTGCATTCCTGAATTTATTAAAATGATTGAGGGATTGTTGGAAAAGGGTTATGCATATCAGGCAGGAGGAAATGTTTATTTTGACACATCTAAACTGGATAATTACTATGTTTTCTCTACACAGGCAGAACTTGAGACGTTAGTCGGTGTAAGGGATGATGTCGATGAGGATACGAATAAGAAGAATAAGACAGACTTTGTTCTCTGGTTTACAAAATCCAAATTTGAAGACCAGGCACTTAAATGGATAGTCCATGGGGTGTCGGTTATCCGGGCTGGCATATTGAGTGTTCCTGCATCAGTATCAAGCATCTTGGCGAGTACATGGATATCCATTGCGGCGGTGTGGATAATATTTTCCCACATCACACCAATGAGATCGCACAGTCTGAGAGCTACCTCGGACACAAATGGTGCAATTACTGGTTCCATGTACAGCATTTGGCTAACGACAAATCCGGTAAAATGAGTAAATCCAAAAGGAGATTTCCTCACTGTTTCCTTATTACAGGAAAAAAAGGATACGATCCGATCGTATACCGGATGTTCTGCTTACAGTCCCATTACAGAAAACCGCTTGAGTTTTCTTATGAGATCATGGATAACACCAAAGCCGCTTACAACAAACTGGTAAAACGCGTTGCCGGACTGAAAAAAGAGGGCGAGGTAGACCAGAACGTATTTGCAGAGTACAAGGCAAAATTCGTGGATGCGATCTCGAACGATCTGAATACTTCCATGGCGATCACTGTATTATATGATCTGTTAAAAGCAGACACGAACGATATTACAAAATACGAGCTGATCAAGGATTTTGATAAAGTTCTTTCCCCTGAATCTGGAAAATGCAAAGAGCACAGAGACAACCGAGGGTGTTGACGCTGAACTTGAGAGCTTTGTCCTTGCCAAAATCGGGGAGAGAAAAGAAGCAAAGAAAAGCAAAAGAATTTTGCGAAGGCAGATGCCATTCGTGACGAACTGCTTGCAAAAAGGAATTGTCATCAAAGACACCCGCGAAGGTGTGGTATGGCATAAAGCGGAGTAAAGAGAGATGGAAAAAGGAATCGATTCTTATTTAAAAGAACAATTTGAAATCCCGGATGTCGACATCCGCACATATTCACCGTTGACACTGGCTTATATCGGAGATGGTATCTACGACCTTGTGATCCGGTCTCTGGTAGTAGCCAAAGGCAACACGAGAGCGAGTGAACTCCACAAGCGCACCAGCCAGATTGTAAAGGCACACACACAGGCGGAGATGATGGAGGTGCCGCCTCCGATTCTGACAGAGGAGGAGGCGACCGTGTATAAGAGGGGGCGCAACGCCAAATCTTTTACCATGGCAAAAAAATGCCACGATGTCGGATTACCGCAAGGCAACCGGATTTGAGGCGCTTATGGGATATCTGTATCTGAAAGACGAATTTGAGCGTCTGGTCGAGCTGGTGAAAACTGGCGCGGAAGAGATGAAACTAAAACTATAGTTATATCTTGCAAGCAGCGAAATGATTGCGTGATGAGATCACGATAAGAGAAAGGGAAAAAAGAATTTCATGGGATATGAAGAACAGAAAATAGAGGGACGTAATGCGGTGCTAGAGGCATTCCGTTCCGGAAAAAAACAATAGACAAACTGTTTGTTTTAGATGGATGTCAGGACGGACCGGTGCGCACGATCGTCAGAGAGGCGAGAAAACATGACACCATTATTAATTTTGTGGATAAGGAACGTTTAGACCAGTTATCCGAGACAAAAAAGCATCAGGGTGTCATTGCAGTTGCCGCGAAGATATGAGTATGCGGAAGTGGAAGATATTTTAAAAAATGCAGAGGAAAAAGGGGGGAACCACCGTTTATTTTTATTCTGGATAATATTGAGGATCCGCATAATCTTGGTGCGATCATCCGTACCGCAAATCTGGCAGGAGCGCATGGAGTGATCATTCCAAAACGCCGGGCAGTGGGACTGACTGCAACGGTTGCAAAGACTTCAGCAGGTGCGATCAACTATACGCCTGTCGCAAAAGTGACAAATCTGACTGCGACCATCAAGGAGCTGAAAGAAAAAGGTTTATGGTTTGTCTGTGCTGACATGGGCGGAACCGAGATGTACAAACTCGACTTAAAAGGACCTATTGGTCTTGTCATTGGAAACGAGGGTGAAGGTGTCAGCAAACTCGTAAAAGAGAACTGTGACTTTATCGCATCCATTCCGATGAAGGGGGACATTGATTCGTTGAATGCGTCAGTAGCAGCAGGTGTTCTGGCGTATGAGATCGTAAGACAGCGTCTGCAGTAACTTCTGGATATGGCGCATCCGCAGGGCGTGGATGTGGTCTGGAACGATTGTACAGGGAGAGCAGGTATGGAAGAGTATAGAGACAATGGCCGGGGAAAAGTGCAGACGTCTTATGACAGGTTAAGTGATGAAGCACTTTTTGGCGGCGCTTCGGGCTGGGGATGCCGCAATCATGGATTATGTGTTGGACAAGTACAAACCACTCGTGCGGAAAAAAGGCGAATGCCATGTTTTTGATTGGGGGCGATACCGATGATCTTATCCAGGAGGGGATGATCGGTCTGTTTAAAAGCAATCCGCGATTACCGGGAAGAGAGAGAAACTTCGTTTTTCCATTTTTGCAGAACTGTGCATCACAAGACAGATTTACAGTGCCATAGAGGCATCCAACCGGAAAAAACATGCACCGTTAAACTCCTATGTTTCTTTTTATTCGGAGGTGAGTGAAGAGGGACAGCCGCTGGCAGAGTATCTCGAATCGGAGCGTTCAGATAATCGGAACAGCGCATGATCGATCAGGAAAACTTTGAACTGTTTCTGAAAAAAAAAGTACGCCAGAGCCTGAGTAAAATGGAGTGTGAGGTGTTAGATGATTATCTGTCGGGGTTAAATTACCAGCAGATTGCAGAAAAAATGAAGAAATCCCCCGAAAGCGATCGACAATGCACTGCGCGCATCAAAACAAAAATCAGGGTTTTTCAGAATGATACGTTGCCTTCTTGAGAAAGTATTTTGGTGGCATAATTTCAAAATAGAGACTGAATATGTACAATATGCACAAAAATAGAAGCAAATTTTTGTAACATTTGTGAACACTTATGTGAGAGAGTATGATATTATAATTCTCGTAAAACCCCCAATACATTATATATAGTTTTTGCTATACCCCATAGTAAAAATACCTTCTCCTAAAAAGGACAGCCGATCGACAGGCTGTTCTTTTTTTTTGCAGAAAAAAAGAAAATCTGATATTGTGTGATCCAGTCAATAAATGTTTATGAGAAAATGTTTATGAGAAAATTATAAATTATCTGGTTGACAAATAGAGTATGATTTGTTAGAATACCACTTGTCGATTGCGTAAGCAGTTGAAGAGTGCTGATATGGCTCAGTCGGTAGAGCGTCGCCTTGGTAAGGCGGAGGTCACGGGTTCGATTCCCGTTATCAGCTTAGGGTAGGAATCCCGGTAATTTCAAGGAAACTTGATTTTGCCGGGATTTTTTTGTTGTTCCACAAATAATTCTTTAGAAATTCTTTCGTTTTTTTATATAATGGTTTTTTAGATAGATATATTACAGTAAGGCATATCAGATAAGGAGTCAGAAGTCAGATGGAACAGTTGAACAACAATGAGTACAATATTTTTAGTCGTGGAGGATGACAAAGAGATTCGTGATGGGATTGAGATTTTCTTAAAAAGCCAGGGATACCATGTATATAAGGCAGCCGATGGTGTTGAGGGACTGGAAGTGATCGAGCGGGAAACCATTCATCTTGCAATTGTGGATATCATGATGCCGCGGATGGATGGTGTGACCATGACAATCAAATTGAGAGAACATCATGAGTTCCCGGTCATCATGCTTTCTGCAAAATCAGAGGAGACAGACAAAGTGATCGGCTTAAATATTGGTGCGGATGATTACGTGACAAAACCGTTTACGCCGTTAGAACTCATGGCAAGGGTAAATTCCCAACTGCGCCGCTACACCCGGTTTATGGGAATGGCACAGAAAAAAAGAGGAAGAGGGAAGAAACTACGTCATAGGCGGACTTGAATTAAATGAGGATACCATCGAGTTTTCCGTGGATGGAAATCCGGTGAAACTGACTCCGATAGAATTTAAAATTCTGGCACTTCTGATGAGAAATCCGGGCAGGGTTTTTTCCACAGAAGAAATCTACGAGCGTGTCTGGAACGAAAAAGCAATTAACACGGACACAATCATGGTGCACGTGAGAAACATTCGGGATAAAATCGAGATCAACCCGAGAGAACCAAAGTATTTAAAGGTGGTGTGGGGCATTGGCTATAAAATTGAAAAACAGCCGTAACGTTAGGATAGGAATTATTATCATTGGATTATTACTTGCAGTTGGTGTGAATGTAAGCCTTTTTCCGTGGATGATAAGGAATGCAGAACAGAAGTCAGCACAATTGTTTTCCTCCAGTGAAAATGTAAATACGGAGTATATTGATACACTTTATCAGGGGGCTTATGTCCTGTATACCGAGATTAAGAACGAGCCGTCAGAAAACCGTACGGAGCCTTTTGTCGGAGAGGGAAGCGGTTATGATGATTACGATTATATTTCAGAGTGGAGCAGTTCCTTTGAGGGCGTCCGGTCTGAGACGGATTATTATGCGACGGATGGAGCGAAAAAAGAAGTGAATACGAATGCGCCGTTGTATGAAGTTTTGGAACCGGATTTCAGAATTGACGATGATAAAGAACAGTGGAACTCTTATGAGAGCGTTTTTTGTCCTGGACTTTGACGAAGATGGAAACTTGTCCGTCGATGTCAAAAAGGATGGAACAGTTTCTGCAGATACACTCATCAAAAAGTCTTTTTACAGGCAGACCGATACAATGAAATACGCACATATGCGGTGGACAATGATACGACCCTTTGTCCCGGTGAAAAATTTTCAGGTAGTATACGGTATTCCAAAAAGACAGTACGAACCTTGCCTATGCAGATTATTACACCAGTGATTATTATCTGGTTGCATCCGGCGGGGGAGATGCGCGTATTTTATTACACTTCTGGTAATTGCGGCATTTGCATGCTTTATGTGCGACAGAAAGAGTATGGAAAAATGAAAAAATGCCGGATTATCTTCCAAAATGGCGTTATATGGAAGCGGGGATCTTCGGACTTATGATGTCGTTTGCAATGTGTGATATTTATATTGACACTGTCTGCGATTTCCCATATACAGGCAAATCAGGTTACGCAAATGTGAATGTGTGGAGCGTTCTAAAAACAGGCGGAATCCTCTGGATTGTTTTTGCAGTTGCATTTGTGTCTGTCGTCTGCATTTATCCGGTATTTTCCGTTGGATTGAAGGAATACATCCGGCAATACAGTTTTATTTATCAGATTTTTCCATGGATCCGAAAAAAATGGAATCAGTTTAACAGACGAAGTCAACCACATTGATTTCAGTGATAAGACTACCAAAACAATCCTAAAAATTGTGGTGATCAATTTTCTTGTTTTAGCAGTGTTGATGTGTATGTGGATGTTTGGAATCGTTGGTCTTGTCATTTACTCGCTTGTGCTTTTTTATCTGATGAAAAAGTATTACGACAGAATCAAAAAAGATTATGATGTCTTGATGAGAGGTGTGCAGCGTATTGCAGAGGGTGATCTTGATACGATGATCACAGAGGATATCGGAGTGTTCGAACCATTCAAAGAACAGCTCACAGAGATCCGCACCGGATTTAAAAAGCGGTGGATGAAGAAGTGAAAAAGCCAGCGCATGAAAACAGAGCTGATCACAAATGTGTCTCATGATCTGAAAACACCGCTCACTGCAATAACTACATATGTAGAGTTATTGAAAAAAGAAGATATCACAGAAGAGGAACGCAAATCTTATATTGAGACACTGGAGAAAAAATCACTGCGGTTGAAAGTGCTGATCGAGGATCTTTTTTGAAGTGAGCAAAGCGACGACCAATAATATTACATTAAATCTGATGGATGTTGATGTGGTCAATCTGATGAAACAGGTCAGCGTGGAACACGCAGATAAATTTGAACAGATGGGGCTGCAATTACGATGGAATGTCCCGGAAGAAAAAAATCATTCTGAAACTGGATAATCAGAAAACCTATCGTATTTTTTGAAAATTTATTTGTGAACATACAGAAATATGCAATGCCAAACAGCCGTGTTTACATTGATGTAGAGAAGCCGGAGGGGGAATGTGACCATCACCATGCGCAACATGTCCGCCGTGGAGCTGAACGTGAGGGGGATGAGCTGACGGAGCGTTTTGTGCGTGGCGACGCTTCCCGCAACACGGAGGGCTCCGGTCTTGGCCTTGCAATTGCAAGGAGTTTTACCGAAGCGCAGAAGGGAAGCCTGCATATCTCCGTGGATGGCGATCTCTTTAAAGTGGTCATCCCTATGGAAATAGACAATTGCGAAACCCTTCATCAGTTCTTTCAATTGTTCAAAATTAACAAAAACATTCAAGACACGCTCTCGCTACGTGTCACTCGCAGCGGTACTAAGAAGCCAGACACAACTTACAGTTGTATCCGCCTTCTAAGTACCGGCGGTTCCCCCAGTGTCTTTCATGTTTTTTGTCAATTTTTCACAATTCGATTTAGATTTTATGAGTTTCGCAATTGTCTAATCCTGCGATAGTTGTCATGGCGGGAACAAATGTGCTATACTTATTTTCAAAGAGTTTTCACATCGAAAAAGTATGTTTTCATGTGGCTTTAGTAAGATAAGAACAACGGAGGTAATTCATAATGGAAACAATGGACGATTTCAAAGACGAGTTAGAGGCATCTTTCCGCCAGATCAAAGAGGGCGACATTATCACAGGAACTGTCATTGCAGTGAGTGAGGAAGAGATCACTCTGGATTTAAAATATTATGCACAGGGAATTATTAAGGTAGAGGATTTCAGCAATGATCCGGATTTTGCAGTGTTAGAGCAGATCCATGCCGGTGATGAGATCGAGGCAACTGTGGTAAAGACAGATGACGGACAGGGTAATATCCTGCTGTCCAGAAAAGAGGCAAACGATGTTCTTGCATGGGAGAAACTGCAGCAGATGATGGAAGATGGAACGGTTGTAAAAGTCCGCATCAAAGAGAGTGTTCCAAGTGGTGTGGTTGCATTTTTAGAAGGCATCCGTGCATTTATCCCGGCATCCCAGCTGGCACTCGATTATGTCGAGAATACAGAGGAATGGATCGGAAAAGAAGTAGAAGCAAAAGTCATTACCGTTGATCCGGAGAAGGAAAAACTGGTATTATCTGCAAAGCGGGTGGCGAAAGAGGCAGAATCGAGGAACGTAACCACAAGATTTCCATGATCGTGCCGGGAACGGTAATGGAGGGAACGGTAGAGTCCTTAATGCCATATGGTGCCTTTATCAATCTTTTGGCAATGGGTTAAGCGGACTGGTGCACATCTCACAGATCTGCGAAAAACGTATTAAAAAGCCGTCAGAAGTGTTAAAAGAGGGACAGAAAGTCAAAGCAAAAGTATTAAACACAAACGACAACAAGATCAGTCTTTCCATGAAAGCACTGGAAGAGGAGATGGTTGACACAGAACCAGCAGAAGATCTCGAGCAGTATACATCAAAGGAAAGCTTTGGCTCAAGCCTTGGTTCACTTCTTACAGGAATTAAGCTGGATTAATCAGAAGATAAAAATTTCATTATAAAAATGAAACTACCGGATACAGACAGGTTTATGTGTGCATCCGGTAGTTTGATATAACAGGAAAATTACTTAATTATCTGCGATTTTCTCGTTTTGCCATGTAATATGGCAGGGACATTTTCAGAGGGAGCGTGTGACCGTTTCTTATGCGGTCAATCAGGATCTTGGCTGTCATCTTTCCCATTTCTTCGATCGGAATATGCATAGTTGTGAGCATTGGCGATACATATTGTGCAATTTCAATATCGTCCATGCTGATGACAGAGATATCGTCAGGAATGCGATAGCCACATTCGTGGATCGCACGGATCGCACCGATCGCTGTGATGTCATTCATGCAGAAAAAAAAGCAGTTACGTCCGAAGAACGTTCCAGAATTCGTTTGGCTCCCTGATAACCGGCTTCGGAAGAGCCGGAAACATTAGTTACGATATTTTTTTGTTAAAATTAATATGATTTTTCTTCAAAGTATTACAATAAGCTTCATATCGGATTTCATTTTTAGTCTCTCCGATATATCCGATCTGCGTGTGCCCCTGTGCGATCAGATGGCTCACGGCATCAGATGCGACGGCATTTCCGTCACAGATGACCTGATCATACTCGGCATCTAACGGATTTAAACCAACGTAAATAATCTTATGAAAATGCTTTTTCATAAATTTGAGAGTCTCTTTGTTACAACGGCCAAGAATGGCAGCACCGTCCACTTTCGTTATTTATAATCTGATTTTGCGTGGCCGGATTATGAATGTCAAAAGTAGAAAAAAAAAGAATACTTTACGATATACCCCTCTTTTAATGCCTCCTGCTCAATACTTCTTGTCAGGGTTGAAAAAAAGGCATCATTTTGTGCATCCTGAGCTCGTGCATAGACACAGGCAATGGAATGATGAGGTAAATTTTCCCTGCTTTTTGCTTTAATGCCTGGGCGGAAGTGTTAGGCACATATCCGCCGGCTCGTGCAATACTCCAGATTTTATCCTGCATTTCTTTACTGGCGGCGTTTGAGGAATTCCCGTTGATAATACGGGAGACAGTAGAGATGGAAACACCGGCCTCTTTTTGCAATATCCTTTAATGTCATTGAAATACCCCCTCGTACAGGTAATTTTCATCTTTGCGTATAGTTTAACACAAATAAATAAAAATTTGCGTAAAACTTTACACAAACGTTTGCCAAAATAAATGGCGAAGAGAATGGTAAGTGTGGTACAATAAATTTAAATGAGATTTGAAATGTTTAGGAGGACAAGATGAAAAAAAACAGATGACAGTACGAAAAAACAGTTTTTGGCAGCATTATTTCTTGCAATTGGACTGATTCTTCCATTTATTACCATGCAGATCCCGGCAGTCGGAAAGATGCTTTGTCCGATGCACATTCCGGTATTACTGTGTGGATATATTCTCGGAGGACTCGTATGGCCTGATCGTTGGATTTATTACACCGTTACTTAGAAGTGTGACATTTGGAATGCCTGTCATGCTCCCGAATGCTATATGCATGGCATTTGAACTTGCAACCTATGGATTAGTCAGCGGAATTCTTTCCGGTAAGATGAAAAAAGGATATGAGATCACTATATATATCTTTGATCATTTCCATGCTCGCAGGAAGACTGGTATGGGGACTTGTATCAGCAATTGTTTATGCATTAATGGGAAGTGGATTTACATGGAAATTATTCTTTATGGGTGGATTTGTGAATGCAATCCCTGGAATTGTGATACAGCTTATCTTAATACCTGTTCTTGTAAATCGTTTATATGCAGCGGGAGTTGTAAAGCCTGCTTATGAAGGAAAATAATGATCTGTTTTTCTGATAGAAGACAGAAAACACAGGGAAAGATCGGAGAAGTACATGGAACTGAAGACACAATGCAGAGAACGATTCAAACCGGCAGTGGATGCGATTAATGAAATTATTAAACAGGAAGACAATACAGACAGACCAATTCTTGTGGCGATTGACGGGAGATGTGGAAGTGGTAAGACAACTCTGGGAGAATATTTAAAGGGGCAGTTTGACTGTAACCTGTTTCATATGGATGATTTCTTTTTACGAATGGAGCAGCTGTACACCGGACAGAATGAAAGAAACCGGTGGGAATGTAGACTATGAAAGATTTTATGAAACTGTGCTTATACCGGTTCAAAAGAAGGAATCTGTGTGCTATCAGCCCTTTTCCTGCAAAGAGTGGAGACTATTTAGATGCTTATGAGATTCCCTATAAAAAGGATTAATATTATCGAGGGCTCTTATAGCTTACATCCGTATTTTGGAAAGCCATATCAGCTGAAGATTTTTATGAATATTGCATCGGATGTGCAACTTGCAAATATCAGAAAGCGTAATGGGGAAGAGAAAGCAAAAGAGTTTCAGGAAAAAATGGATTCCGAAGGAAGAAGCATATTTTGAAAAATTTCATGTGCAGGATGACACACTTGAGATTATGTGGAATTTAAAGGTATTATAAAAGAGATGTTCAAAGAAAAACAGAGTCAGATCGACATGCGCATATGTCTGTCTGGCTCTGCTTTTTTATGTAATGGATTCAGGTGGCTAAGCCTCTAAAGTGATTTTTAAATGGTAAGTTTTTTTTTCAGCTTCAGGCATTAATGAGAGAATACCACGTTTTTCTGAGAAAATATCACTGTCCTGATGGAAAATCGCAGAACCGTTCCATGGTTCCAGACAAAGGAATGGGAGCATTGCCGCCTGCAGGAGTCCAGAAAGCGATAGATTCAAAATCAGGATAGTCCATTGTTACACCTTTTCCAGTATGAGTGTTAAGGAAGGAAACACGATGGGAATTGGTGTGTTCAAAGAAAAACAGCATCACTGTCAAACATTGCAACAGTAAGTGGTAATGTGTTGCCCTCTGCTTTTTGTACAACCTTTTTCTCTGTGTTGAATTCCATATTTTCAAGATCATATTCATAAGATACGAAATCTTCTGCTTTTTTCAAAGACGAGTTCACAGTCGGCAAGTGTTTCACCGGAAGATACCGGAAGCATAAATCCAGGATGTGCGCCGATATGATAAAACATTTCTTCTGTGTCATGGTTTACAACACGGTATTCCATAGATAACTCATTGTCGGATAAATGATAGGTGAGAGACAATTCGAACTGATAAGGATAACTTTTTAAAGTTTCTTCATTTGCGTGTAACAAGAAAGTGACCGTATCATCGGATAAATCCCTTCACCTCGAATTCTGTATCTTTACAGAAGCCATGCTTTACGAGAGGATAAACCTGCCCTTTCATGGTTGTTTCACCATTTCTTAAATTTCCGATCGTTGGAAAGAGAAGTGGTGAAGAACGCATCCAGAAAGCAGGATCTGAATTCCAGACATATTCTTTTCGGAAGGATCCTTGAAAGATTTCAATTCGGCTCCCATCGTATTGACAGCAACCTCGTAACCGTTTGAATGTAATGTGATCAGCATAATAAAAGCCCCCTTTTTACAAATTGGTATTGTTTTTTGAAAAATACTTGCTTTTTTCTATTATAACACACGAATCTGCGTAAAGAGAATAGGTTTAGACAAACGTTTGCAAAGCTATGACAATTGAATTTTTGCAGGAAATATGTTAGCTTAGTTATAGTAGTGAATAAGAGGGAAAAGTATTAAGGTGGATTATGAAAGAAAAAAAAAGTTACAATTCGGGAAGTGGCGGAACTGGCAGGAGTATCGAGTCAGTTCTGTATCAAGATATCTGGCGGATCCAAAAAGTATCCAGCCGCTTGCGCTGTACAACATTAAAAAAATGCCATCAATGAACTGCAGTATGAACCGAACATGTTTGCAAGAAATTTAAAAAGAGGACAGACACAGATCGTCGGTCTTATTGTTCCGCATATGGAATATTTTTTCGGAAAAATATGTCATGTGGTAAGTGACTATTTTTTTGAAAGAAAATATATTACTTATATCTGTGAAAGTGACAGTGAGCGGGAAAAAGAGCTGTTCTATGTCCAGGAGCTTCTGAACCAGAGAGCCGCAGGAATCATAATTGCACCGAGTGGGCAGAATACACCATATCTGCAGGGCGTAACAAAGAATTATAAAAATATGATCGCAATCGACAGACAGGAGGATATTGGCTGTGATATGGTTTTGGAAAATCACAGGGACAATGCATATCATCTTATCTCATGGCTTCTGAAAAATAAGCCATGCAGCCCGTATCATGATATGCTCTTTGGCTGGAGCGACAGTTTTAATACACGTATGTGTCTTGCCGGGGCAAATCAGGCACTGGAAGAGGCCGGGCGTGATGGAAGCCGCGTGATCAAAATATTTACTGCGAGAAAGATCGAAGTGGTAATGGATGCTTTAAAACAGTTAAACAGTGTGCTCGAGGATGGAGAGAGACCGGTCATCATCGGGTTTGGAACGGACATTGTAGAGTATATTGCCATGGGAATCCATCAGTTGTATCCGGAGTGGATCGGAAACGTGGATATCGCAGGGTTTGCAATGGGTGGAACGAAGGAAAAACTTGGAATGGACTGTTCGCTTGTTGTTAAGAATCCGGAAACAGTCGCAATTTGTGCGGCAGAGCTTTTGAGCCAGAAGATCATGGGAGAGAAAGAAGAAAAAGAACCTAGGAAATATGATGTGAAAGTAAAATATGAATTTTAAAGAGTGGATATCAAAAGGTTGAAAAGACAGTGCCAGTAAAATGAGAACATGTTTTTGGTACTGTCTTTCATTTTACATATTAAGAAAACGGTTTCAACAAAATGTAAAAATGATAAATAGTAAAAATATACAAAAACGACTGTAATATAATGTGAAAAAGTACTGATTTTACTATAAAAACAAAAAGAAAACATTGACTATAATGTGCAGAAGTGTTAATTTCTAGGTACAGAGGCAACTGAAAACATTTTCAAAAAAAAGGAGGAAAAGTGATGAAGAAAAAAGGTATTGGCACTTATTATGGCGGGAACAATGGCTCTTTCTATGGCAGCATGTGGAAACACACAGAGCCAGGATACACCAAAGGAGCCTGAGAAGCAGGAAACAGTTCAGACAGAAGGTACAGAAGCAGGGGGAGCAACAGCCATATCTGGAATTACAGCAGATTCTTTTAAACCTTCCAAGGACTTTAATGTACGTGTTCCATTTGCAGCAGGTGGTTCTGCAGATACGATCGCAAGAATTATCGGACAGGGATTACAGGAGACTTATGGTAAATCAGTTATTGTCAACAATCTGACAGGTGCGAACGGGGCAATCGCAAAGCGGCAGATCTTGACAGTGCAAAATCCGATGCAACAGAATTAATGGTCGGCGGTATTGCAATGTTCACACTGGCACCATTATTCAACAAAGATATTAATCTTAACATTGATGACTATCAGTTTGTAAGCGGACTTGTACTGGAAGATTTGATCTTATATGTGAACCCTTCAAACAGCGGAATTGAAGACTGGGATGGTCTTGTAGAATATGCGCCTGATAACCGTATCGTATTTGGAAGTAACGCACCTGGCGGAGCAACTCATCTTCTTGCAACTATGTTATTTGGTGAAGCAGGGTTAGATGCAGAGGCAGTTACATCTGACGGAAGTGGAAAAAAGATTTACTTGCAGTAGCAAGCGGCAACGTTGTATGTGCAGTTGCACCGGCATCAGTAGGTGCCCAGTATGAAAGATGGAAGCCTTGTCCCAATCGCAGTGTTCTCAGAAGAAAACTATACAGGGTATGAAGGATATGATGTTCCTACAGTTCAGTCCCTGGGATATGATATCGTATTCCATACATGTAATTTTATCATGACAAAAAGCAGACGTTGCACCGGAAGATGTTGCAGCAATCCATCAGGCAATCTTAGACTACAGTGAGACAGAAGAATTTAAGGATCTTGCTAAAAATGCAAATTACATACCATATCTTGAGGATGGAGAGACAGTAAAACAGATTATTCTGGATGCATCTGATTTGTGTAAGGAAGCTTACGATAAATATTACGCACAGTAAAGACGATCCGTGCTGCCTTTTGACAGCGCGGATTATTTTTTTTGAAAGAAGGAATGAAATATGGAGATAAAGTATAAATCTAATTTGGCGGCAGGAATTGTTAGTATTATTCTCGGAGTTATATGCATAATTCTTGTGCCGCTTCAGATCGCAGAAGATTATTCAGCAACTTATGGTATCACATCAAGAACGATTCCTTGTGCAATCGGCGTTTTATGGATTGTATGTGGTGTGGTTTTATTGATCCAGAGCTTGATATTAAAAAAAGACACAGTGAAAACACTGATCGTAGGAAAAAGAATTAAAAGCATTAGCATATATGGCCATCTTTGCTTATTTATTCAATTCTGTTCAAAAAGAAGTTTCCTGATTTCTACGATTTTACTTGGTGTGGCAACACTGGCAATGACAGGAACTAAGAAAAAACTGTATTATGTGATCGTAATTGCAATGGTTGTAGTGTTATACCTTCTTTTTTTTTTGCAAAAGTATTGCATATTCAATTGCCATAGTAACAGGAGGAGTTTATGGGACAGGTTATATCAGAGGCATTGATGAATCTTTTATCAGTGCAGAATTTAATATTTGTTAATGTTGGTATTTTTATTGGAATTATTTTCGGTGCGATTCCGGGAATGAATGGAAACCTTGCAATCACAGTATTACTTCCATTTACATTCCAGATGGATACAGTACCGGCACTGTTAATGCTTACGGCTATTTTCTTTGGTGCCAACTTTGGTGGTTCTATCAGTTCAATTCTGATCAATACACCTGGTACGAATGCGGCAAAGAACACTGATCGATGGTTATCCGATGTGCAGGAATGGACAGCCGAGAAGAGCATTAGATATGGCACTTGTGGCATCAACATTTGGTGGTCTGGTCAGTGCATTCTGCCTTCTGTTTTTGCACCGCAGATCAGTAAGGTTGCTATGAAGTTCAGTTCTCCGGAGTATTTTGCACTTGCAATTTTTTGGACTTTCTGTTATTGCATCTGTAAGTGGAAAGAGTCTTGTAAAGGGTCTTATCAGTGGTGGACTTGGAATTTTATTGGCAACAGTTGGTATTGATTCTGTCAGTGGTGTTACAAGATTTACATTTGGAAATATCAGATTATATAACGGAATCAAGATGCTTGCAGTTTTACTTGGAGTATACGCGATTGCACAGATGATCGGACGTATTAATAAAACAGAAGCGACTGTTGTATCAAATTTAAAAGCGGCAGATAAAGATGACCATATTACAAAGGAAGATGTGAAAAAAACATTGCCAATCATGACAAAATCTTCCCTGATCGGAGCATTCATCGGAGCAGTTCCTGGTACCGGCGGAGCAATCGCATCATTTATTGCCTACAATGAAGCAAAGAGAAAAGCCAAACCAGGAGAGAAGTTTGGAGAAGGTGAGATCAAAGGTATTGGCAAAGACCTGAATCAGCAAATAATGGTGCTACAGCCGCAACTTTAATTCCATTACTTACACTTGGTATTCCGGGAGACGTTGTAGCGGCAACCTTATTAGGTGCATTTACGATGCATGGACTTGTTGTAGGACCGAAGCTTTTTGAGACATCCGGATCAATTGTGTATGCAGTTCTGATCGGATGTGTGATCGCACAGCTTATTATGTTCTTCCAGGGGAAATATTTACTGGGACTTTTTTGTTAAGATCACACATATCCCACAGGAATTATTGACAGCATTATTAGTCGTGATCTGTTGTGCAGGAGCATTCGCAATCGGAAGCTCTGAAATGGATGTTTATGTGATGCTTTGCTGTTTGGAGTTATTGCATACTTTATGCAGAAACTGGACTTCCCATCCGTACCGATCGTTCTTGGAATGGTACTTGGACCGATCGCAGAGTCCAATCTGCGCAATGCACTGGTAATGTCAAACGGTTCCTGGACAATTTTTGTAAAAAGACCTATCTGTCTTGCATTTATTATCTTAACATTTGTGCTCATCGTTCTTTTGAAAAAAAGGGGATGCAAAGCAGAGAAAAGCTACAGACAAATATATGAAAGGCGAACAGGAAGAATAGAATGAAAAAATTATGGACAGATTTACACAGCAATATCCATCATAATCAGATGGATGAACTGGATAAATGGACAGAACATGTAAAAAAGTATTAGATTTCTGGCCGATCGCATATTATCCGTTTCAGATGATCAAAACAGAGTCCGAGCAGGGCTCGAAGATTTATGTCCGGAAGAAGAGATTAAGAAAGACTGGGATATTGTCCGCGGAAAAGTAAAAAGAAGAAAACGCAAACGGATATCCGATGTTTATGGGATATGAGTGGCAGGGCTGTGGCTTTGATGGTGATCACAACGTATTTTTTTCCTCGACAATGAACAGGATATGAAACATCCGATGCGTTATCAGGAATTAAGAGATGATTATAAAGATACAGAAGCGATCGGAATCCCACACCATGTAGCATATCAGCTTGGAAGCCGTGGAAAGAACTGGGCAACACATGATGAGAATTTTTCCCCGTTTGCGGAAATTTATTCCAGTCATGGATGCAGTGAAAACGATACAGGCGGAATGGATATGGAACGTCATCTGCATATGGGACAAGAACCGGTGAAACCTGCTATGAAAGAGGTTTGGAGGCTGGTCTTCATGTTGGATGTATTGCATCCGGTGACAACCATAATGTTCCTGCAGCATGTGACCATGGAACCCGATGTGCGTGCTTGCAGAGGATGCTTCCAAAGCGGCAATCTGGGCAGGCATGAAAGCAAGACATGTATATGGTGTGAGCAGAAGCAGAATGGAGATTGATTTTACAGCTGATGATAAAATGATGGGTGACGTGATCGCTCCCGGAAAACATAATATGAAGATCTCTATCTGTGCAGCGGATGCGATTGACAGGGTAGAATTATTAAAGAACAATGTCCTCGAAGAAATGATCGTTCATTCCGGAAGCTGGGAAAATAAGAAATTTGCAGATGATGAAGTGATCCGTGTGAAATTTACGGTAGAGTTCGGATGGGGAATACCGAACCCAAGATTTTATAAAGATATGCTTGTAAAAAGAATGGGATGGTTCTTTGAATGTGGAAGGAAAGCTTTTATCCATTGATAAAGAATGGAACAGTTATGGACAGAAACTTTACGATGTGACGGATGACAGCTGCAAATTCCATATGACAACTTACATGTCAACAACAACCGGACATTGGATGGGACCAAGTACTGTAGTAAAAGAAGGATTTGTTTTTGAAGTAGAAGGAACACCAGACAGTGATGTCTGCCTGAAAGTGGATAATTATGAATATCACTTCACAATCCGTGAACTGATGAAGACTTCACGTATCAAAGCTCAGTATCAGGAAAGCATCGATCTTGCAAACAGAGTTTATGGCAAAGTCGATCACTACAGAGATGATTTTTACTGGCATAATGCATATAAGACAAGAATCCGCCAGGCTGTTCCACAGGATGCTTATGTCTTGAATTATGAGAAAGAAATCGACATGGAAGCCGGAGCGAATTACAGACTCAGAGTATGGCTGAAAAATGGCGATGTGGCCTGGGTATCACCAATTTTTGTAGAGAAATAAAAAGTAAATATAAATTTATATAAGAGGATTTGCTCCGTAAGGCAGCGTTGTTTTAGATTGGAAAGAATGGGGAATAAGATGAACGTTTTATATTTGAATACACATGATATCGGAAAGATATTTACAGACCTATGGATATCCGGTACATACACCGAATCTTCTGAGATTATCGAGAGAGGGAATGGCATTTACACAGATGTACTGTGCGAGCCCGACCTGTTCACCGAGCAGAGGTGCTATGTTAACCGGCCAGTATCCGCATAATAATGGTCTGATCGGATTGTCCCACAGGGGCTTTCGGATCAATGGGGAAACATCATCTTTGCCAATTACATGAAACAACATGGTTACGAGACAGTTTTATCCGGAGTACAGCATGAGATCAAGCTGCATGAAGAAGAAACACTTGGATATGAAAGATGTCTGAATCAATGGAGTATTACAGAAATGACCTGCCACAATGTGAATTGTATACATGGCAGGATGAGATGGCAAAGAAAACGCAGTCAATTATCTGAAAAACAGGGGAAAGGATGAAAGACCATTTTTCCTTGCGGTTGGTTTCGGATGTACCCACCGCGAGTATCCGCGTGTGCCGGATGAATATGAAACAGACTTATGTACAGGTGCCAAAGGCATTGCCAAACTTACCGGATGTCAGAAAAGATATGGCAGGTATGCAGATCGCAGTTGATACAGTGGACAGATTGTGTGGAAAAATACTGGATGCTTTAAAAGAAACCGGGGAATATGAGAATACATTGATATTCTTTACCACAGATCACGGATTGCCATTTCCTATGATGAAATGCAATCTGTACGATGATGGAACAGGTGTATCTTTTATCCTTCGTTATCCGGGTATGCCGAGGGTACATTGTATCAGTGACGCTTTGCTGTCGCAGATAGACGTATTTCCGACATTGTGCGATATTTTGAATATGGAAAAACCAAACTGGCTTTCCGGCAGTTCTTTTCTACCGGTGATAACAGGTGAAGAGGAAGAAATCCGTGAGGCAGTTTATGCAGAGATTAACTATCATGTTGCATACGAGCCGGTCAGATCTGTCAGAACGAAGAAAAATAAATATATTGTACGGTGGGAGAATGGTTACGATAAAGTTCCGCCTACCCATATTGATGACAGTCTGTCAAAAGAAGAAGTATTCCATGAAAACGGATATTTTGAGAAGAAACTTGTGAGAGAAGAACTGTATGATCTTATGCTTGATCCACAGGAACGGGATAATCTGATCGGGGAAGAAGATTATCAGTCAGTGAAGGATGAGATGCGACAGCTTCTTGAGACATGGCAGAAAAAAAGACAGGCGATCCACTTCTTACAGGGCAGAAGATATGTTCTGCCGGAAGGCGCAATCTGTTGTACAACGGATTCTTACAGTACAAAGACCCAGGTGATTCTTCCGGAATGCAGAAAGTATCTGAAGGGCTGCGTGGAGTGCTTTACAGAAACAATATTAAATAAGCTGCCCCCATATTTGCTCCCCTATGGAATCAATGCTTTTGAAGAATACAAAGATAAGAACTAGATTAATAAAGTGACGATTTGTGTTACCGTCATTTTCAGACAAAGGTGTCTGGCAGTTTTTGCCAGAC
>VOFJ01003191.1_pt1 | contig 27642 bp, 32 predicted proteins | sample 5384081 | NCBI WGS metagenome assembly VOFJ01 (sample SAMN12384729, study PRJNA508395) | human gut metagenome | isolation source: healthy gut I | host: Homo sapiens | reverse complement strand
CCGGCACCGATACCGCTGGAAGCTCCTGTGATAAAAAAACAACAATCTTATCCATCTTTGATTTATTAAAAGAATTTCTGGAAAACAAAACCCGATAGTTCATCGCGTTATTCCAATATCGGGGATTATGCGGCCCGGCCGTATGATAAAGTCATGCCGATTCCCCGGCTTCAATAATGCTTCGTGAGTGCCTTGTTTTTACCTGCAAAGAAAATCATCCGCACCACAGTCGATAATAATGGCCAAGCTGCCATCTTTCAGCCTTATCCAACTGATTGGGAGCAATTTGGGGTATGATTATCCCATACTTCTTTATTAGAAGCATATTCACCGAGCCGGGCCTCATGTTCCAACTATCGGGAAACGGACGGGACCAAACCGCTGACTCATGCTGCCCCCTCCGCCAAAAAATATCTTGATGGCGGATTTCTGGAGAGCCACATTCTCCGCGACCACCATTACTCTCAACCGTGATGACTCGTCTGCTTCTATCGGCTTTTAGCAAAGTTCTTATCTATATATTCCACCACTCGGGCAAACAAAACTCCTATACCGATAATCCCAGGACTATCCCAATACCAACTGTTTACCATCATCAGGACACAAAGACATACCCTTCCCGGTCGGCTATTTGATAAATCAGGTTTTATCGTCATCCATGTAAAAGTATTTCCACCGTGCCATGCAATGCGTAAATTACCGACCTCTCTCCTCGCCCACTGCCTTATCGGGACGTACCGTCAACACTGTTACATTCTTGTTCATAGCATTGCTGCGCACAGACAGCGTATCCACTTTTGCCGCCTGCGCCTGACAGACACAAAGACCGGCCAATAGAGTAAAAAAATTGTCTTTTTCATATCGCTTTATATAAATAAATGAGGTAAAGATAATACATAATTTACTAAAATTAGTTGCATCTTATTTTTGCTATCTTTGTTTCATCAATAAAAACACTATGATGGACGAAAAACTATATTTAAAGAAATTAGCGCTACGGGAAATAAAGCCAACCGCCATACGGCTTTTGATTCTGAAAACAATGATGCAGCACAAAGAAGCTTTTTTCCTTATTGGATTTGGAAAACGATTTAGATACCGTAGACAAATCTACCATCTATCGCACTATTACCCTATTCCTGACACACCATCTCATTCATGCCATAGACGACAGTTCGGGCTCTCTGAAAATATGCCGTTTGCAGCAATGACTGTAATTGTGAAGTAGACGACCTCCATACCCACTTTTATTGTGAAAAGTGCCATCGCACCTTTTGCCTGAAAAAGTATTCATATTCCTATGGTTACACTTCCACAGGGATTCACGGTCAACTCGGTCAATTATGTATTGAAAAGGATTATGTGCAGATTGCGCCGGCCGGCATTCCTGGAAGTAAAAGACATGAGGATGAAACCATTGAAAAGATGCCCGGCATGCAAAAAATCACACGTTAGTACGTGTGGCATTATACGTACGTATGTATAGGGGCTACGTACGTATCGCCTCACACATACGTATGTATCGCCTCACGCGTACGTACGTGTAAATCCATACCTCCAACGATGATTTTCGAAGAGAAAAAACGAGTTATAATCCTTTACTTTTCGCTTCATTCCAAATGGCATCCATTTCCTCCAACGTCATATTCTTCAGCTCTTTACCTTTGCTTGATGGTATGCTCTTCCAGATAATTAAAGCGACGAATGAACTTTTTGATTCGTATGTTCCAACGCATTATCCGGGTTAATCTTATACAGACGGGCAGCATTAATCAGGCTGAACATCACATCACCAAACTCCGCCTCCGCCTTTTCCTTATCCATATTCTCCACTTCCGCTTCAAACTCGCCTATCTCTTCTTTCACCTTACTCCAGACTTGCGAACGCTCTTCCCAGTCGAATCCCACATTACGAGCCTTGTCCTGAATGCGGTAAGCCTTAATCAATGAAGGCAGCGCGGAAGGAACACCGCTCAGCACCATCTTATTACCGTCTTTCTCCTTCATCTTCAATTGTTCCCAGTTCTCAGTCACCTTTTCGGCTGTATCGGCTTTTACCTCACCAAAGACATGCGGATGACGGAAAATCAGCTTTTCACAAAGACGGTCACACACATCTTTTATATCAAAATCCCCGGTCTCGCTGCCTATCTTGGCATAGAAAGCCACATGCAGCAACACATCGCCCAATTCTTTGCGGAGATATCTTTCTTGTCATCCTTCATCAAGGCATCACACAGTTCGTAAGTTTCTTCGATTGTATTGGGGCGGAGGCTCTCATTCGTCTGCTTGCGGTCCCACGGGCATTTTCTCCCGCAACTCGTCCAAAATATCCAGAAAGCGTCCGAACGCTTCCATCTGTTCTTTTCTTGTATGCATAATCTATTTATCTAAAAATCATTTTGTGATGCAAAAAGTACATAATATTCCAACGACTTTTTATTAATTTTGCAGTCAATTATGCGATAATCAATTAAATAAACAGAATATAAAATGGAATTAGCAAGTAAGTACAATCCCGCTGACGTGGAGGGAAAATGGTACCAGTATTGGCTGGACAACAAACTCTTTAGTTCAAAACCCGACGGACGTGGAGACCTTTACACCGTCGTCATTCCGCCCCTAACGTAACGGGAGTGCTCCACATGGGACACATGCTAAACAATACCATTCAGGATATATTGGTACGCCGTGCACATATGGAAGGAAAGAATGCCTGCTGGGTGCCAGGGAACAGACCATGCTTCCATCGCCACCGAAGCCAAAGTGGTGAACAAAAAAGCTCAACAAGGCATTAAAAAAACCGACCTCACCCGCGATGAGTTTCTGAAACACGCTTGGGACTGGACTGACGAGCACGGAGGCATCATCCTGAAACAGCTCCGCAAGCTGGGTGCATCGTGTGACTGGGATCGCACAGCCTTCACCATGGACGAAGAACGCAGCAAAAGCGTTATCAAGGTGTTTGTCGACCTTTACAACAAAGGGTTGATTTATCGCGGCGTGCGTATGGTAAACTGGGACCCGAAGGCACTGACCGCCCTCAGCGATGAAGAAGTGATATATAAGGAAGAGCACAGCAAACTGTATTACCTGAGATATTATGTAGCCGATGACGATATGTCGGGCGAAACCGGAGCCGAAGGCGAAGTTGTTCGCCGTGACGAACAAGGCAAACGATATGCCGTAGTAGCAACCACCACCCGTCCCGAAACCATCATGGGAGATACCGCCATGTGTATCAACCCCAACGACGTGAAGAACCGTTGGCTGAGCGGCAAAAAGTGATTGTTCCGTTGGTAGGCCGTGTAATTCCGGTCATTGAAGACGATTATGTAGACATTGAGTTTGGTACAGGATGCTTGAAAGTTACTCCCGCACACGATGTGAACGACTACATGCTGGGTGAGAAGTACAATCTGCCGAGCATCGACATCTTCAATGATAACGGAACGCTTAGTGAAGCTGCCGGACTATATGTAAGCATGGACCGTTTTGATGTCCGCGCTCAAATCGAAAAGGACTTGCAGGAAGCCGGTCTGATGGAAAAGGTAGAAGCCTATACCAACAAGGTAGGTTTCTCCGAACGTACCAACGTGGCCATCGAGCCGAAACTGTCTATGCAATGGTTCCTCAAGATGCAGCACTTTGCCGACATGGCTTTGCCGCCGGTGATGAACGATGAACTGAAATTCTATCCTGCCAAATATAAGAATACGTACAAGAACTGGTTGGAAAATATCAAGGACTGGTGTATCAGCCGCCAGTTGTGGTGGGGACACCGCATCCCGGCCTACTTCCTGCCTCAAAGGCGGCTATGTGGTAGCCGAAACGACCGAAGAAGCCGTGAAACTGGCTCAGGAAAAAACCGGCGACGCCAACCTGAAAGCGGAAGACCTACGTCAGGATGAAGATTGTCTGGACACTTGGTTCTCTTCATGGTTGTGGCCTATCTCGCTGTTTAACGGCATCAATGATCCGAACAACGAAGAAATCAACTACTACTATCCCACCAGCGATTTGGTGACCGGTCCGGATATTATCTTCTTCTGGGTAGCCCGAATGATTATGGCAGGCTACGAATACAAAGGCGACATGCCGTTTAAGAATGTTTACTTCACCGGTATCGTTCGTGACAAGCTGGGACGCAAGATGTCCAAGTCATTGGGTAACTCACCCGACCCGTTGGACTTAATTGAAAGATATGGTGCCGACGGTGTGCGTATGGGTATGATGTTGTCTGCTCCTGCCGGAAATGATATTTTATTTGATGATACACTTTGCGAACAGGGACGTAACTTCAACAATAAAATATGGAATGCATTCCGCTTGGTAAAAGGATGGGAAGTAGCCGACATCGAGCAGCCCGAATATGCACAACTGGCAACCAAATGGTTCGACAGTCTGCTCGTCAAGGTATCTGCCGAAATAGACGATTTGTTCAGCAAATACCGTCTGAGCGAAGCACTGATGGCGGTGTACAAACTGTTCTGGGACGAATTCTCAAGCTGGTATCTCGAAATGATTAAGCCGGCTTACGGACAACCGATTGACAAAAAGACCTATGAAGCGACGTTACACTTCTTCGATGTATTGTTGAGACAACTTCATCCGTTCATGCCGTTCATCACCGAAGAGTTGTGGCAACATATTTACGACCGCAAGGAAGGTGAAAGCATCATGACTGCACAAATGGAATCATACGCAGACAGAAATCCGGAGCAGAGCATTCAATTGTGCAATACGTTCGACCAGTTAAAGGAAGTCATCTCAGGCATCCGTAACATCCGCCTGCAAAAGAACATTGCTCAAAAAGAAGCATTGGAAATGCAGGTAATGGGTGAAAATACATTCCTTATGTCTTATGCCGAAGTAGTGAAGAAAATGGGTAACCTGACCACCGTCAGCATTGTCAATGAGAAGCCCGAAGGCGCTGCTTCATTCATGGTGGGAACCACAGAATACTTCATTCCGCTGGGAGGCATGATTAATGTAGAAGAAGAATTGGCCAAACTGGAAGCCGACCTTAAATATCAGGAAGGTTTCCTGCAAAGCGTATTGAAGAAGCTGAGCAACGAAAAAGTTCGTCAGCAAGGCTCCGGCAAATGTCATCGACATGGAACGCAAAAAGCAGGCTGATGCCGAAAGCAAGATTGCTTCATTGAAGGAAAGCATAGCCGCTCTGAAAAAATAAACGGCAGAAAGCAAACTGTTTAAAATAGGGAGGTGCACTCTTCGGAGTCGCACCTCTCTTTTTTTAATTTATCTGTTAATAAATCATTTCAAAAAGAAAATATCACAAACTTATTCTTACCTTTGTTACAATCACTTTAAATTAAATACTTATGAACAAACTGACAAAACTTGCATGCTTGTCGTTGTTTCTTCTGTTTTCGGCAAGTATCAGTAGCGCCGCTCCCAAGGACTATCGCTACACCACAGTCCCCAATGACCCGTTAAAAGCACGTATCTACACATTGGATAATGGACTGAAGGTCTATATGACCGTAAACAAAGAGACTCCGCGTATCCAAACCTACATTGCCGTACGCGTGGGCGGAAAGAATGACCCGGCAGAAACCACCGGTTTGGCACACTACTTTGAACACCTGATGTTTAAAGGAACCACACACTTCGGTACACAGAACTATGAAGCAGAACGTCCGTTACTCGACCGGATTGAACAACAATTTGAAGTGTATCGCGCAAAACAACGGATGAAGCTCAGCGCAAAGCCATCTATCATGTTATCGACAGTCTGTCATACGAAGCTTCAAAATATGCCATTCCCAATGAATATGACAAACTGATGGCAGCCATCGGAGCCAACGGAACCAATGCATATACCAGCTTCGATGTAACTTGCTACACCGAAGACATTCCTTCCAATCAGGTAGAGAATTGGGCAAAGATACAGGCTGACCGTTTCAAGAACAGCATTATACGCGGTTTCCATACCGAGCTTGAAACAGTTTACGAAGAAAAGAACATGTCTCTCACACAAGATCCCCGCAAGGTGAGCGAAACCATGTTGGCAGCACTCTTCCCACACCATCCATATGGCACACAGACCGTGCTAGGTACACAGGATGACTTAAAGAATCCTTCCATCACCAACATCAAGAATTATTATAAAACTTGGTATGTGCCCAACAATATGGCCATCTGTCTGTCGGGTGATTTCAATCCTGATGAAATGATTTGCCACCATCGACAAGTACTTCGGCGACATGAAGCCTAACCCCAATCTGCCGAAGCTGACCGTCAAACCGGAAACACCGATTACCGAGCCCATAGTACGCGAAGTGCTCGGTCCCGATGCCGAATCTGTGACATTGGCATGGAGATTCCCCGGTTCGGCAAGCAAAGAATATGAAACACTGCAAATTGTCAGCCAGATTATGAACAACGGCAAAGCCGGTCTGATGGACATCAACCTCAACCAGCAACAAAAAGTATTGGGAGCCTATGCTTATGTTTATAATTTGTCGGACTACTGTGCTTTCATCATGCAGGGACGTACCAAAGAAGGACAGACCCTGGACGAAGTGAAGGATTTGTTCTTGGGCGAAATAGCCAAACTGAAATCCGGTGACTTTGATGAAAATATGTTGCAAGCCAACATCAATAACTTCAAGAAATACCAGATACAGCAACTGGAATACAATAGCATTCGTGCCGATATGTTTGTTCAGTCCTTTTGTGAACAAGGAACCGACTGGGCAGACGAAGTGACCGCACTGGAACGCATGTCAAAACTGACCAAAGCCGACATTGTTGCCTTTGCCAACAAGTACTTCACAGACAGTAATTATGCCATTATCTATAAAAAACAGGAAAAGACCCGAACGAAAAGAAAATCTCTAAGCCGGAAATCACTCCTATTGTCATGAACCGCGATGCTGCCAGCAATTTCCTGAAAGAAGTGCAAGGAAGCAAAGTGCAACCGATAGAACCTGTGTTTATCGATTACAACAAAGATATGGATCAGTTCGCGTGGAACAAGGATGTTCCTGTTCTTTACAAACAGAACACCACCAATGACTTATTCTATCTGCGCTATATATTCGAAATGGGTAACAATAATGATAAGAAACTGGGAACAGCAGCACAATATCTGAGATTCCTCGGCACTTCGGATATGACACTGGAACAATTAAACAGTAAGTTCTATGGCTTGGCTTGTTCATTCAATGTGTCTCCGGGTGACGACCGCACTTATATCACTCTTTCAGGATTGAACGAAAATCTTCCTCAGGCTATCGAATTATTCGAGAAGATATTGGCTGACGCACAACCCGACAAGACGGCTTACGACAATATGGTGAAGAACATCCTGAAGTCACGCACGGATGCCAAATTAAACCAAATGCAAAACTTCATACGCCTGCTGACATACGCTGTTTATGGTAAAGAATCAGCCACACGCAATTTGTTGTCTACAGAAGAATTGCAAAATATGAATCCATCGGAACTGACCGACCGCATACATAAACTGACTTCGTTCAAACATCGCATCATGTATTATGGGCCCAGTTCAGAACAAGAGTTGACCGACGTATTGAATAAATATCATAAAGTTCCTGCACAGCTACAAGATATTCCTGCCGGCAAGAAATTTGTGATGCAACCCACTCCTTCCAATAAGGTGTTGATTGCTCCATACGAAGCAAAACAGATTTATATGGTACAGTATTCCAATCGCGGGGAAAAATTTAACCCGGAAGTTGAACCTATCCGTAGTTTGTACAATGAATACTTCGGTGGCGGCATGAACTCCATTGTCTTCCAGGAGATGCGCGAATCACGCGGTTTGGCTTATTCGGCATGGGCAGGAATCGTGACAGGTGGCAAAGTCATCTATCCATATACCGTGCAAACCCAGATAGCTACCCAAAATGACAAGATGATGGATGCCATCAAGACTTTCAATGATATCATCAATAATATGCCGGAATCGGAAGCTGCTTTCAAACTGGCAAAAGAAGGTATCATTTCCCGTCTGCGCACCGACCGCATTATCAAGGATAATATCCTTTGGTCATACATTTATGCTCAAGATATGGGTATGAACGTCGACAAACGCATCAAACAGTACAATGATGTACAGAAAATGACTCTGCAAGACGTTATCGATTTCCAAAAGAAATGGATGAAAGACCGCACCTATACTTATTGCATATTGGGTGACAAGAAAGAGCTGGACATGGAAGCACTGAAAACCATAGCTCCAATTGAGGAACTTACTCAGGAAGAGATTTTCGGATACTAACCCAAGGTGACTCTGTTCCGGTCTAAAAACGAGGAGTTAAAGAATAACCTTTAAAAAAGGGGTTGTGTCAAAACGTTGATGATGCTGTCGTTTAGTTCGTAGGGGCGAGGTTCGCTCGCCCGAAAACAGTTTGCTTTGTGTCTTCGGGCAGGCAAACCCTGCCCCTACAGCTGACGATGGGATAGGTCGGTTTGGTTTTGACACACTCCCTTTTTTAATGTGTTGTGTTGTGCTGTTCCTAGCTCTTATTTCTTATTCATGTTCATTTCGACGACAAAAGCCACCAATAAACCTACACCTCCCAACAAAAGGACACAGGCTCCATAAATAAGTGAAGCGACATCATTCATTCTGTAACCAATATCTACAGTTCCGGTATAACCGTTTATAGTAGCGGCACAAATCACATAACCGACCAGTAGTCCCAGTCCCATTCCTGTAAGCAAACATCCCAACTTCAAAGCCGAAAAAGAGAAGTTTCCAATCGAAGAAAAGTTAATCTTATGCTCCAGCATATCGGGAGTAAACTTCTCTCCCATCTTTTCAATAATAGTCAAACGTTCCTTTTTGCAGACAAACAGTTCAAACAGCTTGTAAATTCCCAAAGTGATAATGGCCAGAATAGTAGGCACCATAATAAAATCCATCATAATCGTTTCTATTTAAGTTATTAATTTTGTTCCTTTGTACCCTTTAGACGCCGCATCTCCGGTCAGGTTACAACTTTATGGCAAAAAATATTTTTTATTTCAAAAGTGTAACCTTATCTATATGCATGCGTCTAAAGAAGTGAAATGGAATACGACGAAGCACATATCATTCAAGATGTATTGGAAGGAAAAACTTCCCGCTATGAATATTTTCTGGACAAATACGGTCAGCAGGTATTTACCCTGATTGTTCGTATCGTTGCCAGCCAGGAAGATGCAGAAGAGCTTACACAAGATACCTTCCTCAAAGCCTTCCGGCACTTATCTTCATTCAAAGCGGAAAGCAACTTTTCGACGTGGATATACCGCATCGCTTACAATACTGCAATTTCGGCCGTACGAAAGAAAAAATACGACTTATTTGACATGGATGATACGCTGCTTGCCAACATTTCGGACGAACAAATAGATGATACGCTGAATGATGAGAGCGAGGTACAGATAGCCAAACTGAACAAAGCCATGAAAAAGCTTGATGCAGACGAACGGGCCGTCATTACCTTATTTTATATGGAAGACAAGCCTGTCAGCGAAATTGCTCTCATACTGGGAATGACAGAAAGCAACACAAAAGTGAAATTGCACCGTATACGCAAAAAATTGTATGTACTTATAACCAATGAAAAACTATGAACGAAGGACTAAAAGATAAAGGATTGAAAAGGGCAATAAAGGAACAACCTCAGTTTCGGCTGTCCACCAACTTTACTTTCCGCACCATGCAGAAAGTAGAAGAAGCCGCTCGACTTCATGAAAAGAAAATAGAACAAAGAACATTATGGGCAACCATTATCGCCTCCTTGCTCTTACTGGCCAGTGGCATCGCAGGAGTGATTTATTATTTGGGCGATAGCCTGACAGAGTTTATCCAAGCAATGCTTCCTTCGGTAACTCACGACATACAGATTCCTTTTTTCTACTTCTTGTTTGCCATAACTATTTTCTTATTTCTGTTATTCGACAGATGGATGAGGAAGCAGTATTTCAAACGGCATTCTTCCTGAAAGAATTTCTTTATACAGGAAAAAAGACCTTGGAGTTTTCCGAAAATACAAAGGTCTTTTTGGAAAACTCCAAGGTCTTTTCTGAAAAGATGAAAGAGTTTTTTTAGGACTATTCCTTATGATAAGTAAGATTCACATCCTACGTTTCACACCAAGCTATTGTAATACAGATTATTACCTTCCCGATAAGTGTGAAACATACTTTCTCATTACCAGTCAGTAGGAATGCCCGTCATTTATAATCGGTTATTTCTCAAGTAAATCTTTCAAAAAGGCATCCAGTTCTTCGTCTAATCCTTTAAGCAGTTCATCGTTTAATAACAATGTGTCTTCATCATCCACCAATAAAAGTTCGGCTACCGTTTCTCTATCTTCATCTACCAACACAAAAGAATACGGCTTCATGATACAAAGATTATCCAACTTTCCGGATTCCTGCAAGCAATTGAGCTCTCCTCTCAGAATCCGTTCGGCAATGGCATAAAAATCATCTCCATCATAATCCACCCACTCTTCGATTATGGTACGCGACAATTCCTCGTCATCATCATTAAATAATACTAGTTCACCGCTATCCTGTTTAGGCTGCAAATGAATATCGGTAACTACTGTTTTCTCTCCGTCAGCAATAAATTTATCGATTGCTTCCTGAAGGGATGATACAATAGAAGCATGTGACTGTGCACTGAGTTTTCATACCAAAATCAATTTTATTTAATTATTTATATTCAAAAAGTACAAAAAAAATCTTTCCTGCAACATTTATTCCTTAAAAATTATCTTTGAAACGATTCATTTGTATGTTTAACTGAGGCAATTGGACCTGACGCTCCTTCAATTTCAATAAATAGAAAGCAATAACAGTAGCTTCTGTCGTACCGGCTTTTGCCAGTTTATCTGCTTTTTCCACCCATTCTATAGCAGTTGCAGGATTGTCTTTCATTTCATAATATAGCCCTATATTAAAGGCTGCACGCATTTTTTGGCGCCCTTTACCCTTATCGTATATCTGCTTCCACAACTCAAATGCACTATCCCAATTATTCTCGCGTACATACACTCCGGCATCGCGCATCCTCACATTGCCTCCGTCAAAATAAAAACGGGATACCTCCCTCCAATGCGGAAGAAGATAATTGACAGGCATGGTAGCAGCGTATTCCGAAGCCTCCTTTACGATTTTTTTATCTGATAAAGTAGGCTCAATTTCCCATGAAATAGTATCTTGCTTACTAAAACTGAGCATAGGACGCTCCCGAGAAGGTATATATATTCTGATAACGGGAGCCACAATGCCATCCACAGCATCTACCGAAAAACCTCCGTCAAATGTATCTATGAATAAAGCTCCCCGTTTGGTGTGAATATCCAATCTGTCGAAAGAGAATATTAAATCAACGCCCAAATCGGCAGCCAATTTCTGTACCTCATCCTGAGTCAGCATCACATCTTCACGAAGTTCGGTATCCTGCCCGCGCAAAGCAGAGTCGCAAATAATGACTTGCTCAAAGTAATTAGCATTCGCTATTTCCTCCGCCAAAGCTTCGGCAGCTGTTTTGCCATCTCCTTTCAGTTCCATACTAATCACATCATGACTGTCTCCCACTTTATAGGCAGGCATGTTGTTCACCACAGCCACATTCCGCACTGCATCAGGAAAACTGACATCGGCAGCCTGCAACTGTTCAAAAGAAATCGTTTGCAAACTTCCGCATGAAGTCAAAACCAAACCGGTTACTATCGCTATTAATGAAATCGTTTTATTCATATCTGACCAATATTACTTGTTAGGACAAAAAATAAGCTATTTGCAGGAACTTATTAGTTAAAAGGAATAAAAAAACGTCTAAGCAGAAAATTCTGCTCAGACGTTTCTATGAAATTGTCTATTTATCAGTCATTTTTTCCGTGGCAGTTCTTATACTTCTTACCACTTCCGCACGGACACAGGTCATTACGGCCTACTGTCTTTTCTGCACGTACCGGCTCACGCTTTACTTCACGAGTATCGTGACCGGCTGCTGCCTGCTGATCGGGGTCACTTAAGTCACGCTTTTCCTCTCTATATTGCTGACGGGGAGCTGCCGGTTCGGGAGCTGCTTCACGCACTTGCTCAGGCTCCTGTACAGGTATCTGTCCGCGAGTCAATACGGAAATGGTATTGTTATTAATCTTATTGACCATATTATCAAACAGGTTCACTGATTCCAATTTAAAGATTAACAACGGATCTTTCTGCTCATAGCTTGCATTTTGCACAGAATGTTTCAACTCGTCAAGTTCACGCAAGTTTTCCTTCCAGGCATCATCGATGGTATGCAGCAGGATGGCTTTCTCGAATGACTTCACAATTTCCTTACCTTCTGTTTCATAAGCAGCTTTCAGGTTAACAGAAATATTATACAAACGTTTACCGTCTGTAATAGGAATCATAATATTTTCATACATGTGTCCTTGCAATTCGAATACTTGTTTGATAACAGGGTTGGCAATCTGTGCCATACGTTCTGTCTTGCGTTTGAAGTTGGCCATTGCTGCCTCGAAAGTCAGTTCTGCCAAATCTTCCTGCTTCTTCGCATTGAATTCTTCTTCTGTGAAAGGAGGCTCCATTGCCAAAATCTGCAACATTTCCATCTTCACATTATCATAATCGCCCAATTCGACTGCATACACACAACGATCCCAAATCATATTCACAATATCCATACCGATACGTTCACCCATCAAGGCATGGCGGCGCTTCGTATAGACAGCGACACGCTGCTTGTTCATCACGTCATCATATTCAAGCAAACGTTTACGGATACCGAAGTTGTTTTCTTCTACTTTCTTCTGAGCACGCTCGATGGAATTGGAAATCATCTTGTGTTCAATCATTTCACCTTCCTTGAATCCAAGTCTGTCCATGACACCGGCAATACGGTCTGACGAGAACAAACGCATCAGGTCGTCTTCCAATGAGACAAAGAATACAGAAGATCCCGGGTCTCCCTGACGACCTGCACGACCACGCAACTGGCGGTCTACACGACGGCTCTCGTGACGTTCCGTACCGATAATAGCCAAACCTCCCGCAGCTTTCACTTCAGGACTAAGCTTAATATCGGTACCACGACCCGCCATATTGGTTGCAATGGTCACGATACTCTTCTGACCTGCCTGAGCAACGATGTCGGCTTCCTTCTGGTGCAACTTTGCATTCAATACATTGTGCTCAATCTTACGCATTGAAAGCATCTTGCTCAGCATTTCAGAGATTTCTACAGAAGTAGTACCTACCAGAACAGGACGTCCTGCCTTTACCATTTCTTCAATCTCTTCGATCACAGCTTTATATTTTTTTCACGCTTAGTCTTGTAGACGCGGTCGTTCATATCTTTACGTGCTATCGGACGATTGGTCGGGATGACAACAACATCCAATTTATAGATATCCCAAAATTCGCCAGCTTCCGTTTCGGCTGTACCGGTCATACCCGAGTTTGTGGTACATACGGAAATAGTTCTGCAAAGTAATAGTGGCAAAAAGTCTGGGTTGCCGCTTCCACTTTCACCCTTTCCCTTAGCCTCGATAGCCTGATGCAAACCATCTGAGTAACGACGACCTTCCATAATACGACCGGTCTGTTCGTCTACAATCTTCACCTGTCCGTCAATCACCACATACTCATCATCCTTTTTCGAACATGGCGTATGCTTTCAAAAAGCTGGTTGATGGTGTGTACACGTTCCGATTTGATAGCATAATTAGTCATCAACTCATCCTTCTTGGCCAATTTCTCTTCTTCCGACAGTTCGGTCTGGTTTTCTAAAGCCGACAACTGAGAAGTGATATCAGGCAACACAAACAATGTAGGATCTTCAGCATTTCCGGTAATCAAATCAATACCTTTGTCTGTCAAATCCACACTGTTCTGCTTTTCATCGATTACGAAGAACAAAGGATCGGTAGCTTCAGGCATACGCTTGTTGTTCTGCTCCATATAGATTTCTTCGGTCTTCAGCATACCGGCCTTAATGCCCGGTTCACTCAAGAATTTAATCAACGGCTTGTTCTTAGGCAACGCTTTATGACTGCGGAACAAAGCAAGGAACCCTTCTTCCTGATCTTTCTTGTCATCGGATGCAATCAAGCGTTTGGCATCGGCAAGGTATTGGGTAGCCAGCTTTCTCTGAGCTTCAAACAGACGTTCAACCAATGGACGGAGTTGTTCAAACAATTGATCCTCACCTTTTTGGAACAGGACCGGAGATAATCAACGGAGTACGCGCATCGTCAATCAATACTGAGTCGACCTCATCGACAATAGCATAATTATGTTTACGCTGCACCAAATCCTTCGGGCTGACAGCCATATTGTCACGCAAATAGTCAAAACCAAACTCATTGTTCGTACCGAAAGTAATATCGGCCATATATGCTCTGCGGCGTGCGTCAGAATTAGGCTGATGCTTATCGATACAATCGACACTCAATCCGTGGAACTGATAAAGTGGTCCCATCCATTCCGAGTCACGTTTTGACAAATAATCATTGACTGTCACCACGTGCACACCGTTACCGGTCAAAGCATTCAGGAATACCGGCAGAGTAGCCACCAACGTCTTACCCTCACCGGTTGCCATTTCTGCAATCTTACCCTTATGCAAAAACGACACCACCAAACAGCTGCACATCATAGTGCACCATTCCCCATGTCATATCGTTACCACCGGCAAGCCAATGGTTCTGCCAAATAGCTTTATCGCCTTCGATACGCACAAAGTCTTTTCCCTGCGCAGCCAAGTTACGGTCGAACTCAGTAGCAGTCACTTCGATTTCAGGATTCTCAGAGAATCGGCGGGCTGTATCTTTTACGATGGCAAAAGCTTGAGGAAGCACATCATCCAATGCTTTTTCATACTTTTCAAGCACTTCTTTTTCCAACTTGTCAATCTGCGTAAAGATGCCTTCACGATCTTCTAACTCAGTAGTTTCGATAGTAGCTTTCAGCTCTTCTATCTTTTTTTTGTTCTTCCGTAGCCGAATCGTGGATATACTTTTTTTTTCAGTTCCTCTGTTTTGGCACGAAGCTCATCATTGCTCAGTTTGGCAATTTCCGGATATACAGCCTTGATTTTGTCTACCCACGGCTTTATTTCTTTCATGTCACGGGTGGCCTTGTTTCCAAACAATTTGCCGATAAATTCATTAAATCCCATTGTATTTTTTGTTTTTATTATTTTCTAATTTGGTTAATTTTGAAAGTGCAAAGTTAAAATAAAATGCTGATTTATTTGCACTTCTCTCTCTAAATATTATTTGCGGATGTCAGTCATCGGAGCCAAAGTAGAGGCATTGGGCGCCCGAATGCGCATGAAATGGGCTACAGTAGGTGCAATATTGCCAATCTTCACAGGGGTGTGAATAATTTCGGGCTTCATATTCCATCCCACTAAAACGAGGGGTGAAGAAGCATAAGCTTCACGCACTAGTCTTTTATCTAAAGAATGTTCACGGACAACCGACCAGCCGGGCAAAACCTCTATCCACAAGTCACCGGAACACGCCGGATTATAACTGTTCTTTATTTTATCGATAGTAGGAGTCCAAGAGCCCAACTGCAAGCGTTGTGAAGAATAGACGTCCTTCACACCGCTAAACTGCACCAGGAATTCCGACGAACGAGCCAAAATCTCGGTATAGTTAAGTTGTTTCTGCTCAATAAGCTTATGATTCAAATAAATTTCCTGTTCGTGATGAGCTTCCACATACTGGCCTTCGCCATAGATCGCAGCCAGATAAAGATTCAACAATGCAGAACAACGCTGAATATAGAATTCTCCACTGGGAATCTTATATTGAGGAGGATCAGCCGGTTCGGGATCTGTATATCCGGTGGAGGTAATGAAGAAAAGAGTGTTATGTAAACCTACTTTTCTATCAATCATATCCAACAACTCGGCAATACTATTATCTAAACGGACATAGGTATCCTGCATCTCCAAAGGTAATTCAGACGGAGATTTGTGATCATAATTTCCGGCATAATAAGCCAAAGACAATAAATCCGGCACATTATCCTTACCGATGGAAGTAGAATTGAGGCAAGCATTTACCAAACGATTCACCTCATCATTGGCATAAGGACTGGTTTTCAGCCTTCTGTATTTCTGCTTCCTTTCATCATCAAAATTTGTTTGAAAGTCAGCTGCTTGGTTTCTGTAGTCAGATATTTATAAGCGGTAACAGGCAGATAAGGTCCCCACACCATATCAATGATGCGAAAATCAAGTCCCTGATAATCGTTATAAGTAGAAATCCAGGAAGGAAAAGTGCCATAATATGTACTTCCACTCCATTTTCCTGTTTCATCATTAATCCAGAAAGCACCTTTGGCTGCATGACCGGCAGCCAACACTGCCATTTCCCGGGTAGGAGCAATGGAATAAACTTCTGCTACGCCTTGTGTGGCCACTGCCAGCTCATCTGACAGGTTTGATACTTTCAATTTGGCAGGAGAGGTGGACTCGGAAGTATAAATCCCCATAAAGTTATTGTCGTCCACACAATTGATAACGCGCAGAGTTGCACGATCCATCCAGTTATCCCCTACAATACCATTGGTATAAGGAGTAGTTCCCGAATAAATAGCGGCCACAGACGATGATTTATCAACATTGATAAAATCATATTCTGCATTCAGGTATATTCTGCCTTCCTTCCACAACCGTTTGAAGCCCCGTTCTCCATACAAAGCCGAGAAAGCTTCAATGTAGTCTGTCCGCAGTTGGTCGATGGTAAGCCCTACCACCAACTTAGGAACCGCAGGAACATTTTGTGCCTGAAGCCCCGTTAATACTATAACGGTCAGAAGAGAAGTTAAGATGCGTCCTTTCATTTACTGTTTTGTCTGTAATATAAAAATACGTGGCCTGTAGAGCATACAAGCAAAAACACAGTGCCAAAGGTAATACCGTTACGTTGAATTCTTGCTGTATAAATGGCATTATCATTATAAAAAACGTTAAATAAGCCATATTTATTAGATGATAGAGGTCTTTTCGACCTTTTATCGCCTTATAAATCATCACCGGCAAGTAAATAAGGGGGGATGGGATTGAACAAAACAATCAGCCAATTGGAGCCGACTGTCGGATGAATGGAAAAGAAAAACAAAAAAAGCAATGATACATCCGGCTACCCCCTGCGCTCCGAACAAGAGCAAATCCCAAGCCCAAATCACCTTCTTCCATTTCAATTGAAGCCATACAATAATGCAAGTCACAACCAACAATATGCATACACACGACAGAGGAGACAATGGGAAACCCGGTTTTGCTTCTTCCGGCTCTACATCCACCACTTTCGACTCACTGAGTACCAACGGACGAACACTGTCTCCTTGCATAATGACCGCGCCCCTTGCCGCTTCCAACATATTAAAAGGAGCAAACATTTGCTTTCGTCCGTCAATGGGAACATCCGCCTCGCTGCCAAGACAAAGATCAATTCCTAACTCATCCCATTCATTCCCTTTCGTGCACCGGTGAACAATATCCCTGAAAGTGACCCCTTCTTCCGCCTGCGGATAAACTACTTTTCCATCGATACAATCTTCTATCTTGTCACGCGCACGCGTAGTACAATTATCATAAAAGTAATTATAACGATAAATCCGGTTCCCTGGACGATAATTTTCTTCAAGCAAATCCCATATCTTTTGTTTTTCTTCGTCGGTAAGATTCAGTGTTTGCTGATAGACCGAAGAGCCGCGCACGGCATATTCTCCTTCAAAATAAGAATAAGGCACCACTCCCAACCGATAATCAGTTTCACCTTTCACAAAGCGCAGCACAAAATTAGAGTATTGAAACTGAAGATACCATAATTAAAAACCAAGTCCTTCCCCTCTGCCGGATTTTCGTAACGAATAGCCGTATGACCGAACAATTCATATATCTCGGTTCCCGGCGCACAAGTCAGCAAACTCACCCTTTACACTATCCTGCTGAGCACGAACACTCCAGGAAGCCAATATTAAATAAAGTAGAACAAGCAGTTTCTTCATATTAATCAATGTTTTGATACCACTGAATCATTGTTTATCCGTATCAAAATTACAATTTACGCTGCAAAAGTACACCTAAATATTAATTAATACCTCACAAATACCGTTTTTTATTGCAATTCCTATTTATTTTTTGCGTTACTTTGCAGCCATAAAAAAGCAAAGTTGTGAATTTAATAATTGATATAGGAAATTCAGTAGCCAAGCTGGCTATCTTTGACAAAGACGAGTTGGTAGAAGTATTCCGTGGCTCCAATCATTCATTGGACAGCCTGCCGATGCTTTGCTCCCGATACCCCTTGGAACGAGGTATCATAGCCTCTGTCATCACATTAAGCAACACGATCCGCCGACAACTGGACAAGTTGCCCTTTAAAATCATAGAGCTAAGTCACGAAACTCCGGTTCCCATCACCAATCTGTACAAGACACCTCAAACACTGGGAATGGACCGACTTGCCGCCGTTGTAGCCGCCACATGGCTGAAACCCAATAATGATATACTGGTTATTGACGCCGGAACATGTGTCACATACGATTTCATCGATGCACAACACCAATACCACGGTGGCAATATATCTCCCGGAATGCGCATGCGCTTCAAAGCACTCAATATATTTACGGACAAGCTGCCTAAAGTCAGTGCCAAAGGAGACATCCCCCTTTATGGACAAACGACAGAAACTGCTATCCGTGCCGGAGTTATCAGAGGTATGGAACTTGAAATGAGCGGATACATCTCCCTTATTCAAAAGAATTACCCCGGAGTTTTGGTTTTTTTAACAGGCGGAGATGATTTTTCTTTTGATACAAACTTAAAAAGTATCATCTTTGCAGATAGATTTTTAGTATTGAAAGGTTTAAACAGAATATTAAGCTATAATGATAAATTATAAAAGACTGATTAGTGCGTTAATTATACTCACATTCACTGGGCTGACCATAGCCCAAACAAGCACAAACTCACCTTATACGCGCTATGGATTTGGTTCATTGGCCGATCAAGGCTTCGGTAATAGCAAAGCGATGGGTGGAATAGCCTATGGATTAAGAAACGGTTATCAAATCAACGCATCTAATCCGGCGTCATATACGGCAGTTGATTCTTTGACGTTCTTGTTTGATGCCGGCATGACTTTGCAAAATGCCAACTTTAAGGAAGGCAATATAAAGACTAACGCTAAAAATTCAAGTTTTGATTATCTGGCCATGCAATTCCGTTTATGGAAACGTATGGGAATGGCTGTGGGATTTCTCCCTTTCTCTACAGTAGGATACAGTCTGAGCAACACTTCCGAATTGACTAAGGACGAAGACGGAACCGTTATCAACAAGACTGCTTCTTACGCTGGTGACGGAGGTTTGCAGCAAGTATTTGCAGGTGTAGGTTTCAAAGTCCTCGACAACTTGTCAATCGGTGCAAACATCTCTTATATATATGGTGATATCACACATTCTGTAACAACTGCTTTCAGCAACTCAAGTTCATTTAGCAGTGTCAGATTGGACAAGATATCCATCAATGATTATAAACTGGACTTTGGCTTGCAATATAGTTATAAATTCAATAAAAAACACGTTTTGAACTTTGGTGCCGTATATTCACTGGGCCATTCAGTGAATGGCAAAGGATATAAATACAATCAGAAGTGGTTGAACGGAGCTGATTATCCTTCTACCCAGACAGGTGATACGATTACCAACGCATTCAGTTTGCCACATACCTTTGGAGCCGGTTTGACTTATGTATATGACAACCGACTGACTATAGGGGCCGATTTTACCTATCAACAATGGGAGGATGCAAAATTCTATAATGAGAAAAAGCTATTTCAGCAACCGTACAAAAATAGCCGCAGGTGCTGAGTTTGTTCCCAACCCCTACAGCCGCAATTATCTGAAACGTGTCCGCTACCGTGTTGGTGGATATTATTCAGATCCATACACCAAAGTAGACGGTCAGGACGGTACTCGTGAATATGGAGTAAGTGCCGGTTTCGGCTTCCCGCTGTTCCAAAGCAAGTCCATCCTGAATATCTCGGGACAATATGTAAGAGTAAGTCCGAAAGTAAAAGGAATGCTGGAAGAAAATTATTTAAAAATCAACATCGGACTGACTGACCTTCAACGAACGTTGGTTTATGAAGTGGGAAGTAGATTAACAAACAACAAGATAGAGTTTTAATAATAATAACTAAATTTATATACGATGAAAATGAAGATGGTAACAGCGCTGTTCGCTCTTTCTTTAAGTGCAACAGCTTCTTTCGCTCAAACCGGAGCGTCAGACGGTTCAAGGTATGGTCATGGTCAAGACAGTATTAACTGTCTGCAAAACATCAGTATCTATTCTGAGTACGTAAAAACAAACAACTTCAAGGATGCTTATACCCCGTGGAAGAGTGTATTCAATGAAGCTCCTATTGCTCAGGCAGGTACTTACACAAACGGTGCAAAGATTCTTCGTTGGTTCATTGCCAATGAAAAAGATGCAGCTAAGCAAAAGCAATATTTTGAAGAACTGATGAAAGTACACGATCAACGTATTAAATACCTGGACATTTTGAACAGCTACGTTAAAACTCCTGTAACTAAAGGTTCTATTATCGGAATGAAAGCTCACGACTATTTCACAATGGGATGTCTTGACCTGAATACTGCATATAATTTGTTCAAAGAAGCCGTTGAATTAGAAAAAGATAACGCCGATTACTTTGTACTTCAAGAATTTACCGATGTTTCCGGACGTAAGGTTAAGGCTGATGAAACACACAAAGAACAGTTCATTCAAGACTATATCGCTGCTGCCGGTTATGCAGACGCAGCATTCAAAAAAGAGACTAAAGCAAAGACCAAAGAACTGTTGAAAGTTGCCAAAGACAACATCGATGCATTTTTCATTAACAGTGGTGTGGCTACTTGCGATAATTTGCAATCTATTTACGCTCCGAAAGTTGAACAGAACAAGACTAATCTGGATTATTTAAAACAAGTAATCAGTGTAATGCAAATGTTAGGATGCACAGAACAGGAAGCATACTTTGCTGCATCCGAACATGCACATGCTATTGAACCGACTTCAGAAACAGCTATCGGTTGCGGATATATGTATTTCAAGAAAGGCGACTTGGACAAATGTATCACATACTTTGACCAGGCAATCGAACTGGAACAAGACCCTGTGAAAAAAGCAGATTATTGCTATAAGACTGCTGCCATCCTGTTTAATAAAAAACAATTGAGCAAAGCTAAACAATATGTACTGAAATCTATCTCATTGGATGGAAGCAACGGTAAACCCTATATCCTGATAGCTAATATGTATGCATCAAGCCCCAACTGGAGCGATGAAAATGCATTGAACAAATGTACATACTTTGCCGTTATTGACAAATTACAGAGAGCTAAGAGTGTAGATTCAAGCGTAGAAGAAGAAGCAAACAAGTTGATTGGCACTTACTCACGCTATACTCCGAAAGATGAAGACTTATTCTTCCTCGGATTGAAGAAAGGTGACAGTGTAACAATCGGCGGATGGATTGGTGAAACAACTACTATCAGATAATTATGTCAGTTGTAAAAAAACGAAATTCACACCTTATATTTATGAACATAACAGTTGTCGTTTGGACAACTGTTATGTTTGTTTTATTCCCCGCATGTTCGGGAGACAATAAGAACTTGGCAGAAGCCATAACCGAACGTGATTCTCTCCCTACCATGAAAACGCTGGGAGTGACTACCTTAATATCCGATTCGGGCATCACACGCTACAAAATTATTACCGAAGAGTGGGAAATATACGATAAAAAGAACCCACCTTATTGGGCTTTTGAAAAAGGAGTCTATTTGGAGAAATTCGATTCTCTGTTTCACATCGATGCCAGCATCAAAGCCGATACAGCTTATTATTACGAGAAAAAGAAACTTTGGGAACTGAGAAGCAATGTGCACATCCGCAACCTTCAAGGAGACAAATTTGATACACAACTTCTGTTTTGGGACGAAGCAAAAGAACAAATTTATTCTGACAAAGCCTATCCGTATCGAACAAGCGGACAAAAGCATTATAAATGGACAATATGGATTCAAGTCGAACCAACAACTGACCGAATGTACGAAATATACAACAGTGGCGGTGAGTTTATTGTAAAAGACACAACCCCGGCAGACAGTACAAAAGTTGCTGCTTCGGACAGTATCAAGACCGACTCGGTACATTAATCAATTTATCATTATGGGCATCATCATAGAAATACTTATCACAATGGCTTTTTCCGCATTCTTTTCAGGTATGGAAATAGCCTTTGTTTCCTCAAATAAACTACGCTTTGAGATGGATCGTAACAGCCAGAGCCTTACCTCTCGAATCCTTTCCATCTTCTTTCATGACCCGAACAATTTCATTTCTACCATGCTGGTAGGAAACAATATAGCCCTTGTCATTTACGGTATATTGATGGCTCAGGTCATCGAACAAAATATCTTGGCAGGCCTCATCGAAAACGAGTTCCTTCTGGTACTGATTCAAACCATCATCTCGACATTAATCATCTTGGTAACCGGTGAATTTCTACCTAAAACACTATTCAAAATCAATCCCAACTTAACATTGAATATATTGGCTGTTCCTGCATTCATTTGTTACATAGTCCTCTACCCTATCAGCAAATTTGCATCAAGTTCATCCAACCTGATATTACGCATTTTCGGCATAAAAGTGAATAAAGAAGCAAGTGACAAAGCATTTACAAAAGTAGATTTGGACTATTTCATTCAAAGCAGCATCCAAGACACTGACAATGGAAAAGAAATTGACACCGAAATCAAAATATTCCAAAATGCACTTGACTTTTCCAATATAAAAAATCCGTGACTGCATGGTTCCTCGTACCGAAATAGTATCCATCGAATACGGCACTTCACTCGAAGAATTAAAAGCACGTTTCATAGAAAGTGGAATCAGCAAAATTATTGTATACAAGGAAAATATAGACAATATTGTCGGTTACATCCATTCATCAGAAATGTTCCGCGAAGTAACAGATTGGGCTGAACATATCCGCCAGCTTCCCATTGTTCCCGAAACGATGGGCGCACATAAGCTGATGAAGCTATTCATGCAGCAAAAGAAATCATTGGCAGTGGTAGTCGATGAATTTGGCGGCACTTCGGGCATTGTGGCACTGGAAGATTTAGTAGAAGAAATTTTTGGCGAAATAGAAGACGAACATGATACCACATCTTACATAGCCAAAGAAATCGGCGACAATGAATACATCCTTTCAGGACGTCTGGAAATAGAGAAAGCGAATGAACTTTTCTCACTCGATTTGCCCGAAAGCGATGAATATCAAACTGTCGGCGGTCTCATCCTGCACCATTACCAAAGCTTTCCCAAAATGCATGAAGTGATAAAATTCGACAATTTCCAGTTCAAAATAATTAAAGTTACGGCTACTAAAATTGAGCTTGTGAAGCTGAAAGTGACCGAATAACAGATTTTTTTCACAATAAAATAGATTGTAAACCGCATTTTTTGTATCTTCGTGCGCTAAATCTATAAAGTATAGAAAAACAATAAACAAAATAGTATAATTTAGAAATGGGCAACATTACAAACAATTAGAAGTAAAGGCCCTCTGTTGGTCGTTGTAATCGGTCTTGCCCTTTTCGCATTTATTGCGGGTGACGCATGGAAAGTACTCCAGCCACATCAGGGAAAACAAGACGTAGGTGAAATCAATGGAAAAACACTCACCGCACAAGAGTATCAGAAAATGGTTGATGAATACGCAGAAGTTATTAAGCTCACTCAAGGCTTGAACTCTCTTAACGATGACCAACTGACTCAAGTGAAAGACCAAGTTTGGCAATCTTACGTAAACAATCAATTAATTGCAGCAGAAGCCAAAAAATTAGGTCTGACTGTAAGCGATGCTGAAATCCAAGCAATTATCGAAGAAGGCACTCACCCGTTGTTAATGCAGACTCCATTCCGCAACCCGCAAACCGGTGCTTTCGACAAAGACATGCTGAAAAAGTTTTTGGTAGACTATGCCAACTTGGGCAAAAAGCCAAATGCCTGCACAGTATGTAGAATACTATCAGAAAATGGGTGCTTTTTGGAACTTCATTGAAAAGACTTTGAGACAAACTGCTTTAGCTGAAAAATATCAGAACTTGCTGGCTAAATCATTAATTTCAAATCCTGTTTCTGCCGAAGACGCATTTGCTTCACGCACAAATCAGACTGATGTATTGCTGGCTGCTGTTCCTTATTCTTCTATCAACGATTCTACAATCACTGTTTCAAACGAAGAAATCAAAGCGCTTTACAATAAGAAAAAAGAAACTTTCGAACAACCGGTAGAAACTCGCAACATCAAATATATCGATGTTTTGGTTACTCCTTCTGACGAAGACCGTAAAGAAGTTTTAGACGAAGTTACAGAATATTCTACTCAGTTGGCTAATGTTGCTGATATGAGCACATTCGTTCGTTCTACCAACTCTGTAGTACCTTTCTCTGAAGTGGTTGTAAACAAGACAGTACTTCCCAACGACATCGTAGCCCGTTTGGACTCAGTGAAGCTCGGTGAAGTTTACGGTCCTTACTACAACCAAGCTGACGACTCATACAACGCTTTCAGAATCTTAGCAAAACAAACAGCTCCTGACTCAATCCAATTCCGTCAGATTCAGGTATATGCCGATACAGAAGCAAAGACTAAGACCTTGGCAGACAGTATTTTCACAGCTCTGAAAGGTGGTGCGGATTTTGCCGAGCTTGCTCAAAAATATGGTCAGACAGGTGAAGCAAGTTGGTTGACAGCACGCAATTATGAAGGTGCTGCTCTTGATGCTGAAAACGCTAAATTTATCAATACATTGATTAACAGCGGTATTAAAGAACTGAACAATTTGCAAGTCGGTCAGGCTAACGTCATCCTTCAGGTAATGGACAAGAAAGCCATGAAAGATAAATATCAGGTAGCAATCATCAAACGTCCGGTAGAATTCAGCAAAGAAACTTACAATAAGGCATACAATGATTTCAGCCAGTTCGTAGCACAGAACACTACTATGGATAAGATTGTAGCCAATTTGCAGAAGACAACGGTTATCGTTTATTAGAACGTGCTGATTTCCGTAGCGGTGAACACTATGTAGGTGGTGTGAAAGGTACTCGCGACGCATTGAAATGGATCTTTGCTGCTAAAGAAGGTGAAGTATCTCCCTTGTATGAATGTGGTGAAAACGACCACTTGATGGTAGTTGCACTTGAAAAGATAAATCCTGCCGGCTACCGTAACATCAATTTGGTGGCAGATATGCTGAAAGCCGAAATTATCAAAGATAAGAAAGCTGAAAAGATTATGGCAGAATTGAACGGTGCAGACATTAATAAAGCCAAGAGTGCTGCAAATGCAGTAAGCGATACTGTAAAACACATCACTTTTGCAGCACCCGCTTATGTTTCTATTACTCGTGCCAGCGAACCTGTATTAGGTGCTTTTGCTAGTAAAACTGAGGTAAACAAGACTACTGCTCCCATCAAGGGTAATGCAGGTGTGTATGTAATGCAGATTATCAATAAAGACAAGAGTGCCGAAACATTCGATGCTAAAACAGAAGAAGGCAATTTGGAAAATATGGCAGCACGCTATTCAAACAGCTTCATCAGCGACTTATATAAGAAAGCAGAAGTAAAAGATGACCGTTATCTGTACTTCTAATCTGTAGTATATAATCCTATAAATATACAGGCTGTATCAAATGATTGGTACAGCCTGTTTTTATTCTTCCGTCGTTGGTGACAGGACGTTTTTCCAAAGATCAGGCTTTTTAAAACGTCCGGAGTCTTACTTAGAAATTCCATCGTGAGCCTCGTTCAAATGAAACCAACTTCTCATGCATACTTCTTTGATAGAAGCCTGTGAAAATGTCCTACTTTGCATCAAACACAAACAGCCTGTAAAAATATACAAACTGACAACAAGCATGTTATGTAAAAAAACTTCAAAACATAGTGAGGGGCATGAGAGTATAAGTGAGAGCAAAGTATTTTTACCGTCAATACATAAGTAATTTATAATTAGCCTGTTATACACACAATGAGGGCATGAGGGCATACATGCTCGAAGTTCCTGTATCGAAAAAACTGACAGGTCAGAGATACTTCCGAAAGTTGACCGAAGAACAAAATGATCCTTCAAGAACGGTAATCCTCCTTAATGTTACAGGTGGACTCCCAAAAACTGTCAAAACATCGAAATCTCAAGTCCAAAGTAGCAATATGTATAAGCTACCAACTAAAAAATAATGGGAATGGTGAATTGATTCACATAAAACTCCCGATACCATTTCTTTGAATTGAAATAATACCCCGTACTCCATTTTTCATTCACTAATTGAAGTACCCGCAATGCTTCGGCATCCATTAATGGATCAAGTCCCTCACCAGCCGAAAATCTTTCATTGAACCATCTATATCCACATTGAAACTATAAATCACCTGTCCCTGCTTTCCCGTAGCCTTCATTTCGGGAGTAATTTTCAGATGAGAATTAATAAATTGCGTCAAAGCAACAGTACCACCGGGATTTAAGAAGAGTATCTATAAGGCTCCCAAGTGATCTTTTCCAAATCTTCCTGTGCGCATTCCCCTATATAATAAATAATGCTCCAGATCCTCTTCCAAAAACGCATAGTTAAAAAATAATCATATGGCACAGATTTGTTGTTTTTCATGGCAGGAATCAGCCGGGGAAAAATTAGAAAGAATACGTATAGCCTCTTTATCAAAAGCCGGATGAGTGCCTTTTATCACACGGATATTCATAATCTCCCCCGTTTTCATTCACCGTAAAACGGCAACAGCAACGGCTTTATCCACTTTTATCATCAGGCCAACCCATATTTCCCATAACAAGACTACGAATATCATCTGGAAAGACAGGCATGGAATCGACAATTGTCCCCCTGCAAGATTCCAGAACTTGCTGCTGCCGCCAAATGCGGTCACCAAAACATCAGGATTAAAAGGAATATGAAAGACGATAGTAGTATCTTGTCTCTACCCGCTTTTTTGCAGGCTGCCATTCACGCATACCCTCAATCACATCTTCGGCCGCCTTAGCAAACAAAGGGGGTGAGTGGCTTCAATATATTTACAACGGACAATCCCCAAACTATCAATGGAGCGTACACACAGCTTCACCTGCAATATTGGCCCCTTTTTAATAAAGAATCCGGATATACGAGCTGCCACACAGCATAACTGTAATACCTTTTTACTGTGGATAATATGGTGGAAGATTCATATTCTTTGTGCATAAAAAAGATAGAAAGGAAATGTGCACCCTATTAATAGTGATAATCTATTATTCATGCTCCAAGTCAAGTTTTCTGCCAAAATTAGCGACTACACATGATATAAATAAATACCACCAACATTAATAGATGCAAAGAAAAGCGAGATGCCTCATCGCACCTGGCGTACTAAATACTATTAATTATTATTTTCTTTGTGACGAAGTTTACGTACGGTTACAGCTCGTCTGCCACATTTCGCTTTCACGGCAATACGTAATCGAACGAAGT